>Ga0247772_1000029_pt1 | contig 102176 bp, 89 predicted proteins | sample UWRJL151409C6_FD_179945 | JGI IMG/M metagenome (GOLD analysis project Ga0247772, IMG submission 179945) | Plant litter microbial communities from Arlington Agricultural Research Station in Wisconsin, United States - UWRJ-L151-409C-6 | ecosystem: Environmental > Terrestrial > Plant litter >...
ACACCGAGATCGAGCGCGGCCTCTCCGGCTCCTACCTCGCGCTCGGCGACCTACCAGCGGCAGGAACCGCCGCCGAGGCTGCATACGGCTTGGCGCGCGGCACGCGCAGCAAATCATTACTGATGCGCGCTCTGCGCACCCTGGGCACGGTCACCGTGGCCGGGGCTTGGGGTGAGGCGCGAGAAGGGCTAGCCGTCGATCACTTCATGCGTTCGATCCAGCTGGCCAAGGAGATCGGCAACGAGCTCGAATTGGCCAAGACTTATCGCGCCTTCTGCCTTTACGCCCATCGCTTCAACAACCCGGAGATCCGCTTCCAGGTGATCAAGCTGCGCGAGATGGCCGACGAAATCTTTGCGCGCTACCGCCCGCGCTCCTCAGCGCGCAACTCCGTCACCCCACAGTTCGACCTGCTGACCGAGCTGCATGCTCTGCCTTCGGATCCCATCTCCGGCACGATAGCCGTCGAGAACCGGGCATTGCCGCCCGAAGACGTACAACTCACGGGCTGAGGGCGACATCGCGGAGTTCGGTGGAGAAGTGACGGGTTCGAGACCGGCACGCTCACAACATGAGCTGCAGATACGCAACGTCCAGCCAAGTGTCGAACTTGTAGCCGGCTTGGCGCAAGAGGCCCGCGGGGCTGAAGCCGAAGTTCTGATGCAGCGCGAGGCTATTCGGCTTGTCCGCAGAAATCAGGGCGATCACCGTGTGGTGACCGTGGCCTCGCGCGGCCGCGAGTAGCTCACCGAGCAGCGCTTTGCCTAGACCGCGATGCTGTCGGTCGTGGCGCACGTAGATCGAATCTTCGACGCTGAAACGGTAGCCGACGCGCGGATGGAAGGCGGACAGCGAGCCCCACGCCAGCACCTCACCGCGCTCTTCCGCAACCAGCACTGGGTGCTGCCCACCGTGCCGTCCGAACCAGGCGTGCCGCTCCGCCAGCGTATCGGGCTCGGTTTGATAGGTGCACGTGTCGTGCAGGACGTAGTGATTGTAAATGCCGTTGATCGCGACGCAGTCAGCGAGCAATGCGGGGCGGATCGTGATGGGATCCGCCACGGATCAGCTCGCCGCTTCCGGCGGCCCGCCGAGCTTCTCGAGGAGTGCTTCGAGCGAGGGCGAGCTGCTCGCCTTGATGCGCAGGCTGAGTGGCTCTTTCGCCGCCGGCACACGCTCGACCGCGATGTCGCTGCCATAGACGCGACCGAACAGCGCTTCGACTTCGGCCTGGGTGGCGGCGAAGGTCGCCTCGTCGTTCGGGGCGTGTAGGCGGTCGGTCAAGCGCAGGCTGAGCTCGTTGCTCTTGAAGCGCCAGCCGAGCCCATGCTCCTGCTCCAGCAAGCGAGCCACGTTGATCAGGCGACGCAGCGCGTCTTCCAGGCGCGCATCTGGACCCGGGCCACCGCGTTTGCGGCTGTAGATCAGGCCGTACGCGCCATCGAGCGCGCCGACGTAAAAGTCCGCCGCGTGTCCGATCAGCACCACACCGGGACCGGCCGGCACGTGGCTGTAGTCGACCACGTCGATCAACAAATCCTTGATCACCTGATCGCGGATGAAGCGGTGGAACACGGGAATCAGCGCCTCGAGTTCGAAGTGCGCGCTGGGTTCCAAGTAGAGTTTGAGCTGTAGACGTTCTGAAAGCATTGACGTTCTCGAGTCGTAGATTGTTCGGGGCGGCCGTGACGGTTACGGCAAGGCACCGGCGATGCGCGTGTAGCACTGGTGCGCGGCTTCCACGAACAGCTGCGCCTCTTCGATCAGTTGGTGCGCGCCTTCTTTCGAGCCACCGGCTTCACCGCGGTGTTCGTAAGCGCGGAAGAAATAGTGCGCGAACTTGCCACCCGCGAACGGGTCGAAGAACAGCTTGGTGTCGTAATAGTGAGTGCGGAATTCACTGACGATTTCGTCCACGCCTTCGCCCAAAAACGAGTTCTTTTCGCGGGTCAGCGCCTGCGCCGCGAGCACCATGGCGCTGAACGCGCGGGCGGCTGCGCTGTCGCTGCTGCCTTCGTCGAGCAAGAGTTGCGCTTCGAACAGCTCGCGCTCGCTGTCGGCCAGGCCCACTTGCACGAGTGGCACGACCTCACCCGCGCACTCACCCACGCCCAAATCGCCGATCGTGTATTCGCGCGGATCGCCCCAGTCGGAGTAATAGCTCGGGTCCTGCTCGTAGCTCGGGATCACCGCCAGCTGGTCGACCAGCTTGCGGATCTCCTTCTTGCCGATGCGCGCCACGAACGCTTGAAAGCTCTCGCCGTCTTGCTTTTCGGCCACGAAGCGGTCGGTCAGCGTCTTGACGGCCTTGGGCACGTGCTTGGAAGGAATGGCGCCGATCGCCAGCCCATAGGAGCCGGCGTTGTTCTTGTACTGGCCGCCAATCACGAGCTGGAAGTGCGGCACGCGCCGGCCGTTCATGTTCCGGCTCACGCCCAGAAAGCCCATGTCCGCCACATGGTGCTGGCCACACGAGTTGGAGCAGCCACTGCACTTGATGTGCAACTCTTGCGCCGCCGGATCGAGCTGATCGGAGATCACCGATAGCTGCTTGTGCAGTTCGGTGGCGAGACCGCGCGACGACGAGATGCCGAGCTTGCACGTGTCCGTGCCCGGGCACGAGGTCACGTCCGTGATGTGATCGGCGCCCGCGGCGCCCAAGCCGACCTTCTTCAACTCCTGATAAAACGCCGGCAAATCCGCGTTCGAAACCCAGCGGAAGAGCATGTTCTGCTCGACGGTGGCGCGCATCGAGTCGCCCGTGAAACGCCGCGCGAGCTCGGCCATCGCCCGCCCCTGGCTCGGCGTGAAATCACCGAGGGGCAAGGTCACCTTGGCGGTCGAGTAGCCCTTTTGGCTCTGGGGGTGAACGTTGGTCTTGCGCCAGGCCTCGAAGCCCTCCGGGTAGCTGCCCGACCCAAGCTCCGAACCCGGCTTGAGCGGCTTCTCGTCCGTGACGTGCAAGTCCTTCAAGAACGAAGTCCAGCGTTCGTCCGGGCGCAACTTGGCGCGCTCTTCGAGCACCAGGCGCTTGAACTCTTCGATCCCGAGCTTCTTGACCACGAACTTGAGCCGCGCACGCGCTCGGTTGTCGCGCTCGCCGAGGCGCGCAAACACCCGGCACACGGCCTGCGTGATCGGGAACAGCTCTTCTTCGGGCAGGAATTCGTCGAACAGCGTGGCCGGATAGGGCACCGCGCCGAGCCCACCTCCGACGTAGTACTCGAAGCCGCGCTTCACTTCACCGTTCACGGTGCGCGTGCGCGCAATCGCACCGGCGTCGTGGAAGTTCGTCAGCCCGCACGGCTCGTCTTTGCAACCGGAGAAGGCGATCTTGAATTTTCGGCCGAAATCTTGAGTATCCGGGTGGCCCAACAAGAAGAACGTGAGCGCATCCGCATACGGGATCACATCGAACGACTCGGTGCTGCACACGCCCGCGTACGGACAAGCGGTGACATTGCGCACGGTGTTGCCGCACGCTTCACGCGTCGTAATTCCCGCCGCCGCAAGCCGCCGCATCAGGTCCGGCGTGTCCTCGATGTGAATGAAATGCAGCTGAATGTCTTGCCGCGTCGTAATGTGCAGGATCTGATCCGAATACTCTTCGGCCAGCTCCGAGAGCGTATCGAGCTGCTCCGCGGTCAGCTTTCCGTACGGGATCTTGATGCGCTGCATACCCGGCGCGTCCCACATAGTGACCGGACCCTTGGTCAGCTCACCCGACGGATACGGCAAAGTCTGGGTCTTCTCACCGTCGTGGCGCTGTCCGTTGTCGTAGCGCTGACCGTAGGTGCCGCGGCGTAGACGCGTCTCCGCGAACAGCTTTTCCTCGACTTTGCCCTTCTTGCGCAGCTCGATCTGGGTCTCGAAGATGTCAATCTCTCGCGCCCAATCTTCACGCACTTGGCCAGCCAGCTTCTGCTTCCAGGTCGTCGCAACGGTCATCAGTGAGTCTCCGGGCTCGGGATGCTAGTGGAATACCCGAGCGGTTTGGTCCCCCGGGTTATACCCGGGATTCCCGACGGAACAAGTCGGGAATCCCGCAAACGCTATTCGGTTCCGCCTGATTCACCGCACCTGTGCAAGTGAGCCGCGGCGAGGCAGCCCCAACAAAAAGGGGGGGCGCTCGCGACCCAGCCCAGCACCTCGCCGCATGCTCAGTTCCCGGCGCGGCCGCCGTTCGCGCTGACCTCGTCGCGCTGACCTCGTCGCGCTGACCTCGTCGCGCCGGCGAACCCTCGCGCCGACGAAACCTCGCGAGCTGCGCAGGGGGGCTCGAGCGCAAATCAAGCGAGGCCGAGGGAGGCTCAGGACCCCTCGCTGAAGCGAAAATCGAGTTCGAATTCAAACTCGATTCTCAACCCGCTAGGGGTGTCTCGGGCGCAAAATCAAGCAGGGCCCGAAGGAGGAGGAGCCTCGCCGAAGCGAAAACTGGCAGGGGCTCTGGGCCGCCCGACGAGCACGCCGGGGCGAGTGGCAGGGCGTTGGGTCGGGCGTTGGGTACGCTTGAGCATGCCCGAGCACGCTGGGGCGAGCTGATGGGAACCACCCGGGTACGCACAAAATTCGCGGTAGGATGTGAAGGATCGAGCGATCAGCACGCCGAGATCGCGGGGGATCTGCCGACTTTGGCCGGCCCGTGCTACACGCGCGTCACCTATGCGGTACACGCGTGCTCTCCTTCCGACCCTCAAAGAAGCTCCGGCCGACGCCACCAGCAAGAGCCACATCTTCCTGCTCCGTTCCGGCTACGTCCGGCGCGTAGGCGCGGGGGTGTACAGCTTCTTGCCGCTCGGCGTACGCGTGCTGCGCAAGGTCGAAGCGATCGTGCGCTCCGAGATGGATGCCGCGGGGGCCCAAGAAGTACTCTTGCCGGCGCTGTTGCCCGCCGAGTATTTCAAGGAGACGGGGCGCTGGGACATGTTCGGCGACACTCTGTTTCGCCTGAAGGACCGCAAAGGCGCGGACTATCACCTCGGACCTACGCACGAAGAGATCATCACTGATTTGGCGCGCCGCGAGGTGAAGAGCTACCGCGATTTGCCGAAGAACTTGTATCAGATCCAGACCAAGTTCCGCGACGAAGCGCGGCCGCGCGGCGGGCTGCTCAGGTGCCGTGAGTTCTCGATGAAGGACGCCTATTCGTTCGACGTGGACGAAGCATCGGCCAAAGCCAGCTACGAGCGCATGCGCGTCGCGTACACGAACATCTTCAATCGCATGGGCTTCGACTTCCGCATGGTGAGCGCGGACTCGGGCGCCATGGGCGGTTCGGGCAGCGCCGAATTTCAGGTGCTGGTGCAGAGCGGCGAGGACGTGATCGCAGCCTGTTTGCAGTGCAACTACGCCGCGAACCTGGAGGTCGCCAAGACTCCAGCGCTGCCGCGCCGCGGTCCTGCGCCCGAGGCGGTGGCCGCGCTCGAGAAAGTGCACACTCCTGGGCACGGCAAGATCGAGGCAGTCGCCAAATTTTTGGACCAGCCGCCGGCGAATTTCTTGAAGAGCCTGCTGTACTTGGCCGGCAAAGAGTTGGTGATGGTCGTGCTCCGCGGTGATCACGACGTCAACGAAGTGAAGCTGTCACGCGCACTCGGCGTGGACGAGGTGCACCTGGCCGCGCCTGCCGACGTCGTGAAAGCGACCGGCGCCAAGGTCGGCTACGCCGGCCCCGTGAACTTCAATGGCCGGGTCGTGATCGACGTCGATGCGGCGAGCCTCACCGACGCCGTGACCGGCGCGAACGAGACCGATTACCACTTGGTGCACGTGCAGCACGGCCGCGATTTCCAAGCCCAAGTGGTGGAAGTGCGCCAAGTCATGGACGGCGATTTGTGCCCGAACTGCGGCGCAACGCTCAAACTCTACCGCGGCATCGAGGCCGGTCACATCTTCTTGCTCGGCACGCACTACACGTCGAAGATGTCTGCCACGTACCTGGACGTCAAAGGCGAACATCAGACGATCGTGATGGGCTGCTACGGAATCGGCGTGTCGCGCTTGGTGGCCGCCGCAATCGAGCAACACCACGACGACAACGGCATCATCTGGCCGATCAGCATTGCGCCCTATCAGGTGCACTTGGTCCAGCTCGGCAGCGAGCCGGAGGTGCTGGCGGAAGTGGCGCGGCTCGAGCAGGAGCTGGAAGCCGCGGGCATCGAAGTCTTGGTCGACGACCGCGAAGAGCGGCCCGGTGTGAAGTTCAAGGACGCCGATTTGGTCGGCATTCCACTGCGCGCGACGGTCGGGGCACGCGGCTTGAAGAGCGGACAAATCGAGTTCAAATTGCGTAGCGAGAGCGACCCGAAGAAAGTCGAACTCTTGCCGCAAGCCGACGCCGTGCGCCTGATCACCGAGCGCGTGCGCGATCTGCTCGCGCAGACGAAGGCGAAAGTAAGCTGAGATGAGCGTCGACAAGAAGACCGTCGCCACTTCCACCGATAGCGTCCACGCGGGCGTGCCTGCCGGGCGTCCGCACAACGCCCTCGCCCTGAGCATCGAGGCGACCGCCACCTTCACCTTCGCCAACACGGCCGAGCTCGAGCGCTACATGCGCGGCGAAGACCCCGATCCCTCGCGCGAGGAGTACGGGCGCTACGGAAACCCCACCGTCTGCGAACTCGAGCGGCGCGTGGCCGATCTCGAGCTGGCAGAGGCGGGCGTCGCATTTTCGAGCGGCATGGCCGCGGTCGCCACCGCGGTGTTGTCGCTGGTCAAAGCCGGTGAGCACGTGGTGCTGTTTCGCGACGGCTATCGCCGCACTCGTCAACTCGTCACGCAAACCTTGGCGCGCTATGGCGTCGAGCACAGCATCGTGCCGTCGGGCGATTTGACGGCCTTCGCCGCTGCGCTGAAGGACAACACGCGCCTGGTGATCGCCGAATCACCGACCAACCCCTATTTGTACTGTGTGGATCTGGCGGAGCTGGCCAAGATCGTCAAAGCGCGGGGTCGGATCAAGACCCTGGTCGATTCCACCTTTGCGACGCCCGTCAATTGCCGGCCCTTGGAGTTCGGGATCGACTTGGTAGTGCACAGCGCGACCAAGTACCTGTCCGGCCACAACGACGTGCTGGGCGGAGTCGTGGTCGGGCCTCAGCATCTCGTTTCGCTGCTGCGCGATGCGCGAGGCGTGCTGGGGAGTGTGCTGGATCCGCACGCGGCCTTCTTGATCGCCCGTGGCATCAAGACCCTGGGCGTGCGCGTGGAACGTCAAAATGCCAGCGCGCTGGCCGTCGCGCGCCGTTTGGAAGCCGATCCACGCATCGAACGCGTGTTCTATCCGATGCTCGAGAGCCATCCCTCGCACGCCATCGCGCGCACTCAGATGCGGGGCGGTGGCGGCGTGGTCAGCTTCATCGTCAAAGGTGGCCGCGCTGCCGCGTCGCGCCTGATCGACGCCGTTAAGATCCCGAAAATCGCTGCGTCACTCGGTGGTGTCGAGTCGTTGATCGAGCAGCCTGCGATCATGAGCTACTCGGAGTTGTCCACAGAGGAATTGGCGAAGATCGGCATCGACCCCGCGCTGGTGCGCATGGCGGTAGGTATCGAGGACACCGCAGACCTCGTGCGCGACCTCGAACAAGCGCTGCTCGTCTAGCGAGGCGAATCACACCTGGCGGGATCCGCCTGTCGCCCGCCGATCCGAGAGCTCAATCCGCAAGGGTTATTGCCTGAGTGTCGGGTGCGAGCGTGTGGCAGATCGAACCAAATCGAGACGCGGGTGTTGGTTTCCGCCGTGCGTTGCCAAATTGCGTGTCGTTTTCGTGTCGCCCGATGAAAGCGACAGGAGTAGGCTCGACTCTGGGTTAGCAACGTTGACGACCTCCCGCAGGGGCAGGAAGTGAATGGGGAAGCAAGCAGTGAGTGAGCTCAGGTGCTGGTTTCTGAGGAATGTGTTGGACGCGGCAGAGCGCCAGCTGGGAGCCCCAGCGGTCGCTGGGCTCCGAGGCCGTCTGCCGCCGCGCTTGGCGGCTCACGCTTCGCTCGATCGGTTGCGCGCCAGTGCCGCCCTCGATTGCGTGCCGCTCGAGGAAGGCGAAGAGATCTTACTGTCCGTCGATTCGTTCCTGGGTGACGGCACGGGCAAGCTGCTCGAGAACATCGGCGTCGATCTCGCGGCCCGCGCACTCTCGCAAGACGGCAGCGTCGTCCGCTCCGGTGATCTCGCGGGCACGGTGGCGCGCTTGCAGGCGTTCCTGGAGCACCCATTCGTGGGCGTACCGCTGCTCTTCGAGCTGCGCCGCAATCAGACGGGCTTCTCGTTGATCGTCGGCATCATCGGCCATTCACGAGCCACGCGCGCGATGCGCCACCTGACCCTCGGCGCAATCATCGCCGCCGAGCGCTTTGCCCGTGAAGTGGGCGCAGAAGGCCTGAATCTTTCCGCAGAGAACATCGCGGATCGCTCGAACATCAGCGCTCGCTATTTGCCCGTGGAGGCGCTGGTGGTGGAAAAGCAAGCGCCGCCCTCGCGCCGTCCGTCGACCGTACGCATGCCGACCGCCTCGCTCAGCGCGGAAATCGAGCGCATCTTGCGGACGTCGGCCCCGCCGCGTCCGCTCGATGAAGACTCTCAGCCGCCCGAATCGATGACCCTGCGCGTAGCCAGCGCGAGCAGCGTGCGCGGCCCGGCGAGCAAACGCTAGCCGCAGTCCGGCGTGATCAGCGCGCTGCGAAACGGTACGCTTCCGCCCTTCAGCGAATCCATCAAGGAGCCGACGATACGCACCGAGCCGGCACACACGGCATCGCGATCGACGTCAGTGCCCTTCAAAGTGAAGCCGACGCTGACGCTCTCGCCCTTGCCTACCTTGACCGGAATGGCGGCGCCCGGCGCCGGCGTGGCGTCGAGTGGTTCGATCAAAGAGGCACCCGACTCGGACTGAAGCGCGAAGCTATCGGGTGTCACCTCGGTCGAGCCTGACGACTCGCTACCCAGGGTTAGCTTGAGCGTGAAACCACCCGAGACCGTGGCTCCGAACGCACCGTCCGTGACCGTGACCGATGGGGTCAGCGTCTCCACCGTGAGTGAGACGTCACCTGCGTCGCCGCAGGCGACGAGCAAGGCCGCTGAGACCCAAAGCGCTGACCAAGACCGCATGCTCGGACATTAGCGGCGAATCCCAAGCCTTACCAGTTCGGGCTATGCTCCGTTCGCGGTGCTTCGCTCTTCCAGCGTTTTTCTATCGATCTTCGGCCTGCTCTGCTGCGCCAAACCTGCACGTGACGCGCGCGGCATCGATTACCCGAATTGGGTCACTCCGGCGCTGCCCGTGTCCCCCCCGGCAGCCGCGCGCGCCTTGCCCGTCGCCGCCCGCGTACCGCCGCTGATCCCAACCAGCCCACCACGGAGCCCGGCCTTCGGCAGCTCGGCATTTGCGAGCGACGCACCAGTGCTGCTCGAACGCGCCAGCCGAGACGGGCATTGGGTCGGCTTGTGCACGGCGCGCAAAGACAGCAATGGTGACGGACGGCTGGCAGCCAGCGCGGGGCCGCGCGGCGAGCTGCGCGGTGACGCGTTCGAGCGCTATTTGGTCGCGCCAGACGAAGAGCTGCCGATCGATGGTCTCCTCGCAGCCGATGCCAGCGGTCGCTATGCCGTCGTGATGCAGCGCGGCGCGCTCGTGTTGTGGGACGCGGAGCGCAGAAATTCCCTGGATTTGTCGGCGCTCGGGGCCGACGCGCGCCTGAGCGCACAGTCATTTGCCGAACTCAGGACCGTCTCCTTCGACCAGAACTCGAAGCATCTTTTGTACGTGCGTCCGGGCGAAACTGGCAACCGCATCGTGATCCGGAACCTAGAGGAGGCGAGCGAGCGAGCTCTCGATCCAGGGCCAGGCGCGATCTGGCGCGCGCGCTTCGACCCAGGCGGCGCCTACGTCATCGCCGAGTTGATGAGCGAAGACAGCAACAAGAACGGAAGGGCCGACTTCCCAGCCCCGCTCTTGACGGCGCCACGACCGTGCAGCGCAGGTCCTGGGCGCTATCACACCTGGATCGATCGCGGGGATCGGCCGGTTACGGTGCTCTTGCCGCTGAATGGGGGCGCGCCGCTGCTCGACTCCGACTTGGTCATGCCCATTGGCGAGGCCCTGTTGCTGCGCGACCCGAGCGGCGCGCTGCTGCTTTCGCGCGCGGGCAGGAAACGCGTGTTGGAACCCGCGGCGTGCAAAGGGCGCATCGTGCACGCGGATGCGGCGCGCGAGCTGTTCATCGTCGGTTGTGCACAAAAGAAGACCGGGCGCGTGAGCCTCGAACTCGTCACACGCAGCGAACGCAAACCGCTCGGCATCGAGCTGGCCAGCGTCGAGGTCGACCGCGAAGCGAGCGATGCGGCGCGGCTCGTCGCGCTCTATCCGGGCTCCGAGACCGCGCTCTTCGACGCCGATCGACGCGAGCTCGTGCCGCTGCGCAGCGCAGACGTGGTGCTCGCGACGCGCGCCAGCCGGGCGCTGATTCGCCGTGGCAACAGCTTGCTCTTCTTCGACGCGGACAGCCGCACGGAGCAAGTGCTCTCCGTCACCCTCGCGCGCAATCCAGACCTGCTGCTGACGCCGCCGTTCCTGTTCGTCTCGCCAGCCCTGGTCAATCTCGACACGGCGGCGCTCGTGGGCCTGAGCAGCTCGCGCCCCCTGGCGCTTTCGAGCGAGGGGCAACTGCTCGTGCCGGAAGTGGAGGCAGATGGCTCGCAGCTCGCGCGCGGGCCACTTCGTTGGCTGACGCCGAGCTTGTGAGCGGCGGAGGCATGATATATTCCGCTGCCCCAGATGGACTTGCTCGAAGATCTCGCGTTCCGCGGCCTCATTCACCAACAGACCAATCCAGACGGGCTACGTGCCCATCTGCAGGGTCCGCGCGCGGTGTATTGCGGGTTCGACCCGACCCGAGACTCGCTGACGATTGGCAACTTGGTCCCCATCTTGCTCTTGCGCCGCTTTCAGCAAGCTGGCCACCGACCGGTGGTGATCGCGGGCGGCGGTACGGGCATGATCGGCGATCCCTCCGGCAAGGACGCCGAGCGGCAGTTCCTGTCGCTCGAGCAGATCGACAAGAACGTAGCTGGTCAGCGCCCCATCTTCGAACGCTTGTTGGACTTCAGCGGTCCGAACGCAGCCATCATCTTGAACAACGCCGATTGGCTGAAAGGCATCGGCTACTTGGAGATGCTGCGCGACGTGGGCAAATACTTCTCGATCAACATGATGATCCAGAAGGATTCGGTCAGAGATCGCCTGCAGAACCGCGAGCAAGGCATCAGCTACACCGAGTTTAGCTACATGCTCTTGCAGGCCTACGATTTCCTGCACCTATTCGAGCACCACGGCGTCACCTTGCAGGTGTGTGGCTCCGATCAGTGGGGCAACGTGGTCAGCGGCATCGATCTGATTCGCAGGAAGCATCAAGTCGAAGCCTTCGGTTTGACCGCTCCACTCGTCACCAAGTCGGACGGCGGCAAGTTCGGTAAGACCGAAACCGGCGCTATTTGGCTGGATCAAACGCGCACGTCTGCATACGCGTTCTACCAATTCTGGTTGAACACGGCCGACACCGACGTGCTGAAGTTCCTCCGCATCTACACCTTCCTCGAGCACGAAGAGATCTTGCGCCTGAGCGCCGAGCACGAGGCGAACCCGGGTGCGCGCGCAGCGCATCGCGCGCTGGCCGATCATGTCACCGAGTTGGTGCACGGCGCGGATGGGCTCGCCCAAGCGCGCAGCGCCACCCAGGCGCTGTTCTCGGGCGACGTCGCGTCGCTGCCCCGCGCCACGCTCGAAGAGCTGTTCCAAAGTACGCCCACCGTCACCTTTCCGAAAGCACGCCTCGACGGCGAAGGTATCGCGGCGATCGACTTCTTGGTCGAAGCAGGCGTGGTCAAGAGCAAGCGTGAAGCGCGCGAGTTCCTGTCGTCGAACGCCATCAGCATCAGCGCACGCAAGGCCGACGCTGACACTCGCGTCACCGCAGACTGGCTCTTGTTCGGCGAGATCGCACTGATCCGGCGAGGCCGGAAAACTTGGCACGTGGTGCGCTTCGAGTGAGGCCGACGTAAGACGAGCGGGGAGCGTATCCCACCTAATCGCGATTCAAGACCAGTGCTCGGTAACCGTTCTGTACGCTCGAAGTACGACCAGTATGTCGATGCGAATGGTCAATGGCTACGTCTGCCGCAACTGCGCGGACGAGGAGCTGGCCAAGAAGGGCGTCGACCCGGCCCACCCCAAGCAGGCCCTCGCGGGCAGCGAGGTCTATGTTTCGGCTTCCGACGCAGCGCGCAATCGCGGAGGCCTGTCGACCGTGGAAGCTTCGAAGAAGGCCGCCGAGCTGGGCGTGAATCGACCCGAGGCGGCCGGCGATCAGGGCCGGAAACTGAACTTATACGCCTGATCTCGTGCGTTCGTCGCGCGCGTCATTGAAACCCGGAGCCGCATTCACTACGACGCAGAGCTGTGAGTAACGACGACCGACTGCCTGGCGTGAGCGCAATGAGTTTGTACGTCCCGCGGCTGCGTGTGCCGTTGGACCAATGGTGCGCCTGGACTGGAAATAGCTGGGACAAGGTTCGCGCGGTCGTCGGCCACAGCTTTCGCGTCTGCGGTCAGCACGAGAACGTGTACACGATGGCCGCCAACGCCGTCTTGCGGCTGATCTTGCAGAACGAAATCGATCCGGCGCGCGTCGGCTCGCTCGGGCTGGGTACCGAGTCGAGCACGGACAACGCGGCCGGCGCGGTGATCGTGCGCGGCATGGTGGATCGCGCGCTCGACAAACTGAACATGCCGCGCCTGTCGCGTCAGCTGGAGGTGCCGGAGTTCAAGCACGCCTGTTTGGGCGGCGTGTATGCGCTGAAGAATGCGCTGCGCTACGTGAACTACGATGGCCGCGACCGGCAAGCGATCGTGGTCAGCGCGGACGTAGCCGAGTACGAGCGCGGCTCCAGCGGCGAGCAAACGCAAGGCGCAGGCGCAGTGGCGATGTTGGTCGAACGCACCCCGCGGCTGTTCGGGGTCGATCTGCTGCACGCCGGCAGCTCGTCGGATTACCGCGGACCGGATTTCAGAAAGCCGCACGCACGTCACTTCACGGACGGCTATGCGCCAAACACCGAACGCCGCAGTGACTTCCCGGTGTTCAGTGGCAAGTACTCCACCTACGCATATCTAGACGAGACCGTGCACGCGGTCGAAGACATGCTGAAGCGCCTGGACGTTTCGGCAGGGAGCTACTACCAAAGCGTGCAAGGTTTGTTCTTCCATCGCCCGTATCACCTGATGCCCGTGCAAGCGATGGCCTTCTTGTACGTGCGCGGTTTGGCTCGCGGCGATCACCACCAGGAGGAATTCCAGGCCTTGTGCGCAGAAGCCGGCGTCAGCGTGGAAGCCGTGCTGACCGAAACCAAGTCCACGCCCGATCTGTACGACTTGGTACTCAAGGGCGGCGCCGAGAACGACCCGTACATCGCGACCAGTACGGTGGCCAGCTTGCTGCGCAAGAAGCCGAGCTTTCGCGAGTTGCTGACGCAGAAGATGTCGCTCGGCTCGGAGAACACGAAACAACTCGGCAACCTGTACAGCGCAGCGCTGCCGGCATGGATAGCCGCCGGCCTGGAAGACGCCGCCGAGAAGAAGCTGCCGCTTTCGGGCGCCAACATGGTCGCCGTCGGCTACGGCAGCGGCGATGCCGCCGAGTCGATTCCGATCTCGCCCAGTGACGGCTTCGAGCAGGCGGCAGCGCGGATCGGCCTAAGCCGCGCGCTCGGCGGCGCCATCGACTTGAGCCAAGCTCAATACGAGTCGCTGCACGATCGACGCGAGCTCGATCTGCCGTACGCCCCCAGCTCCGAATTCGTGATCGACCGCGTGGGCACTGCTTACGATGCAACCTTCCAAGACCTGAGCGTCGAGTACTACGAGTACGTGAAGTAGGCTCAGCTGCAACTTACATATCCACGGAACGACGCAGACGCGGCGGCGCGCGGGGCGGAGCTGCGCGCCCAGGTCAAAGCTGCCGGCTACCACGAGCGCCCTGCTGCCCCCGTATTGCTGGCCTGGTTCAGCCATTTGGCGCTGGCGGTCGCGGGGATCGCGGTATTTCTCTTGGTGCCGCTGCTGCCCATTCGACTCGTCGGGCTCTTGGTTTCGTGCCTCGGGTTCACGGGCATCGCGACCATGGGTCACGTCGCTTCGCACAACGCGACGTTTCGCTCTGCGCTCGGCAATCGCATCCTGTTCTACGTGAGCTTCCCGCTCTTGCTGCAGGTCTCGTGCAGCTATTGGCGCTACAGCCACCTGATCGTGCATCACCCGTCCCCCAACGTCACGGGCGTGGACGATGATTGCGATTTGCGCCCGGTGTTCGCGTTGAACGAGGCCCACCTATCGGCCTTCGCCGGCTGGCGCGAGCGCTGGCCGCTGCTGCAGGGTCTGCTGTTGCTCGTGTTGCTACCCTTGAACGGCCTCAACATCATCCGTCAGGGTTGGGTGAGGTTGTTCGTCGTACTGCGCAGCCCGGGTCGCAATTGGCTGGCCTGGGCAGACCTCGGCTGTATGGTGCTGCACCTCATGCTCGGGGTGGCGCTGCCGATGCTGTTCTTCCGGCCGCTCGACGTGATTCTGTTTTACCTGCTGCGCTTGGCCTTGATCGGCTGCGGCATGTTCGCGGTGCTCGCGCCGGGTCATTACCCGGCCGAAGCCGCCTGTCTTGCGCCCAGCCAGCGCATGTCGGGCGACTTTTACCTGCGCCAGGGCGCCACCACGATCAACTTCCGCACCGGTTTTCTGGGGCGCTTCGTGTGCTCTGGGCTCGAGTATCAGATCGAGCATCACTTCTTTCCATCACTGAGCCACGTCCATTTGCGAGCCATGCAGCCGCTGGTCGAGCGCTGGTGTAAGGAGAACGGCGTGCCGTATCGAACCTTCGGCTGGGGCGAGGCGATCTGGAAGAGCTGGCTCACGTTCGTGACTCCAAAACCGATCGTGAACGACGTGCAGACGCTCCGAGCAGGGCCCACCGTTGGCCCAACGCCGGAGGCCGAGGAGGAACCGTTGGCATTGCACGGGTTGCCGGACGCGGAGTGGCGCTAGGCAACGGGCGGTCTGCTACTTAGACGCGCGATGAGACCACGGACGTCCGTCTTCGCGACCACGCGCTGCCGTCGTGGTTGCATCACGCTACGGCCGGCTCTTCGACGAGGGGCATTTTCGCTTTGCCGGGGCCAATCTGTCCGCGGGTGTCGGCGCAGACATGCCGGCGCTACGCATCTACCGTCAGCCGGAGATCTTGGTGATCGACATCACGCGGCAGTGAGCGCCTTACAGGCTGCAATCCGGCGTCAAAGGCGCGCTGAAGTCGGCCGCATCCCAGTTGGCAGCCATGCTCGCGACGTTGTTGGGACACACCACGTCGACACCAGAGTCGATGAATGCGCTCACCGTGCTGCCCGTCGTCAGATGATCGTACATCACGGAGACGGTCTCGTAACCCCAGCCGAAGTACTTCTGGCCGAGCAGAGCGCTCACGTAACCCTGGCTCATGAGAGTGAGCTGGAAGGGCAAGCTGTCGAACGCGACCGTCTTCAGCTTGCCCTTCGCGGCGCGTTTCCAGTTCGGCATCTGACCATCACTGCAAGTGCACGCCATGCCCGTGTCGCTGCACGAGCAGGCTGAGAGTAGGCCCCAGAGGCCGGCCACGAACAGACCGTCGAGCTCGGGATACTGAGCAATGATTTCGCTTTCCACCGCGGGCCCGCACTCCTCGGCGGTCTCTCCGCAATACACCGTCGTCACGACGCTGACGTCGGGATACTCCGCAGCGAGCCGGTCCACGAAGCCAGCTACTCGCCGTTTCAAGTTGTCGGCGCCAGCGCGCCCGGTCAAGATCGCGACCGTCTTCTTGCCCTCGCCCATGGCCGCCCCCAACAGGTCCGCCCCCTTGGCCGCGGTACTCTCGTTGTCCATGCTGTAAAACCCGACGCGCTTGGAGTTTGGGCAATCTGAATCGTAGGTGATGACCGGAATGCCCGAGTCTACTGCTTCGTCGATCGCGTTCGCCACCGAGTCGTCGATGCATGAGACGAGCAAGGCGTCCTTCTTTGCAGCGATGGCCTGCCGAATCAGGCTCTGCTCCACACCGGGATCCAGCGCGGGCGACGCCAAGTACTCGACATCGACCTGACGCCCACCGGCGTGATTCAGTGAACGAGCAGCAAACTGCGCGCCGTCATTGCCCAGCTTGAAAACCAGGTTGTTCGAAGTTTTCGGAATGAACGCGATATCGATGGTGTCTGACGTGGGCGCGCCGTCACTTTCGCCACAACCGAGGAGCGCGATGCCGATCGGCAGGCTGAAAAGGCAGCGCAGAGCTCGAGCTTTCAATTGAAGATTCCTTTGCGATCGGCCTGCATGGGAACGGTTGGAGAACGATCAACCAATTTGGCGCCCGATGGAGATACGCCCCGCGGTCGGCCAAATTAACCCCGAAGCCAGAGATCAGGCTCATTCTGCACTTTGGCCGAAGCTCGAGTGGGGGCGATCGCATTCCCGCAGCGCAGCTCGCGGTTGCAATTGTTTCCACCGAGCCCACCGGAGCCGAGTGGCTGCGGCCTGGAAGGGACCGCAACTTTGAGGCCAGCGGATGCCGACGCGAGAGTCGGCGCTGAGCTCAGGCGCTTCGTCGGCGCTGACGCCTGAGCGCGACCCCGAGGATCAGAGCAAGAACGGGCAGTGCCCGCCCAGATTCTCCGGAACCAGGTGCGGCAAAGCTGCAGCTGGAGGATTTCGAGGACCCCGAGCCCGACTGACCGACGCCCCCACTCGCGTTCGCGCTCGCGCCCCCTCGAGCATTCATACCGCCCGCGGCGTCAGTACCACCCGCGGCGTCAGCGCCGGCCGTGTTGTCACTGCCCGCTTCGTTGTCTTCCGCCCCGGCGGCGTTGGCTGTGCCGCCTTCCGAGACACCGACCGTGCCTGCTTTCGACATACCGCCGATCCCGGCCCCAGCGGCTGAATGGCCACCAAAAGAGCTGCCGCCGAAAGAGATCCCGCCGTCGTGACCAGCGCTGCCTCCGCTTCCAGTCGAAGGCGAGCTACACACGCCTTGGCTGCACACACCCTTGCCTGGACAGACCACGCCAGCGCACGGGTCCACGCACTGACCGAGTTGACACGTGGTGCCCGAAGCGCAGGCTTTGCCGGCACACGCAGCGTCCGCGCAGCGCCCATCGGCGCCGCAGGTCAAGCCAGTGTCGCAGCCGTTGCAGCTGCAGGGGGCCACGCACAATCCCTTTTCGCATACGCGATCGCCGGTGCAGGTCACGCCGGCACAAGGATTGATGCACTGACCGAGCACACACTGACTACCGTACGGACAGAGCACGCCCGCGCAGGCTTCGGCACAAGCGCCGTTGTGGCACATGGTTCCGATCGGGCAGCTGATTGCAGCGCAGGTTGGGTCGACGCAGCGGCCGCTTGCGTCGCAGGTCAGGCCGAGCGGACACGAGAACGCGCCGCCCGTGCAGCTCGCCACGCAAGCGCCGTGAAAGCAGATTGGAGCGTTGCTACTGGGACAGAGCCCGGCGCCGTCGTCGACCAAACCGTCGCAATCATTGTCGACGTTGTCGCAAACTTCCGCGCTTGCCTGCTGCACCGGATGGCAGGTGGCGGCCTGCCCGTCCGCCGCGCAACCGGTGCGACCGAGCGAGCACGCGCCAAACTGGCCGGTGTTGCACGCGAGATTGCCACCCGAGCAAGTCAAACCCGAGACATAGAAGACCTGATCGTTGAAGTCACCGTCCGCGCCGGTGGTGCCAGCGGGAACCTTCTTCCAATCGGCAGCAGACATCGACAGATCCTCGAACGCCATGTAGAAGCCGCTGGGATCGACCGTGGATTGATAGATCAGGGTGGTCACCCAGGGCACGCCGCTCGCGTTGCGCTGGTTGTGCTCGTACATCGAGAACTTGTTTTGCGGGCACTTGGCGGGATCGCCGAGCATCGCAAAACCCACGTAACCACCCTTGTATCGCGGGTCTTTCGAAAGATCGCCCGACGCGAACGTTTTCTGCGTCCAACGCGTGATCGAGAGATCGTACGGATCGCGGTTGTCCCAAGCCAACGGGCAAAAGCCGTCGGTCTTGGCGGTCTTGCCGTCCATTTCCACACACTTGAGCTGTTCGTGCGGCTTTCCAATGATGAACGGATAGATCTCAGTGGCGGCCGGTGGCGTCTTGCTCGTTGGATCGGTGACGTTGTACCAGCCGAACTGCACTTGGCAGTTGCCACCCCTCAACAACAGCTGGGCGGTGAAGCCGCACTTGCCCGAAAAATAGCCGGGACCGGTCTTGGCATCCTGCACCGGATCGAGCGCTTCTTTGCGCCACTTGAATAGGCCGCTCAGCTTGATCGCGTCACCGGTGACGAACTGCGGAAAGCTGGGCGGCGCGTAGTAGTCGCCGTAGCGGATCGCCGGATTCAGGTTCACGCCGTTGGGGTCGCGGGTCACCATCGTGTTCGCGTTCCAGGCCCAAGAGTTGTTTACCAAATCGGCTTCCGCCTGACTCACGGGTTGCGGCAACGGCGTCTTGACGGCATCCGTCTGTGTCACTTGAGCGACGGCGGAGCTGGCCCAGACAGTCAGCACGAGACCACACACCGAAGCCCAACCCGCGCGCCCGTAACTGCCAACCCGCATACCGACAACCTTAGCACGCGCTCCCAAGTCGCGCCGAAAAGACGGACCGCGCGGCTAACGGCTGCGAGCCGGCGCTTTTTTTCGTGGTCGCTTGGGCAACGCAGCATTGACGAGCGCGCGCGCATGCGCGGCCGAGAGCGCGGCCTTGAACGTGGCCGCGTCAATCGCGCGCAAATCACAGCGCGTCCAACCCATTCGCCCCCAACCTCCGGCAACTGGAGCCATGCTCTTCGGGGTCAGCTTGCAGAAGTGCTGTTGCTGCGCGAGCTCGAGCATGAAATTCATGTCTTCGCCGGTCAGCGCGAGCGTTGCGAAAGTGCGACGCGGAGTGCGAAACGCGGTCCGATCGAAATGCGGGTAGGAGCTCACATTCTCGAGCGAAAGTGCCAATTCCTTGGCACGCTTTGCGGTCACCGGCACGCGGCGATCGTATCATGCATTCTGCGCGCGCGGTCGGGGCCGAGCGCGGGAGCCCCGCTCGGCGTTTATTTGGAGAGTACGTACGCCGTCGCCGTAGGTTCCCGCGTTGATGTACACGACGCTGCCGACGCGAATCGGCGCCCAGTAGTCTTCCCATTGCGCGGACAGCGCAGCCGCCCATTTCGTCGAGCCCGCGGCGGCGTCGAGCGCCCACAGATAAGCGATGCCCGTCGTCGGTTTGCCGTTGGCAAGGTACACGGTATTCGAGAAGAACGACGGCACGCCGACGCTCGAGCCCGCGCCAAAGTTGTAGCTCCACAGCTGAGAGCCATCCGAAACGTTCAAGGCGTCGATCGGACTCGTCGTGCCGAAGTAGCTGTTGCCCGTGACGAACAAGCGGCCTCCGCCCAGCGCGGGCGGGTGCAGGTTGGACGTGGCGAGCTTGCGCGACCAAGCCAGGGTGAGCGGCGGCTTGCCGGTCTCGGCTGGGTTTTCGCCGGAATGCGCGAGGTCGTAGCCGAAGGTCGGCCAATCGCTGCTGGGTGCTGCACACACGCCGTACGTGCACACGCTGCCCGCCGCGCACAAGGCTCCGCAGGCGCCACAATTGCCGGCATTGACGCTCGTGTCGACACAAGCCGAGCCGCAACGCGTGGTCCCCGGACGGCAATCGCAGGCACCGCTTTGGCATGCCTCGTTGGTTCCGCAGGCCACCCCGCATACCCCGCAGTTTGCGATATTGGTCTCAGTATCGATGCAGCTGCCCTGACACAGCGTCTTGCCGCCGCTGCACACGCACGCGCCCTGGCTGCACGTCTTGCCTACACCACAATCCCCGAAGCAGCTGCCACAGTTCTTGGAGTCGGTTTGCAGATTGCTACACGCGGAGCCGCACTGGGTGAGGTTACTGAGTTCGCAATGCAGCCCGCAGCTGCCGTTCACACACACCTGCCCGGTCGAGCACGCCTTGCCGCAGCCGCCACAGTTGGCCGAATCGGTCAACGGATCGACACAAGCTGCGTTGCAAGCAATCGAGTTCGAACAGCTGCTGCCGCAAGAGCCTGCGGTGCACAATTGCCCGATTTGGCAGGCATGGCCGCAAGCGCCACAATTTTTGGCATCGAGCTCGATATCGACGCAAACCCCGTCGCACACCGACTTGCCCGCGCCGGCCCCGGCTGAGCGTGACTTTCGTCGACACGAAACGTCACCGAGCAGCCTGTTTCAAGCTCATTTCGAGCGGAAACCGTCACCCGCCCGACATCCCTCGATGCCACTCACGCATCAACCCAATGGCTGATGACCGCACTTCGTTGCGGATGGCCAGAGTTGCGTTGGAGAGGGACGATCGCGTTCCAGCATCGTAACCCGGGGCCTGCAGGGTTTCCGTACTCTGTCGCCGAAGGCTTTGCCGAGCTGCGACGTGACGCGTGACCATCAACGACCGGCTCTCTCCCGACGAGACCGGGAGAGAGCGCAGGCTCGAGCGAACTACGGTACGACGGGGGGAATCACGCCCTTGTCGCGCGCGGTTTCGCAGCCGCGATCGACGCCGGTCATGCCATCTTCGGTCTTTACGACTTTGAACTCGACGCGGCGGTTCTTTTCCCACGCGGTCGGGTTGGAGGCGGCATCGAGCGGGCAGTACTCACCGTAGCCTTGAGAGACGAGGCGATTGCCCGCGACTCCGCGTGACTTCAACGCATCCATCACGGCCGCCGCACGCAGGCGAGTCAGGTTCAAGTTGTAGGCGTCCGTGTTGCGTTCGTCGGCATGTCCGGCAACCTCCAGAACCGTGAACTCTGGATGACCTTTGAGGGTCGCGGCGACTGCATCCAAGATGCCGTTCGAGCCAGGTAGGATCTTGGCGCTGCCGGTCTCGAACTGGACCTTCTCGAGGATCACGATGTCGTTGCCCTCGATGATGACCTTGCCCTTGTCGGGGCAGCCGTCTTGGTCTTGGAAGCCGTTGTAGGTCTCCGGCTCGTTCGGGCACTTGTCCTTCACGTCCGGGATCTGATCCTTGTCGTTGTCTGGATCGGGGCAGCCGTCGGCGTCTTCGAAGTTGTCTTTGTCTTCGGCGTCGTCCGGGCAGCTATCTTGCTTGTCGGGGATGCCGTCGTGATCGTTGTCGGGCTCCGGGCAGCCGTCGAGATCTTCGAAGCCGTCCTTGTCTTCCGGATCGTCCGGGCACTTGTCTTTCTTGTCCGGAATGCCGTCGCCGTCGCGATCGCCGTCGCGATCGATGTCCGGGCAGCCATCGGTGTCGTGATCGCCGTCGAAATCCTCGGGCACATTCGGGCAGCGATCGTTGACATCCAAGATGCCGTCGTTGTCGTTGTCCGGATCTGGACAGCCGTCTTCGTCTTTGAAGCCGTCGAAATCTTCCGGCTCATCGGGGCACTGGTCTTGATCGTCTTTGTAGCCGTCGCCATCGCGGTCGCCGATCGACGGCTCGTAGACGAAGCCGAGCACCATGCGCACGTCGGCGGCTTCGAAGCCGGTCGAGATCGCGCGGCTGCCCGCGCCCATCATCAAGTAACTGTTGCTCTCGATGAACAGCTTGATGCCGCCCAAGAACTCGTTGCTGAACTTTTGCTTGCTGTCCGATTTGCCGGCGAGCTGGTAAGTGCCGTAGGACTCGGCCACGAGATCCAGCGCATCCAGCACGCGATACGAGAGGCCGAAGTTGTACGTACCGAGGTTCGAGTACTCGAAGTTGCCCTCTTTGAGCTGCGGCTTCCCGGTGGAATCGTTCTCGAAGCGGGGATTGTCACCCGCGTGACCGCGAAAGCCGACGTTCAGGCCGAGCTTGAACCGACGCTCGGCTCCGAATTGGTTTTCGATCACGAATTGCGGCCAGTACCAAAACTTGTCAGCGCCCAAATCACGCGGGGCACCAGAGACGGGAACACCGGCTTGGACGACGACGGCCAGACCGATTCCGCGATCCACTCGCGTCAGGCGCAGCTTGCCGTGGAGGGCGATGAAGCTGAGCTTCTGTGAGTCGAGCTTGGCGGAGTTATATAAGCCGGTGTCGTTGCGGCCGATGTTGTAGGCCGCGTCACCCGTCATCAGATTCACGGGGATGCTCAAACCGACCGTGGCCATGTTGGCGACGCCGTAGTTGAAGCCAAAGGTGCCCTGGAACGAGTTCGATACGAGGGCTTTGACGCCGGCGCCCTCGGCGGTGACGTTGCTGCAGTTTTCGTCGGTGCAATCGCCCGAAATCGGGTTTCCTTCCAAGTCCGTGGAATTGCCCTGCGGCGTGCTGCTGGACCGGGTGCGCATCAGATTGTGCCCGTAATCCAAGACCAGGCCGAAGCTCACGTTGCCCGCGCCGAGGATGTCCGAACCGTTGACCGAGAAGAAGCCTTTGGAGTCGATCGCAGGCCGAAACAGGTGCGTGTCCATGCCATCGCCGTTGGTGGCGGGCGCGCGCGTGGCCGACGCGAACTGCGCCTGAGCCACGCCCGGAACGAGAGCAGACGCGATGGCGAGCGTTGCGCTGAGGGTTGCAGCTGGCAGCAAGCCCGCCCGCTGAAGCCTGGTGATCCGCATCCGCCGCATGCTTCGTAGCCCTTTCGTGTCGCTGAAGTCTGGGGAAATACTAGAGCTTTAGCGAGGACCGACCGTAGCATCCTGGAAATTGCCGTGTCAACGTGAGACCACCACGAAATGCCCAGAAAGAAACGCGATTCGGGCGCGCGCTCGCACGCTGTCGGTCGCACACACTGCCACGCTGCCCGGCGCGCTTCTCGCAGCGCTCGCCCAAGGAAGACGCTAGGCGGAGCGCCGGTCGAGACGCTACTCTCACTCAGCCCGCACTACGCTGAGCGTCTATCGCCCCCGAGCGTGTAGGTTCAAAGTCCGCGATGCGCCGATTGCCGCTCCTGAAATTTTTGATCGCATTTCTACTCTGCGCAGTCAGCGGATCGGCGCGCGCGCAAACGCCCACGCTGGCCGGTCGTTGGAGCGCCACACCCATGCGTTCCGATTGGATCATCGGCGAATGGGGCAAAGCCTGCGGTCCGACGCCGAGCGGCGGCGGTGCAGCCGGCGGCGTAGTGACGATCACCAACGCCGGCAGCGAGCTGCATCTGAGTGGAGCAGGACGCGACTTCTCGACCACCGAGTGCTGGGAACAGTTTCCAGGCTTGTCTCGCATCAGTCACAGTAGCGGCCAGCGCGCCTGGCGAAGCACCTGCAAGACCAAAGTGGGCGATCCACGGCAAGCCACGATCGTGACCACGATCAGCGCCACCGATAACCTGATTTCGTTCGACGAAACTGGGCAATATCAGTTCGTCATCACCGGCCAAAATTGCACCGCGAGCGTGCGCCGGACGCGCAGCTTGTCGCTCGTACAACGTGAGGGAGAGAGCGCGCCGGTCGCAACTGCGGCGCCGCCTCCCGCCGCCAGCGTGGCGCAGCCGAGCTCGAGCCCGAGCCCCAGCGCCGCGGTACCTGCAGCGAAAGTTTGCAAGGTTCCTGGACCTCCGGAACGACTCGAAGTGCGGCCCGCGCGCAAGCTGCTGCGCCCTGGCGACAGCTTCGAATTCCACACTTCGGTGCTAGACGCCGCCGGTTGCGCGGTTCCGCTCTCACCCCTGTGGAAGGTGGTCGGCGAGCACGCCTCGCTCGAACTGTCGGGGCCCGGCCGAGTCAAAGTTCCGGACTCCGCCGCCGAATCGACGGTCGAGCTGCAAGCGACGCTCGCCGGGCACTCGGCCCGCGTTACCGTCGAGATTGCCGCGAAGGACCGCTACGACGCCCTGCTCGCCCAAAAGGGCCTGAACGCCGAGGGCGAATCGAGCGAAGCGGCGGTGGCGCGCATCGCCACTACGGCCCTCGGCGGCGGCAGCGTCGTCACGCGGGATGACTCGCAGCGTCGGCGCATCATCTTCGTGGGTGTAGTCGGGGGTACGGCACTGGTCTTGGGCCTACTCGGCTTTGCACTCGTGCAACACAGCCGCAGAAAACCGCTCGAGCCAGAACCACGAGCGCCGCGTCCCCGACTGAACCCGGCAATCACTCCCAACAACCTGCCGCCGCTGGGCAAGGTTTGCCCGACTTGTCGCGAGGAATACCCGCCGGAAGCCGCCTTTTGCCCCAACGATGGCAACCGGCTGGTAGCGGCTCGGGGCAACGCAGAACCAGCCGGTCCGAGCGGCGGCGTCTGCCCCATCTGTGGCCAAGGGTACGACCCAGGCGTACTCACCTGCCCCAAGCACGGTGAAGAGCTCTTGCCTGCCGCAATGCAGGCCGGGGTGCGAATTGCCGACGCCGTACCGACGAAAAAGATCTGCCCCGTGTGCGGCAAGCAATATACTGGAGACAGTCAGTTTTGCGGTGGCTGCGGCGCCGCGCTCGTCCCCGTCAATTGAACAAGTGAACGCAACGCTCCCTGGCGAAAGCCGCCGATGTAGCTTCGCCTATGCAGAGTTTGCTAAGGTCGCGCCGCGATGAAGATAGCCTGCGAGGCGTGTGGCGCCAAATACACGATCGCTGAAGACAAAGTTCGGGGTAGACGGGTCAAGATCCGCTGCAAAGGTTGCGGCACCCCGATCGTAGTAGACGGACAACATGGTGGTGGACCGAGTAATTCCGATGCCGAGACTGACGTTGCACTCGATCCCGAGGCACCTGTGATCTGGTCCGTGAATCTGAGCGAAACCGATTCGCGCACGATGAGCACCGATGAAATCGTGGCCGCGTACGCCTCCGGAGTGGTCACCGCAGACGCCTTCATTTGGAAGGACGGCATGGCCGATTGGGTCCCGCTGCTGGACTCCGAGCTGGCCCCGCTCTTGGCAAGTGCCCCCGCGGCCGCCGCCCCTGCCCCTGTTGCAGCCGCACCCGCCGCGCGCGGCGGTGGCGCGCTGTTCGGTTCACCCAATCAAGCGGCGCAAGTATCGCGTCCCGCGGCCACCGCGCATGCGGCTCAGCCCAACACTCACGATCTATTCGGCAGCCTAGATACCGCCGGCTCCGAGCAGGATTTCGCAAACAACGCGCCGAGCGTCCCGCAAGCGGGCACGGGCGCCTACGACGACGGCAAGCTCACCGGCGCGCGCAACGAGAACTCCGTATTGTTCTCGCTCGATGCATTGAAAGCAGGCTTCTCGCCCAGCGCGCCGAGCGCGGCGAAACCCGCCGCCAAAGTGCCCGCCAAAGGTGCCCCCGGCGCCGCGCGTCCGCAGCAGCCTTCGAATCCGGATGATCCGTTCGGCATGAGCGCGGCCGCCGGCCTAATGGGCGGCGGCGGTGCTCTTTTCGGCGCGGACAACCAAGCACTGATGACGGCGCCCGCGCCACCCCCGCCGCCCGTCGTGCCCGTGCCGGCCCCATACGTCGCGGGTGCAATGCCCGCGGCGTACGTGCCGAAGAGCAACAAGCTCGTGTACATCGTCGGCGGCGTCGGCGCGGTGGTGATCATCGGGCTCGTGATCGCGCTGCTCTCGGGCAAGAAGAGCGATACCAGCGCGGCAACCGATGGCTCGGCGGCGCCCAGCGCCAGCTCGTCCCCCGCCGCCGTGGCCGAGAAGCCCGCCGAAGAACCCAAGAAAGACGAGTCGCCCAAACCCGCCGAGACCGCGAGCGCGGCGGCGAGCGCCAGCGCCGCGCCGAGCGCCAGCGCCGCCACGACTGCCAAGCCCATTGCCCAATCGGGCACCGGCACGGCAGTGAAGAAACCCAAAGAAGACGCTCCGCCCCCCGCGGATGCTCAGCCCTTCAGCAAAGCCTCGGCGATCTCCGCGCTCGGCGCCGCCGCGTCTTCGGCTGGCAGTTGCAAGAAGCCCGGCGGTCCCACGGGTCCCGGCAAAGCGACGGTCACCTTCGCGCCCAGTGGGCGAGTCACGACCGCGACCGTCGCGGGCGGTTCGTACGCGGGCACGGGCGTGGGCGGGTGCGTCGCCTCCGTATTCCGCCGCGCGCACGTCCCTCCGTTCAGCGGCTCTGCGGTCACGGTCTCCAAGAGCTTTCAGATCAACTGACGCGCTCGCAGAGCTCGCCGTCTCGGCGAGCTCTGGCGGGTGAAGGCGCGACTGGCGTCGTACGCTCAGCTGCTATGCTGAGCCGTCGATGATCCGCCTGGAGCAGCTCAACAAGTCGTATCGCGGTGGCGAGACGGCGCTGCACGTGCTGCGCGACGTCGATCTGCGGGTCGAACGCGGCGAGCTGGTCTCGATCATGGGCTCCTCTGGCTCGGGCAAGAGCACCTTGCTCAACATCTTGGGCATCCTCGACGACTACGACTCGGGCGCGTATTACCTGGGTGATCGCCTGGTGCGTGCGCTCTCCGAGCGCGAGGCGGCCGGCTACCGGAACCGCTTCATCGGCTTCGTTTTTCAGTCCTTCAATCTGCTCGGCTTCAAGACGGCCCAAGAAAACGTGGCCTTGCCGCTGTACTATCAAGGGGTATCGCGTCGTACCCGCAATCGGATTGCGCTCGAATACCTGGATCGGGTCGGGCTCCTTTCGCGCGCCAGTCACTTGCCGAGCGAACTGTCCGGTGGTGAGCGGCAGCGCGTTGCGGTGGCGCGCGCGCTAATCACGAAGCCGGAGTTGATCTTGGCAGACGAACCGACTGGCGCGCTCGACACGACCACGTCCTATCAATTGATGGATCTCTTCCGTGCCGTGAATCAGACCGGGATGACGGTCGTGATCGTCACCCACGAGCACGACATCGCCGAGCGCACCGACCGCGTGATCCGCATGAAAGACGGCAAGGTGGCGTAGGTGGTGCTGCCCGGGGCCGACGCGCTGCAAGAGATCTTCGCGACGCTCTCGCGCAATCGCCTGCGCACCGCGCTGACCGCACTCAGTGTGGCCTGGGGCATGTTGATGTTGGTCGTGCTGCTGGGCGCGGGCCGCGGCTTGGAGAAAGGCGCGGCTTACGAATTCAGGGACGACGCGGTGAACTCGCTGTGGCTCTATTCCGGCAAAACTTCGCGCCCTTTCGCGGGCCGCGGCCCCGGTCGAGACGTCAAGCTGACGAACGACGACTATCAGGCGCTGGCCCGCAATTTCCCGAGCATCGACCACATTTCAGGGCGTTTCTACCTGTATGGGGAGTTCACGGTCAGCTACGGCGGCAAGCACGGCGCGTTCGACATTCGCGGAATACACCCGGGGCACCAGTACCTGGAAAAGACGATCATCCGCGACGGTCGATTTCTGAACGACGCTGACATCGAGCAACGGCGCAAGGTGTGTGTGATTGGCTCGAAGGTGGCAAGCTTCTTGTTCGGCGACAAACCTGCGCTGGGCGAATACCTGAACATTCGCGGCTTGTCGTACCAGGTCGTCGGTGTATTCGAGGACGTGGGAGGTGAGGCCGAGCTGAAGAAAATCTACGTGCCCATCACGACCGCTCAGCTCTTGTACAGCCAACCCGGCCGCGTGCATCAAATCATGTTCACGATCGGTGACAGCAACTTGGCGGACAGCCAGCGCCTGGCCGAGCGCGTGTCGCGCTTCGTTGCGGCGCGGCACGGCATTTCACCCGACGACCGGCAGGCGCTTCGGGTGCAAAATAACATCGAGCAGTTCGAACGCGTAAATAGCGTGTTCGTCTGGTTGAAGGGCTTCGTGTGGATCGTGGGTATCGGCACCTTGCTGGCGGGGGTCGTCGGCGTGAGCAACATCATGCTGATCTCCGTGAAGGAGCGAACACGCGAAATCGGCATCCGAAAAGCCCTCGGAGCGACACCCTGGTCGATCATTTCATTGGTCGTCGGTGAAGCCGTGATCGTGACTTCGGTTGCGGGCTACGTCGGCATGCTGTTCGGAATCGGACTGGTCGAGCTCGCTGCGCGCTACTTGAAAGACGTGCCCTACCTGCGCGAGCCGGACGTGGATCTGTCGGTCGCTCTGCTGGCCAGTGCATTGTTGGTGTTTTGCGGGGCTTTGGCCGGCTTCTTTCCTGCGCGACACGCCGCCCAGATCAGCCCAACGGAGGCGCTCCGTGCTTGATTGGGATAGCTGGCAAGAGGTCTGGGCGACATTGCGCAGCAACAAGCTGCGCGCATTCTTGACTGCGCTCGGCGTGTTCTGGGGAGTGTTCATGCTGATCCTGATGCTGGGCATCGGCAACGGCTTGGAGCGCGGCGTGATCCGGAACCTGAGCGGGCTGACGAATTACAGCATTTACGTCTGGCCGCAGCGCACCTCGCTACCGTTCCAGGGTCTGCAACCGGGCCGCTACGTGCGCTTGAACGACGCGGACATCGCCGCTGTTGCGCGCACGCCCGGCGTGGAATACGTGGCTCCGCGGCTGCAGCTCGGCAACTGGCGTGGCCCGCAGATTGTCAGCCATGGCGCCACGAAAGCCGCATTCACCGTGATGGGCGACAGCCCAGAGTTCGCTTTCGTCGAGCCGCTCAGCTTGAGCTACGGTCGCTTCATCAATCCGCGCGACATGGCCGAAGAGCGCAAAGTGGTGGTGCTCGGCCAAGAGGCGCACAAGACCTTGTTCGGCAGCGCGGATCCGATCGGAAAATACGTGCAAATCAAGCGCGTGTACTTTCAAGTAGTGGGTGTGGTGGGCACGCAAAAGAGCGGCGACGACGCAGACAAGATTTTATCCAGCGTTTATGTGCCGTTTTCGACGTTTCAGACCGCCTTCAATCAAAAAGACCGCGTGGGTTGGTTCGCACTCACCGCGCGCCGTGATCAGCCGGCGGCCCAGGTGGAGGGCAGCGTGCGTGAGGCGATCATGAAGGGGCATCGCGTCGATCCCCGCGACGTCGAGGCGATCGGTTCTTTCAACGCCGCTCAGAAATTCGAACAGCTTCAGGGACTATTTCGGGGCATTCGTCGGTTCGTGTGGTTCGTGGGTACGCTCACGCTGTTCGCGGGCATGTTGGGCGTGAGCAACATTTTGCTGATCATCGTCAAAGAACGCACGAAAGAGATTGGCATCCGAAAGGCCCTCGGCGCCACGCCCCGTTCGATCATTTCCCTGATCGTCGCCGAAGGTCTGTTACTGACGACCCTTTCCGGGTACTGCGGAGTGGTGGCAGGTGTAGTCGGCTTGGAAGCAGTGGGGCACGCGGTCAGCCGGGTCCACAACGCGCCGCTCAGTCAGCCCGAGATCGGTTTGTCGGTCGCGCTCACCGCGGTCCTAGTCTTGATCGTCGCGGGCATCGCGGCGGCGGTCGTGCCCGCGCGGCTCGCGGCCCGCGTACACCCCGTCGAAGCGCTGAGAGCCGAATGATTCGTCGCGCCGTACCCGTTCTGATCAGCGTCTCGGTGTTCGTCGCGTTCGTGGCCACGTTGGTATTCCTGTATCGGAAATCCGAAGCGCGGCCGATCGTCTATCAAACCGTGCTGCCGACGATGGCAGACATCGTGAAGAAGACCGTCGCACCCGGCGCCCTCGTGCCGCGCCGAGAAGTCACCATCAAACCGCGCGTTTCGGGCGTGATCGAGAAGCTCTTGATCGAGCCAGGGCAGAACCTGAAGCAGGGCGCGCTGGTGGCCAAGGTCCGCATCATGCCCAACATGGTGCAGGTGGATGCCGCCGAGGCCAAGGTGCGCGGCGCGCAAATCAGCTTCGAGAGTGCCAAGGCAGAGGCCGAGCGCTTTCGACAGCTGTTCGCGCAGAACCTGATCTCCCAGACCGAGTTCAATCAGTATCAACTCGCCGCGCAGCTGCGCAAGACCGAGCTAGACGCCGCCGAGAGCAATCGCGATCTGCTGATTCAAGGCAGTTCGAAGAAATCCACGCGCGTCTCCAACGTCGTGATCTCGACCGTCGAAGGCATGGTCTTGGACGTACCGATCAAGGTCGGCACCTCGGTGATCGAAGCCAACAACTTCAACGAAGGCACGACGATCGCGTCCGTCGCCGATATGAGCGACATGATCTTCCAGGGCCGAGTCGACGAGTCCGAGGTCGGCAAGATCCGCGTCGGCATGCCAGTCGCGATAGCCGTAGGCGCCTTGGGCAGCGAGCGCTTCGAGGGCAATTTGGAGTACATTGCCCCGAAAGGCGTCGAGAAAGACGGGACCATCGAGTTCGAGGTAAAGGCCGCACTGAAGCTCAAAGACGGCGTGATGATTCGCGCCAACTACAGCGCCAATGCGGACATCATCCTCGAGCGCAAGGATCACGTGCTGACCATCAGCGAGAGCGTAATCCGCTTCGAAAAGGGAAAGACTTACGTCGACGTCGAGACCAAGCCTCGGCACTTCGAACGCCGCGAAATCAAGCTCGGCCTCTCCGATGGTATCAACGTCGAAGTACTCTCGGGCCTGAGCCTCGAGACGCGCGTGAAAAAGCCGGACGGCGATCCGAGCAACCGCTGATCTGCCGCTCGCTCACTCCCCGCGCTTCACGCGCGCGATCCACTCTTTCAAGATTGGCTGGTTTGGCTCGATCGCGCGGGCGCGTTCGAGCTCGGCCAGGGCACTTTCTTGGAGGTTGGCGGCAAAGTAGACGCGAGCCAGCGTGAGCCGGCACTTTGCGCTACCAGGTGCCAGCGCAACAGCTTGCTTGGCGAGCTTGCTGGCTTTCCGCAAGTCGCCATTGGCCTCGAGCGTATAGTGTGCAGCGCGTTCGAAGAGCGGCGCGCTGGGTTGGCCGAGCGCGGCGCGTTCGTACGATTCTGCAGCCTCGGCGTGGTTGCCGTCGAGCGCAGCGTACTTTGCTCGCTCCAGGTACGACTCCCACAGGCTCTCGGCGGTCTGCCGTTCGATTTCGGCGAGGTCCCCCGCGAGCTCGAGGTTGTCGGGCGCGAGCGAGCAAGCGATGCGCAGCGTGTTTGCCGCGGCAACTAGGTCCTTCCGCGCGGCGGCCTCCGCCGACAGCGCCACGTAGTGACTGATTTGCTCGTCGCGCGCTCGAACCATGCGTTGTTCGTAGCGACGCTTGAGCTCTTCCGCGGCGCGAGCGGCCTCGCTGACGGCAGACATTTGCTGGGAGGACGACGAAGCGCTCGGCGGCAGCGAAGAGTGACCGAGCTTGCGCGCCAGCGCGCGCCGGCGAGCATCCGGGTCACTGGGCGGGACCGAAGACGAATGCTTGAGGCTATCTGCAGAGTTCGGCGTTCGCGTCCCCGACGCGGGCGGAACCGACGACGTGAACGAGGCAGGGGGACTCGACACGGGTGGAGTCGAAATAGGAGGCGTCGAAACGGCCGCAGTCGACGCAGGCGCACTCGAATCGGGCGGCGAGTCTTGGAAGTAGCGATCGAAAGCAACCGTGCGCCGACGTGCGTTGAGGTAACGATCGTATTCCGCGCGCGACTCGGCGCGGTGCAGCACCTCGTAGGCCTCACTGAACTTGCCGAATACTCGCGTCAGTGGGCCCTCGAAGTCGCCCAGCTGTTTGCCGAAATAGCGATCGGGGTGATACACGCGCACGAGTTCGTAATAGGCCGCTCGAACGGCCTTCGCGTCTACGCTCGGCTCGATGCCGAGCAGCTGATAATGATCGAGCGAGGCGTGGCGTTGATCGAGATCCAAGAGCAGCCGCTGCTGCTCCAAGGTCAACTCGCTCACGCTTTCCGAGCGAGCAGCGAGCGGGATGGAATGGGAACCGGAACGCTGCGTGGACGCCTGCGTCGACGTCACCATGGAGGGCCGATCCGCGAACTCGAGCGCACCGAGCAGGAGCAGCCGGGCAACGATGCTGTCGATCTCCTCGGGGGCGAGCCCGGTGGCGGTCACGAGCTCGGCCTTGGTAACCGAACCCTCCACGCGCGACAGGACGAAGGCTTCCGTCGGACCGATCGGCAGATCGCGCATGCTGACGCCACTGACGAGTGTCAGTGCGCCATCGCGAAAGCCTTCGTCTACGGTTGATTCTCCCCGAACCATCTCGCTTCGATCCTCAAAAAGCGAACGGGCAAGCGCCCAAACCGCCTTGTTTCGTTGCAGTCATAGCTGTTGCCCCGCGAAATGCGAGCAAAAGACCGCCTCCCCACGAGATCATCACGATCTCACCCCGCGCTTCATCAGCGCGCGGTCGGGTGGCCACCATGGGCGAAATGCAGCGCTGCAGCGAACGGCGGGTGCAGCAAATAACCGAGATCCTCGCTGTTCGAGCCGCGGACGTCGTGCACTGGCGCTGCCCGGGCGGCCGACCCCGGCTCCGCGCCGATTGCCGTAGTACTGCAGCGGCTTAGCTTCGTCGGAGCCGCTCGGCCAAGCGTGTCATCCGCTCTTCGCGGCGCGTTTCGGCCAATGCCATGCGAATCGCCTTTGGGTCAGCGGCCAACACGCACAGCTTTTTGGCACGCGTGACCGCCGTGTAAACCAGATTGCGAGACAGCATCACGAAGTGCGCGGTCAGCAACGGAATCACCACCGCGGGGTACTCACTGCCCTGGCTTTTGTGAATGCTGGTCGCGTACGCGAGCGTGAGCGACGACAAGCTGGGGTCGTCGTATTCGACGTCGCGCTGGTCGTAGCGAACGGTGAGCTTGCGGTGCTCGCTATCGACCGCGGTCACCACGCCGATATCGCCGTTGAACGCCTCGCGTTCGTAGTCGTTCTTGGTCTGCATGACCTTGTCGCCCAGGCGCAACTTTTGACCGCGGGATTCCAGGGCCGGGCCGTCGGGGTTCAACGCGGCTTGCAGCAACTCGTTCAACGCCAGCGTGCCCGCCGGACCGCGATGCATGGGCGTCAGCACCTGGATATCGCGCTTCGGGTCGAAGCCAAAGCGCCGAGGGATGCGTGTCACCACCAGCTCACGCACGAGTTCGGCCGCTTCTTCCGGAGTCTTCCTCGGTACCACGAAAAAATCGGCGTTGGGCGAATCGGCATCGACGCTTTCGGGCATCTCGCCGTGCAAAATGCGGTGTGCATTGAGCACGATCCGGCTCTCGCCCGCTTGCCGAAAAATGTCGTTCAAACGCACCGTGGGTATGGCCTTGCTGTCGATCAGATCGCGCAAGAACGCGCCCGGCCCGACCGAGGGCAGCTGATCCGAATCGCCGACGATGATCAAACGCGCCGCAGTGGGTAACGCCGCGACCAATGCCGCGGCGAGCGGCACGTCGATCATCGACGCTTCGTCGACGATCAACACGTCTGCCTCGATCGGGTTGTCCGAATCGAGTTGAAAGTCGTTCTGCCGCGGGTCGAAGGCGAGCAAGCGGTGAAGGGTGCTGGCTTCGAGCCCCGTCGACTCACTGAGCCGCTTGGCGGCGCGCCCCGTCGGTGCAGCCAGCTTCACGCGCAAGCGCGAACGCCCAAGCACGTTCAAGACCGCGCGCACGATGGTCGTCTTGCCCACGCCTGGGCCGCCGGTGATGACGACGACCTTGTGCTCTGCCGCGGCCTCCACCGCTGCGCGCTGACCAGGCGCGAGTTGGATTTTAGCGGCCTGCTCGAAGGCAGCCAGTGCCGCGTCGAGCCCGGCTAGGCTCGCGCCCGGGCTCTGCAGCAGACGGCCGAGGCCGGTCGCCAGCGCGACTTCGGCCGCGTGCAACCAACTCAGGTAGACGCCGCCCTCTTCCACGACCACGCGCTCGGAAGCCCACAATTTGTCGATCGCTGCGCTCACGTGCGCCTCGTCGATTTGCAGCATTTCAGCTGCGCGTTGAGCGATCAGCTCGCGCGGCACGACGACGTGGCCCTGATTGGCGAGCTCACCGAGCTCGTGCATCACCCCGGCTTGTGCGCGCTCCGGATGATCACCCGAGATGCCGAGGGAGCGCGCAATTTGATCGGCTGTCTTGAAACCGACGCCGCGCACCTCGAGCGCCAGCCGATACGGATAGCGTTGCAGGATGCTGGCGGCCTTGTCGCCGTATTGCTTGAAGATCCGCGCCGCCAGCGCGGGCGATGCGCCGTGCGTCTGGAGCAGCAGCATGATGTTGCTGATGGCGCGTTGCGACGCCCAGGTCTTCTTGATCTCCTCGATGCGCCGCTCGCCAATGCCGCTGACCTCGCTGAGCCGTTCGGGGTGCTCATCCAAGACCGACAGGCTCTGTAAACCGAAGGTGGCGACGATGCGCTTGGCGAAGCCGGGGCCGATGCCGTGAATCAAGCCCGAACCGAGATACTTCTCGAGGCCAGCCAACGTGCTCGGCGCGATCGGCATCAAGGTCTCGACGCGAAATTGTTCACCGTGCTTCGCGTCTTGGACGAACTCACCAGTGATGCGCACCCGGGTGCCCGGACCAACGGCGGGGAACGTGCCGACTGCGGGCACGGCGCCGCGACGCGCGCCCCCACCTTCGAGCGACCCAATGCGGATCACCCGGAAGCCCGTCGCCTCATTTTCGTAGGTGACGCGCTCGACTTCACCGGTCAAGGTGGTGGGCACGTTCGAAGCCTAGCGCGCCTTCTGCTGTCGCGGTGAGGCTAGGCAATGTCCTGCCACGGCAGGCCTTGCGATAGGCCCCCGGGCAGCCTACAGAGTCGACAGTAGTATGTCGAAACTTGCTCAACGGCTCCACTCCCGCTGCGCCTGCTCGAGCGCCGGCTCTCCCTTTGCGCTGGCCGGCACCGAGCGCAAGTACGAGCGCTCGCGCCCGTTTTCGATCCCGCATCTGTCCCTGGATCTGGCGTTGGATTTCGAAACCAAATCCGTGTCGGGCAGCGCAACCCTCGACTTCGAACGCGTCGCCGCGTCTGCGACCGAGTTGAAGCTCGATGCGGTGGGCTTCGAGCTTCAGAGCGTGCGCTTGAACGCGGGCAAGGGCTTCGTGAACACGCCCTTCGACTACGACGGGGACACGCTCACCGTGCGCGGTCTGGATCGCGTCGACACGGGCAAGGTAGAGGTGCGCTATCGCGCCACCCCACGCCGCGGCATGTACTTCTTGGAGCCGGACGCCAAGGTCAAGCAGCGCCCGAAGCAAGTCTGGACCCAGTGCCAAGACGAAGACGCTCGTCACTTCATCCCTTGCCACGACAAGCCCCACGTCAAGATGACGAGCGAGCTGCGCGTCAGCGTACCGAATGGCTTCGTCGCGCTGTCCAACGGAGAGCTGCTCGAATCACAGACGCCCGCGGGCAAGAAGCCGTGGACGTACCACTTTCGGCTGGACAAGCCGCACCCGAGCTATCTGCTCACCTTGGTCGCCGGCAATTTCACGATCATCGACGATCGCCCGGCAGATTTGGGCAAATCCAAGCAAGTGCCGGTGCGCTACTACGTGCCGCCCGCGCGCAAGAAAGACACTGCGCGCAGCTTCGGCGAAACGCCGCGCATGATCGAGCTGTTCTCGCGGCTCACCGGCGTGCCCTTCCCGTGGCAACGCTACTCTCAGATCGTGGTCAGTGATTTCATCTTCGGCGGCATGGAGAACACCACCGCCACGACGATGTACGAACACGTACTCTTGGACGAGCGCGCCGTGCTCGACATCACCTCGAATGATTTGGTGGCCCACGAATTGGCGCATCAATGGTTCGGTGATTTCGTCACTTGTCGAGATTGGTCACACGCCTGGCTCAACGAGGGCTTTGCTACGTTCATGGAGCACGTCGAACGCGAAGATCGCCTCGGACGTGACGAGTACGACTACGGCGTGTCGTCCGACAACGACACCTACTTGCACGAAGCTAGCGCGCGCTATTCGCGCCCCATCGTGTGCCGGGATTACGCCGAGCCGATCGACCTGTTCGACCGACATTTGTACGAAAAAGGCGGGCTCGTGCTGCACATGCTGCGGCGCGAGCTGGGGGACGATGCGTTCTGGACCGGCGTGCGGCAGTACCTCGAAGCCCATGCCTACGGCGTAGTCGAAACCACCGATCTGCAGCGAGCGCTGGAGAAGGTCTCGGGACGCTCACTCGAGCGCTTCTTCGACTGCTGGGTGTATCGCCCCGGGCACCCCGAGCTGAAAGTGAAGGTCGGCTGGGACGACGGTCTCTTGTCGATCAGCGTGAAGCAAACCCAGAAGCTGGGGGACACCGCCGAGTTCCACTTCGAACTCGAGGTGGAGATCGGCACCCGCGGCGGCGGGGTTTCCCGACACAAGAAATCGGTCCGCGCGGCCTCGGACACCTTCGTGATTCAATTGGCGGAGCGCCCGGCGTTCGTAGCATTCGATCCGGAACTGCGCGTGCTCGGGGATCTGACGTTCGACGCGCCGAGCGACATGCTGCGCGCGCAATTGGCGAGCGCCACGCGCGCCATCTCGCGAGCACGCGCCGCCGAGGCGCTCTCTCGGCGTGATGATCCGCCCACCGTTCAGGCGCTCTCGGAGAGCCTCGCGAGCAAGAGCGAAGCCTGGATGGTGCGCGCCGAGGCCGCGCGTGCTTTGGGCAAAATCCGCTCGGAAGAGGCGTTTTCGGCGCTCGCCGCACAGGCCGGCACCGAGCACCCGAAGGTGCGCCGCGCGGTCGCCTCCGCGCTCGGCAATTTCAAAACGGCTGCCGCCGCGAAAGTTTTGGAAAAGCGTGCCAAGAGCGACCCGAGCTACTTGGTCGAAGCCGAGTCGGTGCGCTCGCTCGGCCGCACCCGCCAACCCGAAGCGCTGCAGGTGATCGTCCCTCTGCTCGACCGGCCGTCCTGGGCGGAGGTGTCACGCGCGGGCGCGCTCGACGCACTGGGCGCTTTGCGCGACGAGCGAGCATTGCCGGAGGTGTTGAAGCGCACCGAATATGGCTTCCCCACGCGCGGTCGGCGCGCCGCGATCGCCGCCTTGGGGCAGATCTCCGAAGGCCGCAAAGTGCGTGAGCACCTCGAAGACTTGCTCGACGACAAAGATCCGCACCTGAAGATCGACGTAGTCGCGGCGCTGCAGTTCTTGGGCGATGCCAAGAGCCGCGGCCCGCTCCACCGCGCCAAAGAGCGGGAGCTCGACGGCCGCGTGGTGCGCCGGCTACGCGAAGCTTTGCGGGACATGGGCGAGCACAAGGCCGTCGCCGAGCGCAAACGCTTGAACGATGAATTGGACAATGTGCGGAACGAGCTCTCTGAATTGAAGGCTCGGCTGTCCAAGCTGGAGATCGGCAAACCCAAGGCCATCGCCGCGCAAAAACCGAAGAAATCCGCGAGCAATAAGCCGGCGAGCAAGATCAAGAAGAAGGCACGCGGATGAGCGAGTTGGTCCGGCTGGAGCGGCGCGCTGCCGTCGCCATCGTGACCATCGATCGCCCCGAGCGCATGAACGCGCTGTCCTGGGCCACCGTACAGCAGCTCGGCGAACTCGGCCGCGAGCTCGCTTCGGATCCCGGCGTGCGCGTATGCGTCGTCACTGGCGCGGGTGAGAAGGCTTTCTGCGCGGGAGCTGATCTGAAGGAGCGTCAGGGCATGAGCCGCGGCCAAGTACGCGAGATGCTCGGCGCCTACCGCAGCGAGCTCGCTTGGCTCGAAAAATCGGACTTCGTGAGCGTCGCCGCCATCAACGGCGTAGCGCTCGGTGGCGGGCTCGAACTCGCGTTGACCTGTGATCTACGCATAGCGGCACCGCTAGCCGTGTTCGGCTTACCGGAAACGGGGCTGGGCATCATTCCCGGCGCGGGTGGCACGCAGCGCATTGCGCGGTTGCTCGGGGAATCTCGCGCGCTCGACCTCGTGCTCACCGGTCGACGCATCGACTCGAGTGAGGCGCTCGCCCTGGGCCTAGTCAATCGCGTTGCCCCGAGTGCCGAGCAGCTCTTGGACAGCGCGCTGAAATGGCTGGAACCCGTGGCCGAGGGCGCGCCGCTCGCGCAACGCGCAGCGCTTTCAGCGGTGCGTGCAGCACGGCGCTTGCCGCTCGAAGAGGGGCTCGATTTCGAACGCGCCGCGTACGAGCGTTGCTTGGACAGCGCCGATCGCGAAGAAGCGCTGCTGGCCCTGTCCGAGAAGCGAAAGCCGCGCTTTCAGGGCAAATAGCGCGCGCTGGCTATTTAGCCATGCCCTGCGGCGGCTCGATGATCGCTCGCGGCTTGCCGTTACCGACCTGCATGCGCACGTGGCAGAACTTCTTCACCGGGCGTCGCGAGTCTTTATCGCTGCCCAGGCCCCAGAGCGCGACCTGCAGGTCGAGCGAGTCCCCGGCGCCCAGCACGCGCACGCCCTTGGCCGGCCAGGTGCGATTGAACTTGCTCGGTTCGTCGCCGGAAAGATCCAGCTCGCCATCGCCCGCGCGATCGTCACCGAATGGTTCGGCCTCGGATTTGCCCTTTCGCGACACCGAGCCCGCGAACGCGAGTGGCCCGCTCTTGGGGCTCGACAGCGAATGCGGCTTGCCATCGAGTGAGCTGGCCACCACGTTCAGCTTCACGCCCCAGCCGGAGGCGACTTGTACCGCGCTGGCCGAGACCGTGAAGCGCACGCCGGTCACGCTGATTTTCAGGCCTTCCGGCACCACCACGTACGTCACCTCGCGCGTCGCGTTGGGGTCCGGCTCTGCCTTCTCGGCGGCCACGGGCACGCTGTCTTTGTCGGCAGCCGGCTCGCTCGGCGCGGCTTTCTCGGGTTCAGCCGGCTTCGCGGGCTCCGGCGCGGCGGGAGCCGTGGCCTCCGAAACCGGCGGCTCGGCAGGCGGCGTAACCTGGGCACCACCGCAAGCCGCGGCAAGCAACGACGAAACCAGCAACGCATAGCGAGCGATACGCATAGCCCGCAGCCTACACCGGCGGGCTCACCATCGGCAATCAGTGCCCGGCCGCGAACTCGCGCTGAACGTCGGCGAAGAGCTTGGGATCCTCGAGCAGATCGAGCGTGGTGCGAGCCATCGCCTTGGCCGCGACGAGCATGGTCGACATGCCGCGATCACTCGCGGCGCAGTCCGCGAAACGGTGCTCGTGGCACAAAGATTCGCCTTCGTCACAAATCGCCAAGTATGGGTGAATTGACGGCAAATGTAGGCTCAAATCACCCATGTCGGTGGAGCCGGCGCCAACCCGCGCGTCGGTCTCGCGCGCGTTGCGACCGAGCGCCTCGAGCGCCGCACCGAAGCGCCGCGCCATGGTCAGGTTGTTCTTCATCTCGCGGTAGCCGACCTTCTCCTTGAACGAGACCTCGACATCGCAGGCCAGCGCGGCGCCACGCGCACAGCGCAGCACGATCGCCTTCACGCGCTCGAGCTCGGCCGAGGTCGGGGCGCGCAGCGTGAACTCCGAGGCCGCGTGCTCCACGATCACGTTCACGGCCTTGCCGCCATCGGTGATGATGCCGTGCACGCGTGTGCCGTCGCGAAAGTGCACGCGCTGCGAGTCGATCAAGCGGAAGGTCTCCATACACGCCGTGAGCGCGCTCTTGCCCGCGAACGGCGCAGCCGCGGCATGCGATGGCACGCCTTGATAGGTCATGGCGATGCGCATGCTGCACAGCGCGGGATGCGCCAAAATATCGCGGTCGAACGGGTGAAACATCATCGCGGCGTCCACGCCTTCGAACACCCCTGCCTGGAGCAGTTTGATCTTTCCGCCGCCGCCCTCTTCGGCGGGGGTACCGATGATCTCCACCGAGCCCGCAAGCTGAGCAGCCTGCTGAGCGAGCGCGAGGAAGGCGCCCACGGCGCTACCCGCGATTAGATTGTGACCACAGGCATGGCCGATCTCGGGCAACGCGTCGTACTCTGCCAAGATGGCGATCCTCGGTGAGCCTCGGCCGACGCGCGCGCGAAACGCAGTCTCCAATCCGCCCACGCCGCGCTCCACCTCCGCCCCGAGCTTCTGCTCCAAACAATCACCCAGCCAGGTAGCCGCTTGCCGCTCTTCGAAGCACAGCTCGGGGTGAGCATGGATGCGACGCGACAGCGCCGAAAGCTCGCCCTTGAGCTCGTCCACGCACAGGTCCAATGCCTTACGATCGAGCGCCATGCTAAAAGCATAGCCCAGAGATGATGGGATCTGGGCAAGCCTTCCACGACCGTTGGCTAAACGCCGGGAAATGGGCGATTTCGACGCTGCCTTTGCTGCTCGCCGCGTGCAATCGACCGGCCAACGAAAAGGTCCCCGAGCTGAGCGACGCCGCGCACACGCCGGGCGCGAACGCGGCCAGCGCGACTACGAGTGCGAGTGCGCTCGCCATCCAACCCAGCGCAGCGCAGCCGCTCGCGTCCAACGCGCCTATTGGGCCACTCGTCCCGGCCCCCGTCGAAAAGGTCGATTTCCAAGACGTGGCGATGGGCACGAACGTGCACTTCATCGCTTACACCAACGCGCAAGCAGACAGCGCGAAGGTTCGCCTCACGCTGACCCAAGCGCTGAATGAGATGAAACGGCTCGAAGCCATACTCAGCGAGTGGCGAGACGACAGCGAGGTCGGCAAGCTCAACGCAACTCCAGAACAATGGGTACCAGTCGGGCCCGAGGCGTTCGCGGTAATTTCCCGTGCCCTCGCCGAGGGCAAAGCCTCCGGCGGCGCGTTCGACATCACCTTCCAAGCAATGAGCGACGTCTGGAAATTCGGGAGCGCCGCCGATGCGAATCCCAAAGTGCCGTCCAAGGCCGAAATCGACCGACGGCGTGCGTTGGTCGACTATCGCAGGGTCGAGCTCGATCCTACCGCGCAAGCAGTGCGCTTGCCCAAGGCACACAAAATCGGCCTAGGCGGGATCGCCAAGGGCTACATCGTCGACCGCGCCGCGGACGTGCTGAAGAAGGCGGGCATCCGAGCGTTCCTGGTGCAAGCCGGTGGCGATTTGTACGGCGCGGGACGCAAGCCCGACGGCTCACCGTGGATCAGCGGCATCCAAGATCCGCGCGGGCCCGAGGGCAGCTCGTTTGCCACCATCGAACTCACGGATCACGCTTTCTCCACGGCCGGCGACTACGCGCGCTCGTACGTGATCGGCAAACGCCGCTATCACCACATCATCGATCCGCACACCGGCTACCCCGCCACCGCCAGCCGCAGCGTCACCGTCTGGGCAGACGACGCTACGACGGCCGACGCGATCGACGACGCGGTCTTCATCTTGGGTCCCGAAGCAGGGTTGAAGCTGGCCGAAGCCACGCCGGGGGTCGGCGTGGTGATTGTCGACAAGAACAACAAGGTTTGGCTGAGCCCGCGTCTGCGGGGACAAGTGCACATCACGCACCAGCCGACCGACGGCATCTGACTCTCACGGACGTTAGGGCGCGAAGGCGGTCACTCCGCCCGCTACCTCCACGCCACTCCAGCCCGGCTTCGGCTCCGGCACCATGATGCTGGCTCCGCCGCCATCCGACATTTCGGTTCGATAGACCGTGATTTCCTGGATGAATTGGCCGGTCCCGTCGACCACGCGCGCGCTGACGGCGGTGCCGTCCGGCAGGCTCGGGGTAGTGATCGGGATGCCCCAGCGTGGGCCCTTGGGGCCGCCGACGAGCAACACACGCCAAGTCTGCAACGCGGCGGCATCGAAGACCTCGAACGGGTTTCCGTTAACCACGGCGACGCGATCCGTCAAGCCGCCATAGGTGTACTCGCTCAGCCAAACATTGCTGCAGTAGCCCATCAAGTCCGTGCCTTTGTCGGACAACAGAGCTTTGGTGCGCGAGTCGTAACCAATGATGCCGGTGCGGCCATCGGAGAACGGATACTTCGCATCCACGCCGGAGATCGAGCCGCCATTCGGCACGCAGGGCGCGTGATTTCGGCCATGGTTGTGCCCGATCTCGTGCGCCATGGTTTGCGCCGAGACGCGATCTGCGAAGCCCACGCCCATCGCTGCCCTGCCGGCCGCCGAGTTCGCTTGGCCGACGTAGCCAATGCCCGTGGTGCACGAGTTGCCGCAGAACGCGGTGAAGGTATCTTGGGGCTTCAGCAGACCGTAGTAGTAGACGTCCGCCGCGGGGTTATCGGTTTTGCGCTTGGCCCGCATTTGATCGAGCGTGGCTTGCCAATCGACTGGGTAAGTGATGGTGATCGGCGGCGCGACCGTGAAGGTGATTGCGTCGATCGGGTACATCGCCAACATCTGTTGACGGTAGGTCGTGAGCGCGGTCTCCGAGGTGTCGGGGAGCTTGTTGTTGGCCTGAAGCGGGATGATGGTGACTTTGAGGCCGCCGGTGTGGCGCGCCGCGAGCTCGACCGTGTCGGTTTTGGGGAAGCGCACACTGCCCGCTTGACCGGTACCGGTAGCGCACTCGACCAACTCGGCCGAGTAGCGGGTGTCCGCGGTGATCTGCTCCGGCGGAACCAGCACCTGAAACGTGCTCCCCGGCTCCGTATCGACCGAGTCTTTGCTGACCGCCTGCTTCGCGAAGTACTGGGCCACGGTCGTGCCATTGTCGACGGTGACGCGAGCAGAGATCTGGCGTGCACTGAAGCCGCTGTCCAAGGCGACCGAGAGTCGGAACATCGTCGGACGGCCGGTCACGACATCCGTAGTGCGCTTATCGGGGGTGATCTCCGCGCCCGTGTCCATTACCGGGACTTTCACGGTTTGATACACGTCGATCCGTTTCAGCGTGATGCCGAGAGCGGGACCGCCAGTACAGCCGTCTGCGCCGTCACCACCGACGCACGCACCGTTGTTGCACGTTTGACCAGTCGCACAGGCCTTGCCGCACGAGCCACAGTTGGCGTCGCTCTGCTTGAGATCGATGCACACGTCGTTACAGCGCTCTTGGCCGACGGCGCAGCCGCACACGCCGGCGTTACAGACGGCGCCCGTGGCGCAAGGTTTGCTGCAGCCACCGCAGTGCTCGACGCTGCTTTGGGTATCGACGCAGGCGCCGTTGCATGCCAGCTGCGCGCCGGGACACACGCAGGCGCCCGCACTACAGCTCTGACCGGTGACGCACGCTTGCTCACAGGTGCCGCAATGCGCCGTGCTGGTCAGATCCACGCACTCGCCGTTGCAAGCCACTTGCGGCGCCGTACAGGTGCTGACCGGTGCTTTGCACACCCCTTGGCTGCAAACCTGCCCTTGGGCACAAGCGACTGAGCAGCTGCCGTCCGAGACATTGCCCGCGCCGCTGACCGAGCCAACTGAAGGGCCCGTGCCCGCGCCCGTGCCACCGGTCGCGGTGAACCCGTTGCCGGTGCCGCCCGCGCCTGCGGCGCTTCCTTGGTTCTGTGCCACCGTGCCGTCAACGCACGCGACCGTGCTGCTCATGACGCCCAGCCAGACGATTGCCCAAGGTCCCAGCCGCATCTCGCTCATCGAATCCTCCTTGTGCGCGCCGCGGCAAGACGGCGGGCTGGTACACAACTGCCCAATGTAACTGGATCAGTCGGCTTTGCTCACGTTTTCAGGCAAAATCCATGAGATCGCGTGCTCTACCGTGTAAGCGGTCGCGTGCCCGCCGGAGTTCGATCAAGGAGAAAATTTTCTGACCGAACAGCACGGGTAACTAGGGATCGTTCTTTACTCGAGGCCGGGTGACCGCGATTGCGCTAAGTACTCAGCATGTCGCGAGGGTTGGGGATGGTGATCGGACTAGGGCTGCTCTTGGCGTCTTGTGGGCGCGTGGAGCAAAGCCCGTCCGAAGCGAGTGCGGGGAAGAGCGGCGCCATGTCTTCGAGCGAGGCGCAGGCGGGTGCTCCCGACGAGACACACGACGGCGGCGCCGGGAGCGGACCCGATAGCGGCGTTGGCGGCGCGCCTGACGCTGGCCCCGCACTCTGCGACGGAGGCGGTTGCGGTCCGACCGCGGTCTGTAAGCCAGACGCCAAACGCTGCGTCGGTACGCAGGTGTCACGCTGCAACGCTTCCGGTAGTGACTGGCTGACGTCCGTCGCTTGCCCGGACGGGCAGCTCTGCCTCGACGGAGGCTGCAAGAAACCAGAGTGTGAGCCGCTCGGTTGGTATTGCCAAGCGGGCGTCGTCTATCACTGTAGCGAGCGCGGTGAGTTCGGTCAGCCCGTCGAGTCTTGCGACCCCGAACACCAACGCTGTGTCACCGAGAACGACGGCTCAGCGGCGCACTGCAGCGATGCTTGCAAACCAGGGACCAAGCTGTGCGTGCTGAACGGAGTCGGCACGTGCAACGACGACGGCTCGCTGCCCAAAGGCGGGATCCCCTGCGCCTTCAACGAACAGTGCCGAGACGGCGAGTGTAAAGCTCTGCCCTGCGAGGTACTGGGCAACGCGAAGGCGTGCGTTGCTCTGCCCTGCGTACCCGGCGAATCGGGCTGTGTACTCGACCAAGTGGGGACGTGTGGCGCTGACGGCAAAAGCCTGAGCCAAGTCACCGAGGACTGCAAAGCCAAAGGCAACGTCTGCACCTCGGACCCGCAGTGCGCCAAGTCCTTCATCGACATCATCCCCGCGGGTCTCGACAGCGAGACGGTGCCTGCGAACACGCTCGTAGGCGACGTGATCTACGTACGCTGGCCACGCAAGCTGATCGAACTTCAGACCTGGATCGCGCCGGTATCCGGCACACGGAAGTTGCACTGGGTCGCCTACGAGCTGGTCGGCAACACCTTCGTTCTCGGGGCAGACAAGCTCGTCGAGGACTACCCGAAGTCCGAGTTTCACAGCTCCGGTGTCGGCAGTTTCAGCTACCAACTCGAAGCCGGCAAGACCTACCTCGTCGGCTTGGTGGTACCGGAGGAAGGCGTGACCCGTCCGACTAATTCGGCGTATGCCGAGCAACTCTCGTTTGGAGTCCTAGAGGGCAGCCTGAAGGCGCCGTATGCGGCGAGCATCGACGTCCAGGCTAACCAGGTGCGCTTCGACATCTCCTCTCACCTGAGAGTGACTACGGCGGCGCCTTAGTTTGCACGGGCGACGGCGGCTCCTCACGGAGCCACCGTCAACCGAGTTCCCGAGCGAATCAGCGCGGGCGGCGGATGTACATTTCCGGCTGCGGCGCGCTTTGCGGACGGGACGGACCGCGGTTGTCGCGCGGAGCCTGGCCACCACCGTTGGGAGCGCCTTGCGGACGCCCTTGCCCGCCTTGGAAGGGGCGCGCCGGGCCGTCGAAGCGGCGCTGTGACGGACCGCGGTCACCGTCGAAGCGCGAGGGAGCGCTCTGCGGAGCACGCGGAGCTGCGCGATCGTCGAATTGACGGGGTGCCGGACCACGATCTTGGCTCGGGCCAACGCCGGCCGGGCCTCGATGTTCGGGACGCGGACCACGATTGTCCATGCGCAATTGCGGACCGCGATTGTCCGGGCGCGGGCCGCGGTTGTCCGGACGCGGACCACGGTTGCCCTGAAAACGCGGGCGATCGTTCTGCGGCGGACGAGCCTCTGTCTCGGGGCGGGCAGCGCGCACGCGCAGATCTTCTGCGCTCGGCTCCGGCGTATCGAGCTTGCGAATGGGCGTACGCGTGAGCCGCTCGATGTCGCGCAGGTAGCCGCGCTCTTCACGGCTGCACAGGGAGATCGCGATGCCTTCCTTCCCGGCGCGCGCGGTGCGGCCGATACGGTGCACGTAGCTCTCCGGGATGTTCGGCAGGTCGTAGTTCACGACGTGGCTGATGCCGTCGACGTCGATGCCGCGCGCGGCGATGTCCGTCGCGATCAGCACCTTGAGCCGCCCGGAACGGAAATTGTCCAACGCGCGTTGGCGTGCGCCCTGGGATTTGTTGCCATGAATGGCTTCGGACACGATCTCACCGCGCTCTAGCTCTTTCACGAGGCGATTGGCGCCGTGCTTGGTGCGCGTGAACACGATCGCGCGCTCCATGGCCGGATCGCGCAGCACCTTCTCGAGCACGCGGCGCTTCTCCGAAGCCTCGACCATGTACACCGATTGCTCGATGCGCTCCGCGGTGGACGAAACGGGCGCCACGTCGACGCGCACCGGGTTGACCAAAATCTCGCGCGACAGGCGCTCGATATCACCCGGCATGGTGGCCGAGAAGAACAGCGTTTGGCGCTGCTTCGGCAATTTCGAAAGGATGCGCTTCACGTCCGGCAAGAAGCCCATGTCGAGCATGCGGTCCGCTTCGTCCAAGACCAAGATCTCGACCTTGTCCAGGAACGCGGCGCCTTGATTCATCAGGTCGAGCAAGCGACCGGGGGTGGCGACCAGCACGTCGAGGCCGCGGCTGAGCATCGAGATTTGCGGGCCTTGACCCACGCCGCCGAAAATCACCGCGTACTTGAGCGGGGTGCCGCGACCGTAGGTCGCGAAGCTGTCGGCGATCTGCGCGGACAGCTCGCGCGTCGGCGAGAGTACGAGCGCGCGCGGGCGACGTGCGTCACGCGGCGTGTTCGAGGCCATCAGGCGCTCGATCATCGGTAGAGCGAAGGCGGCGGTCTTGCCGGTGCCGGTCTGCGCGCAGCCGAGCAAGTCGCGACCCGCGAGCACCTCGGGGATGGCTTTTTGTTGGATGGGCGTCGGATTGACGTAGCCCTCGGCAGTGAGCGCCTTGAGCACGGCATCGCTCAGGCCCAGATCAGTAAACGCGACGCCGGAAACGGTGGGAACCGAAGCGTCAGCAGTAACGGTGTGAACAACAGCGTCGGACGAGGCTTGGCCTGCGACGGGATTCGTATTTTGCAAAGTGACCTTTTTGTATTGAGAAACCGGCGTCGACCTGAGGGACGACCCGGGGGGCGAAGCTCTCCGGCCGGTGCGCCGATGAAAATCGACTCAGCCGGCGGGACGCCACGCTTTCGTTACGATGGGGAGCGCGCGGGCTGCTGCAAGAGCAAGCACCGCGTCGCACGACCGCCCTTCGTCGTAAGTGAAATTTCGGACTCGAAAGCCGCGCCGGGCAGGGCCCGCCGCTAGGGCGAAAACCGGGGGCAACTGCCCGCGGCGAAGCGAATCTGACAGATTCGTACAGGAGTGCAAGCGTGCAGCCCTGGAAGCCACGCTCCCAAACCGCCCGAAAGCGTCGTTTCAGCATGAATCGTGCAGGTTGTGGCATGCTGCGGCCGGTATGCAGATCGAGTTGATCGCGACTGCTAGTGAAGATTCGGCGTTTCTCCCACGGCTCGGCCTCGGTGTTCTGGCTTCGCTCACACCGCCCGAAGACGAGGTGATCTACACCGATGACCTGGTGAAACCGTTCGACCTGGAGAAGGACGTCAAGGACGTCGATCTGGTCGGCATCAGCGTGGACAGTAAGACCGCGCGCCGCAGCTACGAGATCGCATCCGCGTACCGCGCGCGCGGGGTGAAGGTCGTACTCGGCGGCATTCATCCAACGGCGGTGCCGGAAGAGGCGCTGCAATTTGCCGACTCGGTCGTGCTGAGTGAAGCCGAAGATCTCTGGCCCGAGTTGCTGCGCGACTTCAAACGCGGGCAGCTCAAGCCGATCTACAAAGGGGCCTTGCCGGATCTGGGTGGTAAGCCGAATCCGCGGCGCGACTTGTTCCGCTCCAAGAAATACATTCCGTTCCAAGTCGTGCAGACCATGCGCGGCTGTCCGTACCCGTGCGAGTTTTGTAGCGTGTCGACCGCCAACGGTACGACCATGCGCTTCCGCCCGGTGGAAGAGGTGCTTGGCGAACTGAAGACGTTGAGCAAGCTGATCCTATTTGCGGACGACAACGTGATGATCCACCGAAAGTACTCGGCGGAGCTGTTCACGCGCATGATCCCGCTACAAAAGCACTGGATCGGCCAATGCTCGCTGGCCGCCGTCAAGCGCATCGAGAACGTGAAGCTGATGGCCGAGAGCGGCTGCAAGGCGCTGTTCATCGGCTTCGAGAGCATCGACGACAGCACGCTGCAGCACACCGGCAAGCGCCAAAACCGTCCGTCACAGTACCGTGAAGTGATGGACATGCTGCACGATCACGGCATCTCCACTTGGGGCAGCTTCGTGTTCGGCTTCGACACCGACGACCGCGAGGTGTTCGACCGCACCGTCGAATTCGGCATCGACATGAAGCTGACGATGGCCCTCTACGCCATCCTGACGCCCTACCCGGCGACCAAATTGTATCGGCGGCTGAAAGAAGAGCGACGGCTGACCAACGAGAAGTGGTGGCTGAGCGGTGACCACGACGCCGGCTCGCCCTACTTCACGCCCACCGGCATGTCGCGCGAAGAACTGCGCGAGGGCTGGCAGCGCGCCTGGCAGCGCTTTTACTCGCCGCGCGCGATTTGGGATCGCTGGACCGTGCGCAAGAACTCGAGCTGGATTCAAACGCTCGGCTACCTGCCGCTGAACGTGATGCAAAACCGCCTGGTGAAGTACAAGATCGTGGGCGGCGCGCAGCGCTTCCGCTCGGCGCACGATTTCGACCCCATGGCGACCGCGATGAGCGCGCTGGCCGGCGCGGAAACCCCCGACCTCGCCGCGCCCCCGAATCCGCCCTTGGTCAAAGGTCGCTCGCTGCGCGTCATGGGCGCCTGAGACCAACTCGGCTTGCCCGCGCTCTGTCTCGGAGTAGACTCGCCTCTCTTTTTCGAGACAAAAGCCCATGCTGTCAGCCCTCATCGGCGGCGCCCTGATCGGCGTCAGCGCCTCACTGTATTGGACGCTCAACGGCCGCATCGCCGGCATCAGCGGCATCCTCAGCGGCGCGCTGTTGAATGACGGCCAAGAGCGCTGGGTCCGGCTCATGTTCTTGCTCGGGCTGTTCGCGGCAGGCGTTGGTTTTGCGCTCTTCACGAATCGTGTTCCTGCGCCGACATTGCCACTGCTCCCGCTGGCTTTTGCCGGGCTCTTCGTCGGCTTCGGCACGCGCATGAGCGGCGGCTGCACTTCGGGTCATGGCGTGTGTGGCTTGAGTCGACTCTCCGTGCGCTCACTGGTGGCCGTGCTGACGTTCATGGTTGCGGCGGCGCTCACGGTGTTCGTGGTCCGCCATATGCTGAAGCTTTGGGTGCCATCGTGAAGGCGCGACTGATCGCGCTCGGCTGCGGTTTGCTGTTCGGGGTCGGGCTGTGCGTCTCGGGCATGAGCGATCCTAGGAACATCATCGCTTTCTTGGACGTGAGCGGAACTTGGTCTCCCAATCTTGCGGGCGTGATGTTCGGCGCGATCGCCGTGCACGCGAGTTGGCTGCGCTTTCGCGCGCCGCGCAACCCGGTGAACGCGCAAGGCTCCGTGCCCGCGAACGGAAAACGAATCGACAGCGCGCTCGTGGGCGGGGCGGCGCTGTTCGGCGTCGGCTGGGGTCTAGCGGGGTACTGCCCAGGCCCTGCGATCGTGGCGCTGGGATCGGGCGCGTTGGGCGCATTCGTATTCGTTGCGGCCATGGCAGTCGGCATGCTGCTGAGTGAGGGGACGAAATGGACGATCGAGCGCTCTGGCAAGCCTTCGGCAATTCCTCGCTGACGCCCGCCGAGTGGACGCACGAAGCGCACGTGCGAACCGCCTTCTTGCACGCACGAGAGTACCCGCTCGATGAAGCGCACTTGCGGCTGCGCGCCGGCATCATTCGACTCAACGAGCGGCACGGCTTGGTCGAGTCCAGCATGCGTGGCTACTTCGAAACTCTGACGCGCGTGTGGCTGGTTCTGGTCGCGAGCGCGGCGGCGCGTTCAGGCGCGACCAATTCGCGCGAGCTCCTCGAGCGCTGTCCCGAGCTCTTCGATCGGACTCTGCCCGCGCGCCACTACAGCAAAGCCGTGCTCGCCAGCGTGCGGGCGCGCTCGATCTTCGTACCACCCGATCTCGAGGCGCTCCCTGAGCTGCCCTGAGGTGCGCGCCGCTGTTACAAATCGACATATCCTGTTGCGAAAAAACACACCCACCCGAGGCAGCAGCGCGCGGCTGCCCGCGGAGTTCGCCCCGGATCGCCCGAGGAATTTGCGGCTTTTCGCCGCGTTTCGCCTCGTTCACAAAAGTACTATCCGACTAACTGAGCGATTTTCTTGACGTTGCAGATAAGGGCATCAAAGTTGCAACACGGGGTCGGCGACACGATGAAAGTTTTTGAGTGCTCACAATGCGGCGTTTCTGCAGACGGATACGTCTGGGGTTTCGCGCTGCTCGCCACTCAAGGCTGGGGTGTCGCCGCCGCGACCAACCCGCCCGGCGCTGCTGAGCGCGCTTGGCTGTGTGAGGCTTGCTGCGCTCGCGCCGAAAGCATGGCCCGCGGATTGAGCAAGCTGTCCGCACCCAAGCCGCCGCGCGAGCGAGAGGGGCAGCGGCTGAAGGTGTTGATCGTCGACGATCACTTGCTGATGTTGCGCAGCATGGTGCGCATGCTCGCGGGCTGCGAAACGGTGATCACGACTAGTCCGCGCGAGGCCTGGGCGGTGTTGCAAAGCGTTCACTTCGACGTCGTCGTCTCGGACGTGATGATGCCGGAGCTCAGCGGCCCAGAGCTGTACGCGCGCTGTTTTGCGCACTCCCCCGCGCTCGCGCGCCGCTTCATCTTCGCCAGCGCCGATCCAATCCTCGCCCAGCGGGAGCTCGAACGAACCGTGCAAGCGCTCGGCGTCGCGCCCGCGCCTCCTCTGCTCGCCAAGCCCACCTCGCGCTCTGCGCTGATGTCCGCGGTGGCGGCGGTCGCGCGCGGAGCCGCGCACGAATCCGGAACGTACGAGCTCCGCCTCGCGGATGAAGACAGCGTGTCTCGACGCGGCCAGGCCAAGAGCCGCTCCTAGCGCCTGCTGCGCTTGACGCGGGGGCGGTGCGTTCTAGAACCTCGAACCATGACTTTCGCCAAGCGCCCTGCCGACGCATCCGGAACGATCACCCTCGGTGAGGATTTGGTCGTCAACCGCCTCGGCTATGGCGCCATGCAGTTGACGGGCGCCGGCGTGTGGGGTGACCCCAAAGATCCGGAAGAGGCCGTGCGCGTGCTGCGGCGCGCGCTCGAGCTGGGGGTCAACTTCATCGACACGGCCGACGCCTATGGACCATTCGTTTCGGAATTGCTGATCAAAAAGGCGCTCCATCCGTACGCCAAGGGTTTGGTCATCGCCACCAAGGCGGGCCTCAGCCGCCAAGGTCCCAATCGCTGGACACCGGTGGGGCGCCCAGAATACCTGCGGCAGCAAGTCGAGCTCAGCCTTCGGCACCTGGGGCTCGAGCGCATCGATCTCCTGCAACTGCATCGCGTCGATCCCAAGGTGCCACTGGCAGAATCGCTCGGTGAGTTGGTCAGTCTACAGAAAGAGGGAAAGATCCGGCACCTCGGGCTGAGTGAGGTGAGCGTGGCTCAACTGGAAGCGGCGCTGAAAATCACGCCCATCGTCTCGGTTCAAAATCTGTTCAACCTAACCAATCGCTCCGCCGAAGCCTTGCTCGATCGCTCAGCCAAGTTGGGCGTCGCGTTCATTCCCTGGTTCCCTTTGGCCACCGGCGCATTGGCCAGGCCCGGCGGTCCGCTGCGTGCCTTGGCCGAAAAGCACAGCGCGACTCCCTCGCAGCTCGCCTTGGCCTGGCTCCTCCGTCGCTCCCCGGTGATGTTGCCCATCCCTGGGACGTCGAGCGTAAAACATCTGGAAGAAAACGTCGCAAGCGCCGAACTTTCACTCACTGACGCTGAGTTCGAGGCGATCGGACGCGCGGTTTAGAACGCGCTGTCAGGCTTCGTCGAGCGTGATGGCGGAGTACAGCTCGTCGAGCGAAAACTGAAGCGCCAACGCCGGAACGTTCACGCGGTCGCCTGGTCGGAATTCGGAACTATCCCAACCTTCGCTCGTGCGCGAGACGAGCGTGACTTGCCGACGGCGGTGAGAAACGAACAGCACCGCCTGGAGGCTCGGGCACTGCTTGAAGTGATTGAGCTTCTCCCCTCGGTCGTAGTCTTCGGTCGATTTACTGGTGACTTCGACGAGCAAAGTCGGATTCGTGATGGCATTGCGATCGATGCGGGCAAACTCGGCCTCGCCACACACGACACTCACGTCTGGAAAGGTGGAGAGACCCGTTGCTTCGATGTGCACTTTGAGATCCGATGTCGAAACGCGACAACGCCCGAGAGCTCGTTCCTCAAAAGCGCGATCGCAGCTGCGGCGAGGAATGCGTGCGCGGGGGTGCCTCCCGCCATGGCGTACATTTCGCCGTCGCAGTACTCGAGCTTCACTTCGCTCATCTCGAGCGCCGAGAGGTAGTCCTCGTAGCTATAGTGCAGACGTCGGCCGGTGGTCACGGCACCGAGCTTTAGCACTGCTGGCGCACGTTGGCAGGAGCTACTGCGCCTCGACCCGATAGGCCGTACCGGTCTGTAAATCGCTCAGGAACAACTTGTCGTCGGGGCCGACGGCAATGCCGGAGAGCGAACCCGCGGGCAGCCCAGTGTCGACCGAGCCGAGCGGCTTGCCGTCGAGTTTGAACCACCAAATGCGGCTGGTCGCGTTGTCGGTGACGATGATTCGATCGGCGGTGAGCGCGATGCCGCTCGGCGCGCTCAGCGAACCGGGCGCTACCACCTCGACTAGCGAGACGCCGTCCATCCGACGGTGAATGGCGATCGGGTCGAGCGTAGGCACGTCGGCGCCGGGCGTGCCGCCGGCGATGGCCAGCCGGAGGATGCGACCACCAGCCGTGTCCGCCACGTACAGTTGGCCCTGACTCTGATCCAGCGCCAAATGGCTGGGCACTTCGGGCACGCGCTGGAGCTGGCCCTCGACGTAGCGGCTGAGCTCCCCGTCCGCGTGATCTTCGCCGCCGATCACGTGCGGCGCGTGAAAATCATAGCGGTCGAGCGCGCCCAGTTTGCCGTTGAAGACCCAATAGGCGTTGTCCCGCTCATGCGCGATGCCCATGCAGAACGGTGATTCGTGCAGCATATCGATGTGCGTGCCGTTCTGGTCGGCCTTGGGCACCGCGCCAAAAATGGCGGGATCCGAAGACCACAGCACGGGGCCCGAATAGTCGATCGCTTCGTCTTCGTAGTTGTCGGTGCGCGCCTCACCACAGGTAGCCAAAGTCCCGCCGTCACCGAACGCGATTGACGTCGGACGACGCATGAAATGCCAAGCGTTGCCGTCCTTCTTGATCTTCATGCTGGGCTCGGCACCCGTCGCGTCTTGGACCAACGCAACCTCGCCCTCCAACGCGGCGCAGCCGGAGCGCGCGGTCTCGAGGCATGGCTTGTTGCTCGGAACGCGCCGCAGCGTGACCCACAGCTCGCCCGTGCGCGTAGGATCGAACGCCAGCGCCGTGGCCGTCCACGCGGCGGGCGCGTCGTACAAGGGCACGAGTTCGACGCTTGCGGGGACCGCGGGCGTGCTCGGCGTCGCGTTCGAGTCGTCTGCCGTATCGAGCGGGCTCGAGCTGCAATTCGAGAGCGACAGTGCGAAGAGCGCACTCAGCAGACCTCGGGCGAACGAAGACATGCCGCAAGGGTGACGCCAGAATCCAGCCCTGTAAAGGCACGCCGCCCCAGATCCCTTACGCGCGGCGCGGGCTACGCCGCAACGCGCATCACCGCAAGCCCCCGGTCTGCGACGATCGCCGGCTCCCCGATTTTTTACCACGGAGCCGCAGAGATCGCAGAGATCAGAAGAGAGATCAGTGAATTTGGGGTTTATCTCTGCGCGTCGAAACAAGTCATTGTCTACGACGGATCCCGTGGCGCAGAGCGAACCCCCAACTCTCCTCTGATCTCTGCGATCTCTGCGGCTCTGCGGTCAATTCTCCCTCTCTCTCGAGCCGAAACACGACGCCGAAGGCTGAGCCGCTGTGCATCGCGCTCGGTGACCATCAACCCAAGAGAAAGCGTGGATCGGCGAGACCCGAGGGTCAGGCTTCTTCGCCTTCGAATTCTTCGGCTTCGGGGATTTCGTCGAGGCCGATGCCACCGCGCACGGGGATAGCGCGGGCGTGGCCGACTTTTTCGAGCACCATGGACAGGGCGGCGCGATCGTCGACCGCGGGCAGGAAGCTGCGCGTGCCGTCCCAAAGATCGAGCGCGATGTGGGTGGGCATGTCGAGCACGATGCGATCGATTTGCGCCCACTTGAAGCGGCGCGCGCGCGGCCAACCGAGCGATGAATCTCGGTAATCGACGCCATCACCGCGCACGCGGACACCACGCATGTTGGTGCGCAAAAACGAGGAGATGGCGCCCATCAGCAGCAACCCTGCACAGACCCGCGCGCTGATGATACCGCGCACGCCGCGCTCGACGATGTTCACGTACAGCCAGCTATTCGATGAGCTGTGTTCGGCAGCGACCACCGCCGCCACTCCCGCCAGCGCCAAACCCAAATACAAGAGCGACGGGATACGGGCGGCAAACGGCGGCCCAAACGAGCTCTCGGTCGGGCGATACGTCATATCGAAACCGGGAGGACGTGAAGGGCGAGCCATATGAATTAAACGTAACGCCGCGACCAATCCTTGGAAAGCGTGCGCAGATCGCGATCGTGCGCAGTGCCGCGCACTTTCTCGTGGGACCACCGCTTTCCTGTGTCGGCGTGGCGCATTTTGCCCTGAGCGCCAACTGCGCTAGGCGCCTCTCTCGATGCCTACTTTCGTCCTACGCCGCGCCCCGGGCTCGCCTCCCCTCCTTCCCTCGATCGTGCGACGCGAGGCAGACCTGATGCTCGTCGAACTCGAGCTCGCGCATGCCGAGCTGAGCGTGCTGCTCACCAACGACGCGCAGATCCACGCGCTGAACCTGGAGCATCGGCAGAAGGACAAGCCGACCGATGTGCTCTCGTTTCCACTCGACGAAGGCGGCGGTGCCGACGGCGCCGTGAGCGGTACGCGCGTGCTGGGCGACGTGGTCATCTCGCTCGACACCGCGGCTCGCCAGGCGCGCGGCCGGAAGCGGGAACTGCTCCCAGAAGTGCGCTTCCTGCTCGCCCACGGGCTGCTTCACTTGCTCGGCTACGATCACGGAGATCCCGGGGAAAAACGCGTCATGGATGGCATGACCCGGCGTTTGGTGCGGGCGGTTGAGACGAATTTCGCGAAACCACGCAAAAGCGCCGCGGAAAGTCGGAGGCCAGCCAAGCAGCCCGAGCCGGCCAAGAAGCCGCAGCCCCCGAAGGCCAAACGTCGGGCTCGCGCAAGGCTTGCGAAATGATTGCTAAGTCCGCGCTCTACAACGAAAAACCGGCCTGGTTCCATGCTCGGTTCACGGTCCAGCATGGAACAAGGGAATGGGCGACGGGTGGTGAGCAAACCGGCCTCCGGGACGCCTTTCCCGGACCCCCCTTCGCCTGCGCCGCGGAAAAAAAGGCTTATCCCAAGCCGCTCTGAATTTTTCCCCTTGAAACGGCGCTAAGAACCCTGTTATCGCTTCGCCCGTGCCTAGGACGACTGAAACGGCGGGTTAAAACCCTGTCGGCGCAGGCGGGTGGGCCGCAGACGGCCGAAATTTCGAATTTTCTGACAGGAGGAAGCGCATGGCTGGCAAAAGGTTGACGAAGGCTCAGGTTATCGCCGAGCTCGCAAACGCATCGGATCTCGACAAGAAGAGCGTGGGTCGCGTGTTCGAAGGGCTGCAAGAGCTCATCCGCAAGCAACTCTCGGCTCGTGGCCCCGGCGAATTCGTCGTCCCGGGTCTGGTGAAGCTCCGCGTGGTGAAGAAGCCGGCGACGAAAGAGCGTCAAGGCATCAACCCCTTCACCAAGGAACCGATCACGATTCCGGCGAAGCCCGCGAGCAAGAAGGTTCGCGCGACCGCTCTCAAGAACCTCAAAGACCTGGTTCAGTGAGTCGCTGCGCAGCGCTGCGCCTCGGCGCGGCACTGCGGACGCGATAAACGCCGTTCACTCGGCAACGGCTGTCCCCGGCTTCGCAAGGAGTCCGGGGACGTGTCGTTTTGTGGCTCCATTGCCAAGAATGGCAGCAAGAAAGTGCGGCTCCCCCCTGCACCGCGTTGTTGTCTACGTATCGCGCAGGGTGATTCCTCCCCTGTCACCCGAGCTACTTTCAAAATCCCGCGAATCGGCTTATTTTTGGGGGGTTTTGCGCGCCCCAGCCGCGCGCCGGAGCCTCACCACAGCTCGACTTCACGTAACTGGCCGCGAGCCGCCACAATTGTCGGCGAAATCACCAGTAGATTGTCACGCCCGCGCGCAGCAGGCCGCCGCTGGCGGTTTCGTTCGCGCGCAGCAAGTTCCGGTTGTCGAGCTCGATGTCCGTGCGTTCGTCGGTGCGGCCACGGATGAAGCCGAGCAGATCGCCAGCAATCGCCACCCGCCGCGAGACGCGAACTTCGAGGCCCAGGCCGAGCTGGCCACCGAAGTACGAAAGGTGCTCGTCACTGCGTTTGTAGAATACGTCATCGTCGGTGATGCGTGCGAAGGACACGCTCGAGCGGCTGAAGCCCAAGCCGCCCAACGCGTAGACCTGCACCACGTCGCGCGGGTTGAAGAAGAGCAGCGTGTTGAACAAAAGCGCGGCCTCGCTGCGCCAATATCCGTCGTGCTCGGCGCCTCTCAGCAAATCGACGCCGACTTCGAAGGCCAGCGGTGGAAGCACGCGGTAGCGGAAGCCAAAACCGAGCCCGCCCATGGCGCTATCGCGTCGCGGCTGATCGCCGAGCAACGCCCCTTCGAGATGCACGTTGAAGCCCCATTCGCGAAAGCCGCGGCGCCGCTTGGCCGCGGGTTTGCCGGCCGGGATCTCATCCTGGATGCCGGGCTCGCCAGGCGGTGGCGAATAGCCGGGCGGCATTGGGTAGCCAGGCGGTGGGTAACCTGCGAGGGGGTATCCCGCTGGGTAACCGGGCACGGCGGCCGGGGGCCCCGCGCCGGGCGCCGGCGCCTGCGCGGGGGGCGCGGGCGGAGCGGGCGGCGGGCTCGGTACGGGGGCCCGCGGAGCGGCGTTCGGCTCGCAGAACCAACCATCCGGACAATCTTCGTTCGCTGCCAGGGAGGCCGCAGGAGCGAGCGCCACGAGCGCGAATGAAAGGGCGGCGAACGAGAAACAACGCGGCATCCAGGCAGATCTCCTCGAGCCGAGCGGGGCTCACCACACCACGGTAGCAACCTCGGTGCCAACCGGTAGCGCAGAAATAGCAGCCATAAACCCGCGTACCCGACAGCACCGTTAAGATCCGATTACAGGGTGTGGCACGGATTTCCCAGGTTTACGGGGTTTTGGCGCGAAGACGCGATCTTTGACGCCAGCCGAGCAAAATCGCACTACGACAGGCGCGGTATTCATGGCCGCCGCTGTCATCATCAAAGCAGGTCACGTGCAACCGGTCTGGGCCGGGCACCCATGGGTGTTTGCGCAGGCCATCGAGCGCATCGAGGGCGGCGCGGCCCCGGGTGACGAGATCATGGTGCGCGACGCGCGCGGCAACACGCTCGGACGCGGCTTGTACTCGCCCGGGTCGGCGATTCCGGTCCGGCTGTTCACACGCGATGCAACCACGGCCATCGACGGCGCCCTGTTTGCCTCTCGCATCGAACGGGCGATTGCGCGCCGCGCCGCACTCGGCCTGCCATCCACGGCCACCAGCGCAGTGCGCTTGGTGCACGCCGAAGGCGATGATCTACCGGGCTTGGTCGTCGATCGGCTGGGCGACGTCGTGGCCGTACAAATGGGCACGATCGGCCTGAAACGTCGCGAGGGCGTGATTTTGGATCTGTTGTCCAAGCTGCTCAAGCCACGCGCGATCATCGATCGCACCCCGCAGACCCACGCCAAGACCGAGGGCTTCTCGTCGACGCACGGCGTGGTGCGGGGCGACACCAGCATCGACGCCTTCGAGTTCACGGAACGCGGTCTCAAGTTCAAGATCCCGTTCTCGCTCGGGCACAAAACCGGCTTCTACGTCGATCAGCGGCCACTCCGCGCGCGGATCGAGGAGCTGTCGCGCGGCCTGCGGGTGCTCGATACCTACAGCTTCGTGGGCGCGGTCGCGTTGTCTGCCGCGCGAGGCGGCGCGCGTGAAGTGCACGCCGTGGATGCCAGCGCGCCCGCGCTGGAGATCGGCGCCGAGTGCGCCGCGCTGAACGGCCTCGAAGGGCGCGTGATCTTCGAGCGCGCAGATGCAGTCGAGGTGCTGAATCAAGCGGGCCGCAAAGGCGGTTACGATTTGGTGATTTGCGATCCGCCCAAGCTTGCGCCTTCGCGCGCTGCCAAGGCCCGCGCGCTCGAAAATATGCGCAAGCTCGCGGCCAGCGGCTGCCGCGCCACGCGTCCCGGCGGACTGCTCGTGGTCTGCTCCTGCTCGGCCGCGATCGGACTCAATGAATTGACGCGCGCCGTGGCCCTCGGCGCGCGCGACGTGGGCGCTCATGCCTTGGTGTTGGAGCGCTTCTTCCAAGGCCCCGACCATCCGGTCCCCGCCGCCTTCCCCGAAGGTCTCTACCTGTGCTCGCTGCTGGTGGAAGTCGTGCCCGGTTGACCCATGCTGCCGATTAGCTCGCTCCCCAACTTGGTACCGAACCGCCTGCGCGGACTGTTGTTCGATCTCGACGACACCCTGCTCGACCACAGCCTGCTCAGCGAAGCCGCTTATTCCGCGCTGTTCCGGCTGCGCGAAGCAGGCTTCGAGTGCTACGCGGTGACCGGTCGCCCCGCGGGGTGGGCGGCGGTGATCGTGAATCAATGGCCGATCCAAGGTGCGATCGCCGAGAACGGCGCGATCGCCTTCTTCAAAGACGAGGACGGCTTGCACACGCTCGATCCGATCCCGACCCCCGAGCGTCTACGACGTCAGCAAGCCCTCGCCGCATTGTGGCTCGAAATCCAAAACGAATTCCCGGAGCTCGTGCCCTCCGACGACCTCAGCCTGCGGCGGACCGATTTCACGATCGACATCGGTGAGCACCAGCTCGTACCGAGAGACCGAGTCGCAGCTCTCCGCCGCTTCGCCGAAGCGCGCGGAGCCAGCACGCTCGCCTCCAGCGTGCACGTTCACCTGAGCTTCGACCGCGCGGACAAGGCCGCAGGCGTGGTGAGGTTGATCCACGAGCTGACCGAACTCGACCCGACGGCGATCCTGTCCAGGTACGCATTCATTGGCGACAGCGAAAACGACGCCAGTTGCTTCGCTGCGTTCCGGCACAGCATCGGCGTGCACAACTTGAGCGGTCGTCCCACGGTTACCCCTCGTTTCATCACCACGCACGATCGCGGCAAGGGTTTCGTCGAAGCCGCGCAAGCGCTGATTAGCGCGGGCGTCGCGCCGCCCCAACGCTGATCCCCGCCCCTCCGCGGTTGGCACGAACGGGCGTTTCTCGTGGCCCGACGCCCCCATCCGCGAGTGGGGACTCGACTGCCACTCAGAAATGCTACAAAGCCGCCTGCCCATGACCACCGAGAGCGCACTCGTCGAAGCCGGCCATTCCTACCTGTACCCGAACTACCGTCAGCCGCCGTTCGTCTTCGTGCGCGGTGAGGGCTCGTACCTGTTCGACGCCTCCGGCAAACGTTACCTCGATCTGTACGCGGGCATCGCCGTGAGCACGTTGGGGCATGCGCACCCCAAGCTCAGCGCGGCGATCGCCGCGCAAGCCGGCAAGCTCCTACACGTCTCGAACTATTTCTACAACGAGCCCAACGTTCGTCTAGCCGAGAAGCTTTGTCGGCTGACCGAGATGGATCGCGCGTTCTTCTGCAACTCGGGCACGGAGGCTATCGAAGCGACGCTGAAGCTTGCCCGCCGTCACTTCTATGTGCAGGGGCAGACAGCGCGCCAGCGCATCATCGCGTTTCGGAATTCGTTCCACGGTCGAACGCTCGGTGCACTCGCCGCGACTGGCCAAGACAAATACAAGGATGGCTTCGGACCGCTGCCCGGCGTAACCCATGTGGCTTACGGTGATCTCGAAGCCGTACGCGCCGCGATGGGCCCGGATGTGGCGGGGATCTTGGTCGAGCCAGTGCAGGGAGAGGGCGGGGTGCTGCCCGCACCCCCTGGTTTTCTGCGCGAATTGCGCACGCTCACCAGCAACGCGGGGGCGCTGCTCTTGGCGGACGAAGTCCAAACCGGCATTGGTCGCACCGGGAAGTTCTTGGCCTTCCAGCACGAAGGTGTCCAGCCGGATGCCGTCGCATTGGCCAAGGCGCTCGGCGGCGGCGTGCCGATCGGTTCGATGGTGTGCAAGAAGTTTTTGGAAGAAGCGCTGCCTCCCGGGAGCCACGGCTCCACTTTTGGCGGCAATCCGTTGGCCTCGGCCGCTGCGTTGGCCGTACTCGACGTGCTCGAGAACGACGGTCTCATGGCTCAAGTCAACCAGCGTGGTGAAGACCTCAGCTCGCTGCTGAGCAAGACCGCGAGCAAGTTTCCCAAGTTGGTGGAGTGCACGCGCGGTCGTGGCTTGTTGCAAGCGCTGGTGCTGCGCGAAGGCGTGGACGCGCGCAAGGTGATGACCAGCTTGCAAGAGTCCGGTGTGCTCTTGACCATCGCGGGTGGACAAGCGTTGCGTTTCTCTCCGCCTTTGATCATCACCCGCGCGGAGCTGGAAGAAGGCGTAGCGCTGCTCGAACGCGCGCTTTCGGCCTATGCCTGAGCTTCCCCCGAGAGATCATTGGTCGAACTAGCTAGCCCTGCGAATCGATCCGGCACCGCGCGCGAAGCGCTAGTAGCCTGCGCCACCTGTGGCGCCGCGGTCGATCCGCTGCGCGCCGATCGCGTGGCGCACGTTCGCGATCGCTTTCGCTACTTCTGTAGCGGCGCGTGCCGAGAACGCTTCGATATGAACGCGACCGGCACGCCCTTGCCGGTGCCGCGCGCCGATCAGGAAGATCTGCTGATTCGAGTTCGAGCAGCGGCATCTGCGGCTAGCGAAGCTCCGGGCACCACGGAGTCGCAATTGCAGAGCGCGAAGGCCATTGCCTTGATCGCTCGCACGGACCTGATCGAGGAACGCAACGCAGGCCCCGAGCGCCTTGCCTTCGACTTCGAAGCCGAGCCAGCGCCGCTCTCGAATCCGCTCGCTCCGCGCGGCCCGGAAGCGCCCGCGGTGGACGTGGGCGCGATCTTGTTGCTGCTCTCCGTGCTGGGTGCAGTGCTTTCGATTGCGTTGATTTTGGCGGGTGATTCGCCGATCGCGGAGGCCGCGCGGCTGACCGTGATGATGGTGGCGGCGCTTTCCTTGGCCGCTGAAACACTGATGGGCGCGCGTCAGCCGACCGAACTCCATCCCGCGGCATTGCTGGCGGCTCCGCTCGCGGGCAGCGCGCTCGCGCTGGGCGCGCGGCTGCTCTCGGACCCCCACACCGGCAGCGCGATCACCGTCGCCTCGGTGGTGATCGCGGGCAGCGCGGCGAGTGCCGCGGCCATGCGCCGAGCCCGTCGACCAATCGAGGCCGAGCGTCGGCTGATCGAGAGCGCGCTCGACAAGCCCTGCCAGCGCATCGTCCTGGAAGAGCTGGTCAGTGCACGCGCGAGCGATCTGCGGCCCGGGGAAGAAATCGTGGTCGAGAGCGGTGAGTCGGTGCCCGTAGACGCCACCATCACCGCGGGCAGTGCCGAGATCTTGCCTTGGTTCGGCGCGACGGCACCGACCACTCGTGGTGAAGGCGACGCCGTCGTGGCAGGCGCACAGGTGGAAAGCGGACGGCTCCGCGCGGTCGTCGGCTGGGCCGGGTTCGATCGCGCATTCATGCGTTTGACCAACGACCCACGGCGGCGCGCGGACGTGTTTGCGCCGATGGCGCGCCTCGGGCGGCTGCTCGCCGAACGCGGCGCGCCCGTCGTGGCTGGCCTTGCCGCATTGGCCGCCTATGCCGCCAACGCAGACAATCTGCAATTCATGCTGCTGGCAGTGGGCGTGCTGGGCGCGATCGCGCAGCCCGGTGTGGCAGAGATCGGCGGCCTGCACGTCGCGCGCGGTGTGCTCGACTCTCTCCGGCGCGGGATCGTGTTTCGCACTGCGGCCGGCTTCGAGCGCGCAGGCTCGGTGACCGCGACCGTCTTTTCCGCGCGCGGCACGCTGCTCTTGGGCGAACCCGAGGTTGCGAATATCGAAGCCTTCGCGGCGCTCGACGCAGAACAGGTGTTGGCGTTGGTCTCGGGCGCCGAAAGCGGCGAGAGTCACCCGGTGGCGACCGCCGTCATGCGCGCCGCGCGTGCGCGTGGCGTGCGGCCAGATGGCGTGCGCAGTCCGAGTATTCAGCCGGGGTTGGGCGTGACCGCGGTGGCCGCCAGCGGGCAAGCGCTGGTCGTAGGTACCCGCGGCTTGATGCTGCGCGAACGGATCAGCGTGGCCTCCGCGGAAGCCCGCATCAGCGATCTCGAAACCATGGGGCGCAGCGTGCTGCTCGTCGCGCTCGGCGGGCGCCTCGTCGGTTTGGTCGGCTTGCAAGACGGCCTGCGCCCGGGCGCGCGCGCGGCGGTTCAACACCTTTTGGACGTGAACGTGGAGCCGGTATTGCTCTCCGGCGACGCGCGCGAAACATGCGAGGCGATTGGGCGAGCGCTCGACATCGATCACTTGCGCCCGGAAATTCCGCCCAATGAGCGCGGCGACGAGATCCGGCGCTTGGCCGATAGCGGCGCGGTGGTGGCCGTCGTCGGCCGCAGCCCCGCTGATGACAGCGCGCTGGCCGCCGCCGATGTTTCAATCGCGTTGTCCGCAGCCGGCTCGAGTAGCGCTGAATGGAGCGTGCAGCTCGCCTCGGACGACGTTCGTGACGCCGCCTACGCGGTCCGCTTGGCGCACGACACACGTCGTGAAGCTCGGTTGGGTCTGGCGTTGACGCTCGCGCCGGCGTTGGTCGGCGCGTTGCTGGCGACGCTCAACTTGGTGCCGGTCGCCCTGGCACCGTTGTTCGCGTTAGCGGGCACCCTCGCGGCGCTGCTCAGAGCGCGGCTCTAACTTCCCGGCAACTTGGAGGCCAGCACGTCGACCGGCTCGATGCGCGGAGGTTCCGAGAGCAGATCGGCGGCGTTGGCCATCAGCGCGGCCGCAATTGGACCATTGAGATGGGCTTTGCGCCCGGGCTCCCCCGGGAACGCATCGAAGATTGCGAATTCGTTGCTCGAAATGCGAAGCGCGAACCAAGTCACGGTATCCGCTTCCGCTCGCGCCAGCGGCAGTGCGCCCGCCAGAAATTCCGCAACGATCTGCTCTTTGCCCGGTTTCGCGACGAGGCGCACGAGCAAGCCAACCTTTACCATCGAGTCCCTCTTTCTGGCCTTCGAGGCCACAGGCTGAACAAGCTAGCCCGAGCATCGCTGTTTGCTCAGTGGCGAAAACGACAACGATGCTAGAGTTCCCGCCATGCAGGTTTGCGTGCTGGTGTTGGACGGGGTTTTCGACACGGGGCTGTCCGCGGTGCTCGATACCTTTCAGACCGCAAACGAGCTGTCCGAAAGCGCGCACGGCGAGCTGCGTTTTCGCGTCACGCTGAGTTCACCCCGCAAACGCGCAAAAACGCAACAGGGGCTGCAAGTGCCGCTCGCCGCGCTGCCGCGCACGCGCCCCGACGTGGTCGTGGTTCCGGCGTTGGGCGCCAAGTCGCCCGCCGCGCTGGCTGCGGTTCTGCTCCGAGAAGACGTGGCAGAGCTCGGAGCGGTTCTCGACAAATGGTCGCGAGCAGGAGCCGTAGTTGCTGCGGCATGCACCGGCAGCTTCTTGCTCGCACGAGCCGGCGTGCTCGATGGCCGCCGGGCGACGACCAGTTGGTGGCTCGCGCCCTACTTCCGACAGTGCTTTCCAAACGTGGAGCTGGACGACTCACGGATGGTCGTCGACGCAAAGGGAGTCGTGACGGCGGGCGCGGCCCTCGCGCACATCGACTTGGCGCTTTGGCTGGTTCGGCAAAAAAGCCCGGCTTTGGCGCGCGACGTTGCGCACTACCTGACCTTCGACGGTCGCTCATCGCAAGCCGCCTACGCGATGCAGGATCATCTGGCCCACGCCGACCCCTTGGTGGAGAAGTTCGAGGCCTGGGCGCGCCGCAACTTGTCACGCTTCTCGCTCCAAGCGGCGGCTCGCTCGGTAGGCACCAGCGAGCGAACGCTGGAGCGCCGCTTGCGCGCGGTTCTGGGCAAGTCGCCGCTGTCGTTCGTACAAGATCTGCGGGTCGAACAGGCCATTCATCGCTTGCACACCACTTCTCAAAGCGTGGAGGAGATCGCAGACGCGGTTGGCTATCAAGACGGCGTGACCTTGCGCGCCCTACTGCGCAAGAAAACCGGGCGCGGGGTGCGCGAACTGCGGCTGGCGGGCAACCCGGGCGGCACGACGCGGGTGCGCTCGCGCCTGCGGCCGGGCGGCCAGAGTGCGCGCGGCGGGGGCGCGTGAGCCTCGAAGCCGGAATTAGCTTGGGTTTAGCCCCTGACGCGCGGCTCTTGACCCCCCGCGCTCGGGGGGGGACAGTTGAGCGGTGAAAAGCGGGGAAACCCATAGCCCGCACGGCGGAAAGAAACTGAAGGCCCCCGACGCCGATCGTCTGCGCGCGGACCTCGAGGCGTACATGACGCGCCGCGGCCTGCGCTCGACCGAGCAGCGCCGGGTAATCATCGACACCTTCTTCGGCGCCACCGAGCACATCACGATCGACACCTTGCTGCGCGAGGTGCGCGCGGTCGACGCACGCGTCGGTTACGCAACCGTGTACCGCACGATGAAGCTCTTGACCGAGAGCGGCGTGGTGCAAGAGCACAAGTTCGGTGACGGCTTCACGCGCTACGAGCTTTCGGACGACGACGCACACCACGATCACCTGATCTGTATGGATTGCGGGAAGATCACCGAGTTCGAAGAAGACGCGATCGAAGAGCTGCAGGCAAAGATCGCCAAGCGGCACGGCTTTTTGGTGCGCGCGCACAAGCACGAGATGTACGGCGTGTGCGCGGAGTGCCAAGCCAAAGCTCGCGCCGCCCGACGCTGAGCTCCTGCCGAGGCGCGTCGCCGTTTCTCGCTAGGGCTCTAGAATTCTGCGATCGGTTACGATCAGCTGACTTGCAATGTCGGCGCTAGTGACTGGAAGCTCGCCGAGTAGCTGAAAGTCGAACACCACCACCAGCGCGCTCGCGGGCGGACAGAAATCCGGCAACGTGGCGTCGTAGAAGCCGCTGCCGTAGCCAAGCCGATGCCCATCGGCAGCGACGGCGAGCGCCGGTACGACCAACAGATCGATCTGACCGCGCTCCGCGCGCGGAGCTTCACGGGGGGGCTCGAAGAAGCGCTGACCGCGCTCAGCTAGCTCCGACACGTCTTGCACTTGCGCGAAGCCGGTGCGGAAACCAGTCGCCGTCGGCTCCAAAAAAGGAAAATAGACGCGCTTGTCTGCGGCCAGCGCGGCGGCCGCCAACGGACGCACGTCGACCTCGCGGCGCTCGGTCATGGGCCAGAACAAGCCCACGCCTCGAGCAGCCAAAAATCGCGGCTGCGCCAAAACGCTCGCGACGATACGCTCGGAAGCTTGCGCCAGCACGTTTTCGGGATGTGCCGCACGCAAGCCGCGCATCCGAATGCGCAGCTGCTTTTTCGCGCGGTATTTGAGATCGGCGAGCGTTTCGGCGTCGAACAAGTCCACGTCGCGATCTTTAGCAGATGCGTGGCATCTTGCCTCGAGCTGTAAGCGATGCGTCACGCGCGAATTGCGATAACCTCCGCCGCACAGTGAAGGTCGGTTTCGTAGTCCCCGCCTATCAGGCGGAAAAAAGTGTCGCAGCGGTAGTTCGTGGCTTGTTCGAGGCGCTCGCATCCGAGAACGGAGCAAAGCTGGTCTTGGTCGTCGACGACGGTTCGACGGACGATACGAGCGACGCGGCGCGCGCCGCTGGCGCGCTGGTCGTGCGCCACGCGCACAACCAGGGCAAGGGTCGTGCATTGCGCACCGGCTTCAAGGCTTTGCGCGAGGCCGGCGCCGACGCCGCGGTGTGCGTCGATGCCGATGGCCAGCATCCGCCAGAAGAAGCCGTGCGTTTGGCGCGCGATCCGGCGCCGCGCAGCGCGCTGGTACTGGGCGTCCGCGATCTCGCGCGCGACGGCGCGCCACCCGCGAACATTTTCTCGAATCGTTTTTCCAATCGCTTCCTGTCGTTCGCGCTCGGGCGCCAGCTGTCCGACACGCAGTGCGGACTGCGCCGTTACCCGCTGCCGGAAACGCTCGCGCTAGGTGGCCGCGCCGACGGCTACGGTTACGAAGCGGAGCTGATTTTGCGCGCTGCGCGCCTGGGCTGGGAAATCGTCGAAGTGCCGGTACGCGTGATTTATCCGCCCGAGAGTGAGCGCGTAACCCACTTTCACAGCGTGCGCGACCCCGCGCGAATCGTCTATCGCGTACTGTTCACGCTCGCGACCGCGCCAAGGCAACGCCGATGAGCTTGCTGCGACGCCACTGGGGAAAGCTGACCATGGCGGCGTTGCTCGGGGCCGTCGCCAGCGCGCATTTCGCCATCAACGCTCGAGCGCGGGTCAGCCCGCCGCCCATCGCCGAACCACATGGCGATGCCAGCCGTCGCTCGCCCACGTTGCGTCGCTTCGGAGACTCGTACGCGCTCGAGCGCGGTAAGCTGCTCGAAGTCGGCTTACGCGGTAGCCCTCAGCAAATCGGCTTTCAGCACGCTCGCCTCTTGTACCCAGAAATGGTCGCAAACGAGGGCATCCTGCTGAGCCGCTTCCAAGAACAAGTACCGAACCAATTCGCGCGCCGGCTGCTCTTGGATCTGGCCGAGCTGCGCTATGCCCACGTCGATCACGGGATGAGCTTGGCCAGGCGTGAAGAGATCGCGGCTGGCGCGCGCGGTTTTCAGCCGGATCCGTACTCCGGCATGTTCCCCACGTACCAGCGCTTCGTGTACTTGAACGCCCTGTACGACATGGCGCTGTCGTTCGAGCACTCACCCTTGATCGGCTGCACCACCATCACGCTCGGCGGCGACGCGCTGGAGGGCGGCGGTGGGATTTTGGCCCGCGCGTTCGACTTCGAAGTCGATGAGGTCTTCGATCGCCACAAAGCGATTTTCCTGGTTCGAGAAGAGGGCAAGATCCCGTTCGCTTCGGTGGCTTGGCCGGGCCTGGTGGGCGTGGTCAGTGGCATGAATCGAAGCGGCGTCGCGGTGGTCGTGCACGGCGCGCGTGGTGGCACGCCCGCGGCGGAGGGTGAGCCGGTGGTACACGCGCTCCGGCGCGTGCTGTCGACCACAAGCGATACCGACCAAGCGCTGCGCGCGCTCGCCGAGCAGCCGCCCATGGTCAGCCACATCGTGATCCTGAGCGACGAACAGGGCCGCGCCGCGGTCGTCGAACGCGTGCCGGGCCAGCCCAATTTCGTGCGCTTTTTGCCGAGCAAAGCCGCCACCACCAATCACTTGGAGGGCCCGTGCGCTGCAGATCCGAAGAATCTGGCCGTGCGCGACAAGACCTCGACTCTGCCCCGCAGGAGCCGCGCAGACGAACTTTTGGCGCGTTTGCCGGCTCGGCTCGCGCCCGGCGACGCGGTGAACGACGCCATCGCGCTCTTACGCGACCGCAAAGGCCCAGGCGATCACGGCCTCGAGCTCGGTGATCGCACGGCGATCAACGCGTTGATCGCGACCCATGGCGTGGTCATGGATACCAAGCAGCAGATCTTGTGGGTGAGCGAGAGCCCGCACTTGCTCGGCCGCTTCGTCGCTTTCGATTTGAAGCGCCTGCTCGCGCCGGACTACGATCCGGAGCGCGAGACGGAGCTCCCCTCGAGCGCGGAAGATCCCTTGCTCACCAGCGGCGACTACGCGCGCTTTCGCGCCAAACAGCACTAGCGGTGGAGCGTGTCGTCCGCACGTTCGAGTCCGATCCAGGCACCGCCGCAGGCCATGCCGCAGGCCAGCGGCGCCACGGCCAGGGCGAACAGCACGCCGATCGGTGCGGTCATGAACAGCATGGCGATCAGCCCCGCAAGCGCCAAACCCGCGGCCAATGCCGGCTCGAGCACGCTGTGGGCCGCGCTGGCTTTGGCCACCAGATAACCCGCGATCGGAAAGGCCAAGAGCACCGCTCCGCCGAGCAAAATCAAGGGGCCCGAAGAGCGCATGTCGGATTCGTCGGCGAGCGAGAAATCCACACCGAAGCGTTGTCCGAGGATGACCGTCACGACCAACAGCGCGATCACCAAGCCCAGCGTCGTCAGTGCACCGACAAAAATCCAGCGCACCATCAGCCGATGATCGACTGGGCGTAGAGCTTGGCGCAGAGCGCGGAGCGAAGGCGGATCGGGGACGATCCAGTGTTGGTGTGACACCGGCTCGGGCGCCACGTCGCGTAGCGCTATCCAAGCGCCGAGCCCCATGAACAAGAACAGCGGAATGACCGATACCAGCAGACCGGGACCGCGCCCCCAAACGATGTGGTCGTACAAACCGTGTAGCAAGGTCGCGACCAGCCAGGCGATGGAGAACCAATGGCCGCGGCGATTCGGTCCGCGCGCGCCCAACGCGTACCCCCACACGCCGGCAAAAAAGAGCTGGGCGGGGACGCCGACCAATGCCCGAAGAACGGTGACGCCACCGGGCGTACCGAGCAGCACCGCCATCAGGCCTTTGACCGCGGAAAAGCCGGCACCGGCCGCGCTCGCATAGCCCACACCCAAGCGTGAGTCGACGATCCGACGACTGCGATAGAGCGGCCAGACGACGCTGACTTTGACGGCTTCTTCGAGCGGCGCGGCGAGCAAGAACGTCGCCAAGAGCGCGCCTGCCGCGCCGCTGGTCGCGACATCCAAAGACAGGCCAGTGTAGGCGAGGATGATGCGTTCGAAGTAGGCAGCGAACAATGCTGCCACGGCGCCGCCGAGCACCATGATGATCGTCAAGCGTCGAGAGACGTGACCGAGCACGCTGACGCGCCGCCAAACCAAGTAGCCCAGGCCCAGCGGAAAGAGGACCAGCAGCGGCGCCGCTAACGCGAGCATTATTCCACCGCCGCCGGTCGTCGTTCACACGCCATTAGATGTGCAGGCCGAGCACCAAGCTGAGCATGCCGCCCGCACCGATGCCGGAGCCGTGTTGACTGTAGACGTCGACCGCGTGTTGCTCATCCGCGTTGCTGGCCGGGGGGAGGGGCAACGCGGCGGGCGCCGAACGCCCGAGAAACAGCAGATCGCCGCTCAGGTTGCCACCTATCGAAAAGGTGTTGGTCAAGTACACATCGAGCCCGGCAGAGCCGCGCAAGTCGAGGCCGTGCGCGCTCGAGTCGAACGAGCCGGCGGGCCCGGCCGGCTTGATGCCTCCGAGCGAAGCATAGCCCGCGCCGAGCGAGAAATAGGGCTCGAGGCGTCCGAGCGGAATGTGCATGCCCGCTTCGGCGCCCAACGTCCACAGCTGCCAGTCCGAGAAATTGCCGAAGCGAAAGCGGGCGCCGAAGGTGAACGCCAAGAGCCTCGCACCGAGCCCTGCGCCGTAGCCCATGCCGAGCCCTTTGGAGTCGACGAGCGTGCCATCGACCAAATTGTTTGCCTTCAACGCCTGCAGACCGACGTACTGGGGGCCGAGCTCGGCGTTCAACCAGGCGAACTCCAAGCCGCGGCCGCTGTCTTCCTTGTCTGCGCGATCGAGCTCGGCCTCGGTCTGCGTGGCCTTCGTTGGGTTCGCGTTCGGCTCGCTCTGCACGGCCTCGGGAGGTTTGAGACCGCCTGCTTGCAGGTTTGACCCCGCTGGCGCGTCGGCGAACGCCGGAGCAGCGATGCCGAGTAGAGCAAATGTGGCACACGAGACTCCAGCGCCGTACTTCATGATTGCGGCTCAGCTTAGCATCGCTCACACGAATTGCGGAACGCGCTCGAGCAGTGAGCTGTCGGAGAGCTCGGCGGCAAGCGCCTCGAGCGGGGCCCGGAGCGCGCCGCGATAGCGCAAGTCCCCTAAATTCTCGGTCAGCGGCACGTCCACGCGCAACGTGGCGAGGCGCTTGTACAAGAGCGCGTCCGCGCGCCGACCGGCCAAGCTGTCGGCGAGCGCGGCCGCGCCACGCACCGAGACGCGCCAGGACGCGGCCGAATCCGGGATGGCGTCGATGGTTCCGTACTCGCTCAGCACCGCGGCCGCCGATTTTGCGCCCCAGCGGGGAACACCGGGGATGCCATCCGCGGTGTCACCGACGAGCGCGAGGTAATCGGGGATCTGCGCCGGGGTGACTCCGAATTTCGCGTTCACGCCCGCTTCGTCGAGCAGCTTCTTGCGCATCCGATCGAGGCACACCACGCGCGTGCCGACCACGCACTGCGCGAGGTCTTTGTCCGGCGAGGCGATCAACACTTGCTCGACCTCCGGATCTTGCGCGAAGCGCAACGCAGCGGTCGCCAAGGCGTCGTCGGCTTCGAACTCGATCATCGGCCAGACCACGATGCCGAGCGCCGCGCAGACTCGTTCCGCGAGTTCGAACTGGCCCCACAGGTCGGGATCGATCCCCTCACCGGTCTTGTAGCCGTCGAAGAGCTGATTTCGGAACGATTCGATCACATGGTCGAACGCGACCGCGACATGGCTCGCTCCGGGTTCGCGTAGCAGCGCAAGCATGCTGCGCGCCAGACCACGCACGGCACCGACCTCGAGACCGGCCTCATTCTTTGCCGAAGGTACGGCGTAGAAGGCACGAAAGAGCTCGTAGGTGCCGTCGACCAAATGCACGTTCATAGGGGAATTTCCGTCACAATCGGCGAAACGGGGCAACACTAGCTCGCCCCCCCTTGCGTTCGCTCCCTTAACTTGCGAAAAATGACGCCCCGAGCGAGGTCGTTCGCGGTAAACGGCGGTATCCCAATGCGTTCAGTCAAATTCACTTTAGCGCTGGCTTCCTTTGGCGCACTGGTTGCGTTCGCGAGCTGCACGCTCGTTACGGACGTCGATCGCAGCAAGATCCCGGCAGCGGATGCTTCGCCCGGCGACGCTGGCGAGGGCAACAACGGCGGCAACGCGGCAGGCGGTGGCTCGGGCCACGGCGGCGGCGGCGCGGCTGGCACTGCGGACTCCGCAGGCAGCGGCGGCGAAAATGACGCCGGCGCTGGCGGAGACAACCCGGGCAGCGCGGGAGCGGCAGGCGAAGCTGGGAGCACTGGCGGCGGCAGCACCGCGGGCACTGGTGGGCACACGGCAGGTACCGGTGGCAACACGGCGGGCACCGGCGGCAGCACCGCAGGCAGCGGTGGGCACGCAGCCGGCAGCGGCGGAGCAACCGCCGGCGCTGGCGGAAGCGCGGCGGGTAGCGGCGGCACGACTGCTGGCACCGGTGGCACGACCGGCGGAACCGGCGGAACCGGCGGCGACACGGGCGGCACCGGCGGCAACATCTGAGTCCAGAAGCGCGGTGCCAATTCAAGCGCCGCCCGAAGGCTTCGAGTCTCGCGTCGAGCAGGCGCTGAGCAGCTTCGACTTGCCCGCCGTGAGCGCGCGGGCAAAGCAGCAGCTCATCGCCTATTGCGAGCTTTCGCTTACGTGGAGTCAGCGCGTCGATCTGACAGCCGCACGGAGCGCGGACGAGCTCGTCGACCTGCTCTTGGCGGACGCATTTGCGATCAGCGCGGCCCGTCCCGGAGACGCGGGCGAGCGCTGGTTCGACGTGGGCAGCGGCATCGGCGCGCCCGGCATCCCCCTGGCTTTGCTTTCGCCGGTAAAGATGACCCTGGTCGAACCGCGCACCAAGCGCGTGGCGTTCTTGCGCACCGCGGCGGGCTCTCTGGGTCGCCCGGACATCACCGTCAGCCGCACGCGTTCCGATGAATTCCCGGCTGCGTGCTGCGAGGTCGCGGTTTCGCGCGCCACCCTGCCGCCCCCCGAGTGGCTCTTGGAGGGTGCGCGCTTGGCCACGCACAGCGTTTGGCTACTGCTGGCAAAGGCAGGCGTACCAAACTTGGACGGTCGAGAGATTTTGGCCGATGTCACTTACACCTGGCCGCTCACTGGCGCACAGCGGCGTGCCGTCTGCATTGCGAGTCAGAGTTCACGTGACGCGACAAAAACTTGACTCGAGTGCAGCAGGGCCGAGTCGCATCGACGGCCACATGTTGCGGCACGGCTGCTCCTGCGCTTCGCGAGAAAATACAAGGTGTGATTGACTTCCCTTTGCCGACTTTTGCTGGGAAAAATCGCAGCGATCGCGAGGCAACTGCGTTGACTCGAGCCAGCCCCCAGGGGCAAGCTGCGCCCCATGCTGAAAGGCAGCGGCACACGCAAGCTCGGCGGCCGCGACTCATTGCGAGCGTTTCAACGATTCCTAGGCTGGTCACTCGTCGTTTTGTTCGTCTCGCTATTTCCGAGCCGGGCGCACGCATACACGTGGATGATCAAGCACGGCTACGCCAGCTGTCCGGTGTGCCACGCCGATCCGTCTGGCGGTGAGCTGCTCACCCAGTACGGCCGCGTGCAGAGCGATGAGCTCTTGCGCATGAAGTACGGCAAGGGTGCGAGCGAGAGTTCGCGCATCGAGTTGAAAGCGCCACGTCTCGTGCGACGCACGCCCGAGACGAAGACCGACGCGCTGTCTGGCTCGGAAGAGGGCGACAAGGGCGCAGACCCCGAAGCCAAAACCGCGGGCGAAGAGGCCCCCACGGCCGCTGCCACCGAGGAGGAAGAGGCGCCGCCACCAGCTGCGCCCACCAGCAGTGAGGAGAGCAGCAGCTCCCCGGGCGATTTCCTGTGGGGCCTCGTGAAGACTCCGGATTGGCTCCTGCTGGGCGGCAGCTATCGACACCTGATGGTGATTCGCCCGTCTACGGAGGCCAAGAAATTTTCGACCTTCCCAATGATGGCCGATCTCTACGGTCAAGTGCAGTTCGGCAATTTCAGAGCCGAAGGCAGCCTCGGCGTGGTGCGCGTGGGCGTCGGCTCTCCGTACGCGCGCGCAGCACAGCTCACCACCAATCAAGGCGATCAGTGGAACCTGCTCTCGCGCACGCATTGGCTCGGTTACGACTTCGCCGACGGCATGATCACCGTGCGCGCAGGTCACATGAATTTGCCCTTCGGCATCCGCATCCCGGAGCACACCATGTGGGTGCGCCAAGCCACCCTCACCGATCGTGAATCCGCACAGCAAGACGGCGTGGCCTTCGCCTACAACGGCGAAAAGCTGCGCGGCGAGGTCATGGGCATCCTGGGCAACTATCAGGTCAACCCAGACAAATACCGCCAACGCGGCTACAGCTTGTACGCCGAGTACCTAGTCGGCGAACGCACCGCGGTCGGCGTGAGCTCGATGGTCACCAAGGCCGTGAAGGATCGCATCACCCTTCAAGCGGATCCACTGCGCCAAGCACACGGTGCCTACGTCCGCTCCGCCTTGACCGAAGACCTAGTTTTGCTCGCCGAGGCGGACGCGCTCTTCACCAGCGACCACGACGCCGGCTACGTCGGTTTCGCGCAAGCCGATTACGAAATCATCCGCGGTCTGCATCTGATGGCCACCGGCGAAGTTCAGAACCGCGGCTACGACAAGCTGGTCGGCGGCGCGAAGACCGCCGGCAATGGCAAACCCCAGTTCGGCGTCTGGGGAACCGTAGATTGGTTCTTCTTGCCGCACTGCGAGTTCCGCGCTGACGCCTACAAACGCCAGCAGGACGACTTCACCATCCTCGGCCAACTGCACGTGTTCCTGTGAGCCCAAAGATGATGCACGAAAGCAAACCACGCGTCGCTCGCAGCTCGCTTGCCGCGGCGCTCCTCGTCGGGCTAGCGACCCTCTGCTCTGCCGGCAGCGCAAGCGCCTCATCCAAGTTTCCGGAGTCGCTGCAGAAGGCGCTCACGCGGCAATTTCCAGGCGTTTCATTCTGTGTGCCGCTGTGCACGGCCTGCCACCTCACGACGGTGGGCGGCCCGGGCAACCTCAACGTATTCGGCACCAGCCTGGCCAGGCCGCTCAACGGCGGCACGCTCCCGAATTTGATTCTGGGAAACAACGGCGACGTAGACAAGAAGCTCGATGATTCGATCAACAACTACTTCGCGTCCACGCCCGCCACTGGTCTGCCAGTAGCGTCCACCACGTTCCACGCCCCACAAGCCGTAGCCACACGCCCGTCCTACGATAGCGACCAAGACGGCATCAGCGACTACGACGAGTTCGAGGTTGGCGACTCGCCCTCGGAGCCCGGCGCGAAAGGCGTAGGCCAGTTCTGCCCCGCGGACACCGCTCAATATGGCTGCTTCGCACGCGTGGCCGCCGCGCCGCCGACCACCGATCGCCTGGCTCTGTTTTCGGCCGGGCTGGTCGTGTTGGGGCTAGCGGCGCTGCGCCGTCGCCAGCGCGCTCGCTGAGTCTCGGGTTGTGATCGTGGCGCGGGCACTCGTCGCAGAGCAGCGAGGGGTGAGGGGCCAAAAACGAAGGGCGTACACATGACGGGGTTCAACAGGCGTCGATCGGTGAAACTAGTGGCCGCGAGTCTCGCGTTCGCTGCGCTCGGCTCGGTGCGTGCAGCGCGCGCATCGGGCACTTATCCGGCGGAGATGAGCAAGGCGTTGGAGCGGCAATTCCCCGGGCAATCGTACTGCGTGCCGTTGTGCACCGCCTGCCACAACACGACCAAAGGCGGCCCGGGTGATCTCAACGTCTTTGGTTACAATCTACTGGGCAAGGGCGGGCTACCCGGTGGACGCCCGACGTTGGTCGACGGCGCGATCGATAGATACTTCAAGGCGACGCCGGCCCCAGGCGATCCTCAAGCCAGTACGCTTTTCATCGACGGCAGCACGCGCCCGTTCTTCGACAGCGACGAAGACGGCATCAGCGACTACACCGAGCTGCAGAACTCCGACTCACCCTCCGTGGCCTTGCCTCGCGGTGAGAAAGAGTTTTGCCCCGACATTGCCTACGGTTGCTTTGCGCGCGTCGCGGCCGCGCCGCCCCCCGCCGATCGCCGGGGCCTATTCTCCGCCGGGTTGGCCGTGCTTGGCCTGGCCGCCTTTCGGCGCTTCAAGCGCGCCCCGCGCCGGCACTGAGCGCTCCAACCTGCGCGAATCACCGTATTTTGGGCCGTTGTGAGGCCGAGCGGTAGAGTGCCCTTCGCAAAATGTGGCATGTTACTCGGGTGACTCCGCGAACTGGCTGCCAAAAGCGATGATTTCAATCGGTTTTTCTCGATGACAGCGATGGCTCCGGAACCGAAACCGAATACCCGCCGAACCGAAGGCGTGCGCGTCAAAGGGCGCGCAGCACGAGTCGTCACCGACGTACTGATCGCGACTGCAGAAGAGCTGAGCCGCGTCGGCTACTCCGCGTTGCGCGTCGAAGACGTGGCCGCACGCTCCGGCGTGAACAAGACCACGATTTACCGCCGCTGGCCGACCAAGCCGGATCTGGTGGGTGCGGCGCTGCGCGCGGTTTGGGAATCTCCCGAGGTCCCAGACACGGGCTCCTTGCGCAATGACTTCGTCAGTTCGCTGAAAAAGACCGCCGCGTTTGCCATGTCGCCCATCGGACGCGGTTTGACGCGCGTGATTCAAATCGAATCTGCGCACCCCGAAGTCGAACCGATCGCCCGCTCCCTGCGGGAGGATTTTCGCGAGCTTCGCCAAGTGTTGGTGCAGCGCGGCATCGATCGCCAAGAGTTACCGGCAGATACGGACGCCCGCCTGCTGACCGACATGATGGCCGCACCGATCTTTTATCGCTTGTTCACCGAGGGTGAGACGGTCTCTTCCGAGTACATCGAGCGCGTGGTCGACGTGGTACTGTGCGGCGTGAAAGCGTGCACCAAGCACACCTGAGTTGCCGCAACCACCGCGCATGACGACTCCCGCGCCGCCATTCGAATCGCTCACTCCGTTGCTCGAACGAGTACTGGGCGCAGCCCAGCATGAGATCGAGGAAATCGAAGGTGGCGCGTCCACTCGGCGCTTCTTCAGGGTCACGACGGCGGACCGGCGCAGCGCAGTGGCGATGTATGTCCCGCTGCCCAGCCAAGAGGTGAGTAAGGCGAAAGAGACCGGTCGGCGTTGGCCGTTTCTAGAGGTGCGGGAGCTGCTCGCCGAAAACGCCATCCGCGTGCCCCAGCTACTGGCCGAGTCCTGCGATAGTGGCTGGCTGCTGGTGGAGGATTTGGGCGAGACCCTTGCCCAGCACCTGGATCATTCACCACAAGACAAGCCCGTTCTTTATCAACGCGCGATACGCGATCTTGCGCGTGCACAACGCGCGTTGGCCTCGCTGCCGGAGCAGTCCATCGTGCGCCAGCGCGCCTTCGACGTCGATCTGCTGCGCTGGGAGATCGATCACTTCCGGGAGTGGGCGCTCGACGCGCGTGGCATTCAGCTCGACGCCGAACAGCAGGCGACATTCGTGGAGGCCGCGGACTATCTCGCAAGTACGATCGCGTCTTGGCCGCGCGGCTTCGTTCACCGCGACTACCAGAGTCGCAATCTGATGGTCATCGCCAACGAAAATGGAACTCACGATCTGGCCTGGATCGATTTCCAGGACGCGATGCTCGGCCCGCGCGTGTACGACCTCGTAGCGCTGCTGGGTGACAGCTATCAGAGCTTCGATCGCGTGTTCGTGGACTCGCGCCTCAGTGAGTTCTGCGCTGAACTCGCGCTCGACGATGCTCAGGAAGCAGAGCTCAGCCGGCAATTCGATATGGTCATGGTCCAGCGCAAGCTGAAGGACGCGGGCCGCTTCGTATTCATCGAACGAAAGAACGGCAATCCGAGCTTCTTGAAATTCATCGACCCGACGATTGCCAAGGCAAGAGCATCGCTCGCGCGGCTCGCCGACGATCCCAAACTTCGCGGGCTCGCCGCGCTGTTGGATCGAGTCTTCGGCTAGCGCGCTCGTATGGCCGCGGAACGGGCGAAGGTCAGCTCGCTATCGAGCTGACCGTCCGCAAAGGTCGCGCAGCTCAGTCTTTCTCTTTGAGATCGAAATCGACTTCGACATCGACGTGCGTCTTTGCACAGATCGACTTGGTCTTCGGCTCGAAGCACAAATCCTCTTCCTTGACGCCGTGCTTCGTCACATCGAACCCGAAGGCCGCGTGGATGTGCTTGCCCGAGACGTCGTACTTGACCGACACGTCTTTCTCGATGCCGTGGAACGTGAGCTTGCCGGGCACGGTGGCGCCCTTCTTGGGATCGGCCAGCGTAAGCGGCACGGACAACACGATCTCGCCGAACTTCTTGGCCTCCAAGCGGTCCTGCATGTGGTCGTTGCGCTTGGCGTTCTTGGTGTCGATCGTGTTGAGGTAGGTCTTGAACCGATAGCTCTTGTCGTCCTGATCGATCTTCAGCGTGTTGGAGACACCCTCGATGCTCATGCCGGCGGGGCCCTTGGCGTGAACCTGGATCTTCGAATTTTCCGCCTTGTACTTGGCCGAGGCGACGGCGGCGACCGTCAGGACGGTGGAAATAGCGGCGACGAAGTAGGCAGAACGCATCTTGAAGAACATCACGGGTTTCCTCGAAATATACTTGGCGGGTTTGAGGTTGGACGGCGTCTCAACCTTACTTATTCAGGGACGGGCGTCGAGCGATCCTGCTCGCGGGAAATCGACGAGAGGCGCCAAAGTAGGCCGAAAGTCGGGAATCTAGCCAGGCGAATTTTTTCACGGTCCGGCAAGGCTCTCGATTGATACTACGCGGGAGCGCCGAAGAAATTCCCTAGGCCGCTCGCACCCACCGCACAGCGGCCGGCTTCAGCCGCGGAAGGGCGCGGGTGAATCGGAATACACCGGCAAATGCTCGTCCTCGAGCTCTGAGTCGCAGAACAGAATCCAGCTGCGCTTCGAAATTTCCAGCTTGCGCAGTTCGGGCAGCAAGCGTTGCCCAACCCAGTCCGGATTTGTCAAAGCGAGGTCAATATAGCCGTAGCGCACGCCGAGCCCGAAACCCAGCACCTCGCCGTCACATTCGGTCAGGATTCGCTTGGTCGACTCTTCGAATTTCGCACGCTCCGCGAGGCGCGCTTCCGCGCTGATCTGCAGCGTGTCGTATTTCAGGTACGCAAACAGCGCGCCGGAAGCCGTGAACCTTCCTGAAAAGAATGGCTCGCCGCGCAAGAAACATTTCTTGAGCTCGGGCGTACGCGTGCTGCAGAACAACAAGTCGTCCTGAGCGGCATAGTCCGCGGCCGGCTCCGGCGAGAGTTCGAAGGCGAACCAGCCGTCCGTATCCGCTGCGTGCGCGAACATGTCCTCCGGCAAGCCAGCCCTGAGCCCGGCGATCGCCGCACGAACGGTGTCGAGCAGCGTCTCGATTTGCAACGCTGCGCGGTCGTCCGCGTTTTCGTTGAGCACGGTGAGCAGGCCGCCGCGAACCGTGGGCGTACAGGTTACGTTGCCAATCCAGCGCTCGAACACCTCTTCGCCGACCAGTAGGCGCACCAGGTCCTGGGCCGCTTCGGTTTCGAGGCTGTTACCGCTGCCGCCCGGTAGATAGACCACGACGTCGAGCAGGTGTCCGCGCGCAAAGCCCGCGCGCGCCCGCGCGCGCCCGAAATCGAGCCCGCTCTCTGTGCGGATCCGCGCAAGCGCCAGCGCGCAGGGCAGCGGCTCCGCGAAGCGTGCCGAGGTCAGGATCGACAGTGCGCGATGCACGCTCAGTGTCCCCGCTTCTTGCCGTAGTCGACGACTTCGGCCCGCACTTCGAGCACCCCGGCGCGCAGCTTGCCGAGTCGTTCGAACGCCGCACGCGACAGGTCCAAGATGCGTCGTTCGCTACCGAATGGGCCGCGATCGTTGACGCGCACGTACACCGTGCGCTTGCCGTCGCTGCGCGTCACCCGCAGCACCGTACCGAGTGGCAGGCTGCGGTGAGCAGCGGTCAGCGCACTGGGCCGATAGCGTTCACCGCTGGCCGTCTTGTGCCCCGCAAGCCGGTCGCTGTAGTAGCTGGCTTGGCCTTCCAGAGTGCTGATCGCGGGTGCGCTCTCGAAGCGCGTGGTCAGCGCAGCATCCTCTGGGGTGAGCGGAGCGGGCTCTGCGCTCGGTAAGGTGGCGGCGCTCGAAGTCGAGCGCGGCGCGCCGTGCGAAGCACTCGGCGGATGCGCGGCAGGCCGGCTGGATTCAGGGGCGCACGCGCCGAGCACAACGAGGAACAGGGCCGATCCGAAGCGCCTCACGACCTCCGAGCGTATCAGAGTTCAGGCTGCAGGCGACGTGGATCGGCTCTCATCGGACTAGTTCCGAAGCGCGATTTCCTTACGATTTTCCAGGGTCAGCTCGGAAAGTTGGTCCTCCATTGCAACCCGCTCGGTCAGCCGCTTGGCCTCGAGATCGGCGACGTCGATGGTGGCCTTCTGCAGGCGTTGACTCATCTCCTCCATCTTCTTCGCCAAGTGCCGACTCAGCTCGGAAGCTTGCGCGACGCGACGGAGCGACACGAGCTGTGCGTTGATCTCTTCGATGCGTTCTCGGTACACGTTGCTCTGCGCTTGAAGCGTGACCAGACGTTCGTCGAGCTCGACCATCGCGCGATGCCGTTCGACGATGTGCGACAGCTTGCTGGCCAGCTCGGGCTCCAGCTTGGATGCGGAGCGCAAATACAAGCCGAGTTCGCCGATGCCGCCCTCGGTGCGAATATCGAGCGACTTCTGGATCGGAGTAGATTCCTCGATCGCCAGGTTGACGCTCTCGTTTGGCGGGACGTTCACCGCGAATAGGTAAGCGCCGCCTAGCTTCTCGACGCCAGAGGCAGGAGCCTCCAGCTTGAAACCCTCCGTGATCGGATGTCGCACGTAGACCGTCGCCGCTTTGCCATCGCGGTTGATCAAGGAGAGCTTCGTGGTGCGAATGCTGCGCGCCTCGCTATGGACGATGCCGCGCTCGATGGTCAGCAGCCGATCGATTTGCTCGCGGGTCGCCTGTTCGGTATCGACAATCAGCTTGCGATCCAGCGCAAAGGGCACGAAAGCTCGGCTATTCGGCAAAATGGCGTCGGAGAGCCCCTCACCCAGGAACTGCCCGCCCTGGTACACCGTAACCGGCCCGGCATCGAGCGTATGCTGGGTTGGGTTTTGCAGCAGCACCGAGCGGAAGGCATATTTCTTCGAACCTCGGCTCGAGATCGGATCGTAGAAGTAGACTTCCTTGGCCTGCGCTTGCGCGGTCAGCATGCTGACCATGGCGGAGTGCCCCTTTTCGATCGTGAGCGGTGACGGCGCCAGGAAGTAGGCGTTGCCGAGCGGCGCGTCGCTGCTTGCTTCAGTCGCGCTCTTGCCCTGCACGGGCTTCGGTCCCTCGGCATCGGCCGCGACGATGCGCACGCCGTCGCCGTTGGCGAGTTGTCCGGTGGCAACCACCTCCACCTGCTCCGGACGCACACCGCTCTCGAGCAGCTGGTCGCGAATGGCGTTGGCGCGTTCGAGCGACTTTCCAGCGCTGTCCTTGTCGCTCGGGCGAGCGTAGCCGAGCACCTTGACCTTACCCTGGTTGCCCTTGAGTTGCGCGGCCAAGCGAGTGATGCCCGGCATTGCGGTGGGCGCGGGCGCCTTCTCCTCCCGAGGCATCCCCGCCGACAACTGAGTCACGACCGATCCAGCTTGAGCTTGTACTCGCCCGCGGGTCACCGGTGCGGGCTTTGCCGGAGCGCGATCCGATTTCTTCAAGTCATCCACCGCAGCCGCGCCGAAATTGCCCAAGACACGCACTTCTTTGCTAGCGACCGCGTACGACGATCCGCCGGGGGGCGGCGCGAGCCCGAGCTCGCTGCTGTCGCTCAACGTCTCGCGTTCGACGTAGCGCACGCTCTGCAAGTCGTACTTGAAGGACAGCGCGGACGTAGAACCCACGCCAACCGCTACTTTCGTCCAGTCTTCGCCCGACACGTTGTCGACCACTGCCCAACTCTGCAACTCCGCCGGGCCGCCCTCCTTGAGTTGCAAGCGATAGGTCGGTTTCCACGCCGGACTTTCGGTCACGTAAGAAATGCGCAAGTCGTAGTCGCCGGGCTGAGGCAGGTTCACCATCACCGTGGTCATGCCCTCCGCGTGCTCGAGCGTCGGGAAGGAGATCGGAACCGCTTTGCCCGTGCGCGAGTCGACTACGCTGAGCGATTTCAAGAAATCATCCAGCCGCTCTGCCGGCACTTCGAGCGCAAAGCGATCGCCATGCACGATCGCGCGTCGCTCGAAGTACGCAACGCCATTTCGATACACTACGACCCTGCCCAGCGCTGCGTCCGTCTGGATTGGCCTGGGCGTGGCCGCCGCGCAACCCGACAACAGCGCACCTGCACACACCGCCAACAGCGAAGCTTTGAGGACGAGAGACATGTTCACACCTTGCTCAATTCAGGGACCTTCACGGCGACCCGCACCGTCGAGAGCACAACGCGCACCGACCTGAGCTGCTACGGGAGCGGCGCGAAAACGATCCCGTCGTTCACCAACATTTGTCTAAGTGCGCGATCTCACGCGAAAACTTGGTCCGAGCAGGAGCCCAAAACGCGGCCCAGTAGTGCTAGCTTGCCCGCCTTGCCATGGCCGACACCCCCGATCCGAGCCCCGAGAGAGTCAGCCTCGGAACACGTGGACTCCGGCTCGGAGCGCGCGAAGTTCCGCTGATCTCCGGCAGCGTGCACTACTGGCGGCTCGACCCGCGCGAGTGGCTGGCAGCGCTGACTGCGCTCCAGAGCATGGGCATCGAGATCGTGGATGTGTACCTGCCCTGGGGCGTCCACGAGCAAACGGACGGTAGCTTGGATTTCGGCGCGCGCGATCCGCGACTCGACGCCGTACGTTTTTTGAAACTGGCCCACAGCTTGGGCTTGCTGGCGATCGTGCGGCCAGGGCCACACATCAACGCCGAGCTCACGTTCTTCGGCATCCCCGAGCGCGTGATTTGGAATCGCGATTGCCAAGCGCGTTCGCCGCGCGGCATGCCGGTCGTGTTACCAGTACCGCCGCTCGCCTTCCCCGTCCCCAGCTACGCCAGCGTGGCCTTTTTGGACGAAGCCGATCGATGGCTCGAAGCGGTGGCCGAGCAGCTCGCGCCATTGGTCTGGCCAGCAGGGCCAATCGTGCTCTGCCAAGTCGACAACGAAGGCGCGCTGTACTTTCGCGACGGCGTCTACGACCAAGATCATCATCCGGACGCGATCGCCACCTACCGTGCCTTCTTGCTGCACAAGTACGGCAGCATCGAGCGCATCCGCGAAGTATTACACGACCCAGCCGCAGATCTGGCTCAGTTGCAGCCACCGGCGCGCTTTGCGGCCAACTCGCCGCTAGATCTGGCGCGGCACTTGGACGCTGCCGAGGCGCAAGAAGAGATCATCGCGCGCGCTTTCCTACGCATGAAAGAGACGCTGCAACGCGCAGGCTTGAGCGGCATTCCGACCATGCACAATTTGCCCTTCGGCGAGGGTTCCACGCCGCTCGACCCCGAGCGCGTGAACCGAGTCGTCGAGTTGCTCGGACTCGACTATTATCACGTGGCCTCCGAAACCACGCGCGCGGAGATTGCGCGCCGCACCAGCGACTTGGCGGTGCGCGCGCGAGCGCGAGGCTACGCGCCGTTCGCGTGCGAGTTGGGCGCGGGCTTCCCGCCGTTCTTCCCGCCCATCACCGAGGGCGACAGCGCGTTCACGGCGATGACGGCGCTGGCCTATGGTCTGCGCGGCTTCAACATCTACATGGCCGTCGAGCGCGATCGCTGGATCGGCGCGCCAATCGATCGCCATGGTCGACGCCGACCGTTCGCCGATTTCTGGGAGCGCCTGGTCAGCGCGCTCGAACGCTTGGACTTTTTCGGGCTGCACGTCCGAGCCGCGGTGCACATCGTCGTGCCCCGCAATTTGCGGCGCTTGGCGCGCGTGCTGCACGCTTTCGGACCTTTGACACTCGCTGCGTTCCACGTTTCCGGCGGAGGCGCAGAAGAAGCGTGCTTCGAAGACGAATTCGGGCTCGACAGTCCGGTGGTGATCGAAGCTTGGCAGTTCATCAAACGCCTGGAAGCCGCGCTCGACGCCGAGCGGATCCCGCACGCAGTGGTCGCAGGCGATCTCACCGAGCAGGCGCTGCAACAAGGTCAGTGGACGATCGTTGCCTGCGCGGGCGGGCTAGAGCAGGAGATCCGGGAGACCCTGCAGCAGGCGATAGCGGGCGGACGTGCGGTCAGCATCGGGCCGTACCCAGTGGAGCGCGACGCCATCTTCAAACCGCTGCTCGAGCCGTTCCGTCTCGCCGATGGTGGCGTCGTACCGAAACTGTTGAGTCTCGACGAGGCGGCGCTCCGCGAGTCGGTTCGCGCCGCGAAAGCAGCCCTCGAACTTCCGAGCTTCGTCTGTTCACCGGATGGGATCTCGGTCACCGTGCACCATGACGATACCGGACAGGCGCGCGTGGCATTCGTGATCAACCCGACCGCGCGCGCCGTGCGCGCCGAACTGACACTGCCGGGCATCGCGCGCGCGGTGGACGCACTCGACGGCAGCGAGTTTCGTGCTAGACAGGGCGAGTTCGAGCTGCCGTTGCCGCCGCACACGGTCCGCCTCTTCGAACTCTTTCCTTTGCTTTTCTCCGCATAAATGCTGATCGAGATCAATCCGGTTCACCCGGAACCCCGCAAGATCCGCCGCGCCGTCGATGCGCTCGAAGCCGGCGAAGTGATCGCCTACCCGACCGACACCGTGTACGGGTTGGGTTGTGATTTGTTCAACAAGAAGGCCGTCGATCGGCTGTACCAAATCAAGGGCCTCGATCGCTCGAAGATGCTCGCCTTCGTCTGCCAAGACTTGGCGGACGTCTCGAAGTACGCGGTGATGCACAATGACGTGTATCGGACCCTGAAAAAGTATCTACCCGGCCCGTACTGTTTCATCTTGGAAGCAACCCGAGAGGTGCCGCGCGTCGTCCAGTCCAACCGCAAGACGGTCGGCGTGCGCATCCCGAAACACCCCGTCGCGCTGGCGCTCTGTAAAGAGCTCGGTCGACCGATCATCTCCAGCACCGCTTCCCGCCACGACGAACCGGGCAATCCCGACCCGGGAGAAATCGACGACATTTTTCCGGGTTTGGCCTTGGTCTTGGACGCCGGTCCCGGCGGAACCGAACCCACCACCGTGATTGACCTGACCCTGAATCCGCCCACGATCGTGCGCCGCGGCGCAGGTGATTCGACTCCGTTCGAGCGCTAGCCATCATTCGCGCCACGCCTGAGTTCCCGGACCGCGACGCCGAAGGCTTCGCCGGGAAACGACGGGCTTCGTGACCATCAAAAAAGAGAAAGGCGCAAGCGCGTCGCGCTCGTGAAGCAGCGCTGTAGCGGCGTTTTCGCGCTCGAACCGGCTGATCGCTCTCGGAAGCGCGCTCGCCATTGATCTAGCCGTGACGTAGAGCTATCTAACGCTCACAATGACCTTCGTAGTCACGGACAACTGCAAGGACTGCCGCTTTACGGATTGCGTCGCGGTGTGCCCGGTCGATTGCTTTCACGGCGACGACACCATGCTCTACATCGACCCGGCCGAATGCATCGACTGCGGAGCGTGCGTTCCCGAGTGCCCGGTGGAGGCGATCTTCGACGAGACGCAGGTCCCGGACAATCAGAAGCATTGGACCGCGATCAACGCCGAGCGCAGCGCATCCCTGCCCGTGATCAACGTGCAAGGCGATCCGCTCCCCGGCGCCCAAGAGCGCAAAGAGAAGCTCGGCTTCTAAGCTCCGCTCCCTGTCCGGGAAAAGAGTGGGCGCTCGCGCACCAGCCGCGCACCTCGAAGCGCGCTCCATTCCCGGCTCACTCCGTCTTCATGGACACGGCGACATAGTCCGGCTCTCTCTACCCAAGAGCAATCAGCGCCCCCATGAACCGGGGCACGCGCGGGAGTTTTGGTTTCGCGGATTGCGCCGAGTTGAATCTTGTTCAAGACAGAAGTCGGAACCCTGCGCGCCCCGAAATTTCCCCTCTGAAACTCGTCGCGATTCCGGGCCCATTCGCGTCGTTGAAATCTCGCGCAACGACGCAACGAGCTACGCCCAATGCCGTTCGGTTAGCCGCTCAACCGATCGAAATCCGGTGGAAAGCCGGGCGCTCTTTGTCGGAAGCTCGGAGTTATTCACTCGCACAGAGCGTCTCGCAGGTGGCCTTGTCGGCTAGCTTTGGTGCGGCAGACACTTTTGATTCTCGAAAATCGAGTTTGAATTCGAACTCGATTTTCTAACTGTGAAGGCGCTCTTCGCGCACGGTTTGGGGCGAAATTCCAAAGCGACAGCATTGGAGCTAACCCCCAAATTTCCTCGAGCGCTTCGGTGTGGTGCCGCGCTGATGCGCCGCTCTGAGCTCTTGGCGATCTTGGTAAACTTGGCGATCTTGGCGGCCCTTTGGGAGCCGTTCAGGAGTGATGAGTCGTCAGGGGGCGGCGAGGTCGAAGCTGGCGCGGGTTTGGACTTGCACCATCGGGCGTTGTTTGGCGTCGGCGGGGCCCAATGCGGCGCCGATCATCGACTGTAGTTCGCCGGTCTTCGGAAAGGATTCGCCGGCTGCGACGGTGATCTTGCCCTCACCGGCGGCGCGGAACTCGGACATGGCCTTTGGCGCGTCGGGGGGTAAGCCCTCGATGTCGAACGCGGGCGATGCCGCATAACGCTTGGTGTTCACGCTCAGCGTGACTTGGGTGCCCTCGATCTTCTCGACCTTGACCATGCGATAGGTCACGACATCGAGACCCATCATCAAATCTCGGCTGGTGACCATCCAGAAGCCACCGACGCCAACCGGTTTGCTCGGAAATGGCAAGGCCACTCCGATCAGCAGATCACTCAGCGCTTGAACGGGATCTCGAAAACCGGGATCGACCCCCTTGGGGATCTCCGTGCGCAGGTTCAACGCCGTGCCCGCTGACCCAACCTGATACTCGACGCGCGAGCCCTTCAGCTTGCTGACGGCGCTCGCGAGATCCGCGGGTACACCGGGGGCGTTGATCTTGGCGCCCGTGACTTTGACGACGACTTGCGTGAGCGCTTCTGGGGGAGCTGCGCCTTCCACTTTGGGTTTGGCTTCGCCCTCTACCTTGGGCTTGAGGCTCTCGAGCGTGACCGCGAATTGAATCGGGATCGCGCCTTGCTGCGGGTCGCTCTGCGTCGCAAGATCGATGGTGCCTGCGCGCTTGATGCCGGGCTTGGGCGGAGCACCGAGCTGCACGCGCGGCTCGCTGCCGTCACTGCCGATCGTCAGCGACGCTGGCGCGCCTTTGGCGGCCGCCTTGTCCGCCTCACCCGCGCCGAAGATCCCGGTTGGGGGCGGGCCACCCGCAGTGCCCGCGGCTGGGTTGGAGCGTGCTGCGCCCACGGAGCCCATCGCCTTCGCTAGATCGGGCTCGTCCGCGGCTACCTTGCTCGCCTTGCTCACTCCCGCGTCGCTTGCGTTCTCGCTCTCGGTGTTGTGCTGCTTTTCTTGCTTGTCGCAAGCAACGGCAAGCGTGCTGGCCAGAACAACGGCGGACAGAACTAGGGCAGAGCCAATCGTCGGTGTCTTCATGTCTAGGGCCGGGATTTACTTCGGGTGGAGCGAGCTTGGAAGTGACAGCTTGGGAGCGCTTGGAACTCAGCGCTCAGAACGGCGGCGGCGAAACAGGGGACGGGCCCGTTTCGTTCCCTGGCGGCGGGGCTGCGTCGGAAATACCGGCATCCTGCGGCGTTTTTGCGGCCTCCAGCTCGTCGTTTGGGCCTCCGTCCGGAGCGCCCGCTTCGACGCCTGCGTCGGGCTTCGACACTTCCGTCGGCACGGTGCCGTCGAGGAACTCTTCTTCGATCGCGTCGGTTTGCCCCGGGTACGGCAAGAGACCGGTCGCGGGATCGACGTTGGCCGTGACGATGCTGCCCGGCTTGGGAAATTCGGTGGGCGGTTTGCCGTCGCTGGCCACCTTCATGAAGCTCATCCAAGCAGGTAGAGCGGTGGACGCGCCCGCTTCACCCCAACCGAGCGGCAGGGGTTCGTCGTAGCCGACCCAAACCGCCGCTGCGATGTCCGTCGAATAGCCGACGAACCAGGTGTCTTTGGCTTCGTTCGTGGTGCCGGTTTTGCCGGCGAGCGGGCGCCCCAAGGAGCGCGCGCGTTGCGCGGTGCCGCGTTCGACCACGCCGCGCAATAGGCTCGTGATCAAGTACGCCTCGTCCGGAGCGAGCACGCGCCGAACCGGTGGCGTCACGGGCAGCTTCAAGACTTTGCCGCCCGGCGCGACGATGCGCGTCACGAGCTTGGGCAATTCGAATTCACCGCCGTTCGCGAAAGTAACGAACGCGTTACAGAGCTCGATCGGGATCACCTCGTACGCGCCGAGCGCGAGCGAAGGCGTCGGTTTCAAATTCGTGGTGATGCCGAGCGCGCGCGCCCACTCGACGACATTGGCGGCGCCCACTTCTTCGATCAGCTTGTCGGCGGCGGCATTGTCACTCTCGGCGATCGCGGTGCGCACGCTCTCGCGGTAGCTGACCTGCTCTTTGCCGTTTTTCTTGGTCAAATCCAAGACGCTGGCCGGCGTAAAGCGCCGCGAATGCAGCGCATAGCTGTAGAGCAGAGGCTTGAACGACGAACCCGGTTGGCGACGCGAGCGCGTGGCGCGATCCAGCCCGCCGCTGATCGCCTCGTAGCTGCCGACCAGCGCGCGCACCTCACGCCCTCGCACATCCAGCGCGACGAGGGCCGACTCGGGGCCGAGCTCTAGCCGCAAAGCGACGGGAGGCGCGCCGTCCGGAGATCCGAGTAGCCCCACGCGCAGCGCCGCCCCGGGCTTGGCAAATTCACTCGGCGGCAGGTGCTTCGGATTGTAGCGCTCTTCATTCGCGAGCGTGACGCGGCCGAGCACGTCCCCCACCTGCACGTCGATCGTGCCCGAAGCGTCGTTGATGGCCACTACTTTGCCGACGTAGATTTTGTTTTGGTGCGGCACACCGCTGAATAGCGGCCCCCACAATTTGCGTGTGGTTTGCGTGAAGGGCGCCACGATTTTCTGGCGCGTCGCGTAGTTGTCCAGATTTTCGCGCACCGCGCGACGCGCAGCGGCTTGCAGTGCAGGGTCGATCGTCGTCTCGATCACGTATCCCCCGTGGATGGCGTCTTCGCCAGCTACGTCGTCGAGCAGCTTTTTGACGTAAGACACGACCTCCGGGGCGAGCTCGGACTCACCGTCCGAGGCGGGGGCGAGCCGCACCTTCGAAACCTGCGCCAAATCGTGCAAATCTTTGGTGATGAAGCTCTTTTCGAGCATCTGATCGAGCACGTAGCGGCGCCGGGCGAGCGACTTGGCTTCGTCACGGCGCGGCGAATACTTCTCGGGCGAGGCCACCAACCCCGCCAGCAGCGCCGCCTCCGGCACGTCCAAATCTTTGGCCTTTTTGCCGAAGTAATAGCGCGACGCTTCTTCGATCCCGTAGCGCCCGTGGCCGAGATAGATGGTGTTGAGGTAGAGCGAGAAGATCTCGTCCTTGGTCAGCTCTTTTTCCAAGCGCCGAGCGAGGATCGTCTCCTTGATCTTGCGCTGATAGCTGCGCTCGGAGTCGAGCAGCACGTTCTTCACGACCTGCTGGGTGATTGTGCTGCCGCCTTGTCGCTTGTGGCCCGCGCGCAGATTCGCCAGCAGCGCGCGCAGCATGCCGAAATAGTTGAGCCCCTGGTGCTCGTAGAACTGCGCGTCTTCCGCGGCCAGAAACGCGAGCTTGGCGTGGCTGGGCACGTCCGTGAATGGAATCACCGTGCGGCGCTCCACGAACAGGCTCGCGAGCACCGTGCCATCGCGCGAGAGCACACGGGTGACTTGCGCGGGCTGATAGTGCGTCCGCAGATCGTGAACGTCCGGCAAACCGCTCTCGAAGTGCCGAATCACGAGCAGCACCGCGAGCACGCTCGCCGCCGCCAAACCGAATACTGCGTACGCGGTCAGCTTCGCATAACGAAGCACCGCTTCACGGGAAGGAAAACGCATCAACGGCCCATAAGGCGCATCACCACTACGGCTAAGAGGACACCTGCCACCAGGCACAACGCGGCAACGCCGATCAAAAGTCCCGGGCCGCTAGATTTTTCCGCTATCGCCGCGGGCCGCTCGCGCTCCTCCATGGCCGGCAAAAGCGGCCGCGGCGCGGCACCATCCGGCCGCAGCGAAGGCAAAGCCTGCGCCGCCGCGCCGCCGAACGGACGTAGCGCCTCGGCGAAGTCAGCCGCCGTCTGATAGCGCTGCTCGGGTTTCTTGGACAGCGCGCGCGCCAGCACTTCATCCAGCTCTTTCGGAAAGCGGCGCTCGGGCACGCGCTCGCTGAGCGGGATGATCGCCTCGGTGACGTGCTTCTGAATGTACTCCATCGGCGATTTTGCCGAAAATGGCAGTTTTCCAGTGAGCACTTCGTACAAAATCACGGCCAGCGAATAGATGTCGCTGCGAGCATCCAAAGTTTTGCCCTGGGCTTGTTCGGGCGACATGAACTCGGGCGTGCCGAACACCATGCCCTCTTGGGTCAGGATGATGGAGCCCGGCTGCATTTGGCGTTCGGTCACCTTGGCCAAGCCGAAATCCAGCACTTTCGGGTAGTCGGCAATGCCGCCCTGTTTCGACAGGAAAATGTTCTCGGGCTTGAGATCGCGGTGCACGATGCCGAGCTCGTGCGCTTCCTGCAGCGCGCCGCAGACTTGAATCAGAATCGGAATGGCGCGCTCGGTCGGGATGGGGCCGTCTTTGCGCACCGCCTGATTCAGATTTTTGCCCTCGAGCATCTCCATCACGATGTACAGCGAGCCGTCTTCCTCGAGCTCGCCGTAGACGAAGACCTTGACGGTGTTCGGGTGCGTGAGCTGGCTCATCGCGCGCGCTTCGCGCCGGAAACGCGAGGTCAAATCTTTACGATTCGCCAGCTTGGGATGCAGGATCTTGATCGCCACCATGCGCTTCATGGCCGGCTGCGAAGCCTTGTACACGGAGCCCATTCCGCCCGTGCCGATCTTCTCCAAGATCAGGTATTCGCCGCCCAGGATTTCACGGCCGATAAAGGGGTCCTTGGGGCGCATTCAAACCGACAGATACCAAAACTTACTGCCCGCTACGAGCACGCAGAGTAGAGAACGGGTTCGGCGTCGTGATTCGATTGGCAAAGCTCACTTTCCGCGATGGAAACTTGCACCGCGGGGCCCGTGGGCCGCATGAATGACCGGTCATGACGGAACACGCCGAGTTCTTGGAGAGTGCACTCCTGCGCGAAGCCGGCTTTCGGCACGCTTTCTTCACGCGCAAGGGCGGCGTCTCGCTGGGCGCCTACTCGAGCCTGAGCTTCTCGGTCGCCGCGGGTGACAGCGAAGCCAACGTGAAGCAAAACTTGGAACGCGCGGCGGCCCAGCTCGGGATTGCGAGCACTCGCATCCATTTTTTGTCACAAGTGCATGGCCGCGTAGCCCACACCCTGAACGGCGATGAGGTTCAAAGCGAGCTCATTCAGCGGGAGGGCGACGCGCTCGTCAGTCGCGCGCCGGGGCTCGCCTGTGCGGTGCGCAGCGCCGACTGCGTGCCCGTGCTCTTGGCCGATCGCCGAAGCGGCGCGGTCGCGGCCGCGCACGCCGGCTGGCGCGGCGCGGTCAGCGGCGTCGTGAGCAGCGCCGTCGATGCCCTCCGGTCAATCGCGCCGGCCCCCGACTTGGTCGCCGCGATCGGTCCGCACATTTCTCTGGCCGCCTTCGAAGTCTCGGAAGACGTCGCCGCAACGCTGCTTGGCGCGTCGCGCGATCCGCAAATCGTGGATCGCTCGCGACCCAAACCGCACGTGGATTTGCGGCGCATGTTGCGCGCCGAGCTGCACGCTCTCGGGCTCGCGCACGCTGCCATCGATGACGTTGGGGGCTGCACGGTGCTCGAACCCGAGCGCTTTTTTTCGTTTCGGCGCGACGGCAAGGCAAGCGGCCGCCACCTCAGCGCAATTGTGCCACAGCTGTAACCGGCCAGCGAGCTTCGGCACACCTTGCGGCAAAGCTCGATTCGATAGATCCTTAGCGCACGGGGTGGGGAGCGGCTAAGCCCGGCCAACCCGGGAGTTTTGCTTAAAATGCCCATTACCGTTTCCTGTCCAGCTTGTGGTTCGCGGTTTTCGCTGAGCGACGATCTGTACCGCCGCCGAGTCGCGGGCAGCCTCGTCAAGGTGAAGTGTCGCACTTGCAACGCCGAGATCGCGGTGGATGCGACGGAACCGGCCACGATGCCGAGTCACGAGGCGCCGCGTAGGCATCCCAATCCGCCGCGCCCTCGAGCCATTACCGAAATCGGCCTGGGCACGCCGCCGCCGCCGGCAGCATTGGCCACCAGCACGCCGTTGCCATTCGAACTTCCGCAGCCTCCCCTGCCCTTGAACGCGACGGTCACGCCGCTGCCGATCAATGCCGCAGCCGCCAAGCCCCTAGTGACTACCGATGCGGACTCGCTCTGGGCTGACGAAGAAACGATCGCGATCAATCTCTCGAAAACGAAGCCCCCCCCGAAGCCCCCGATCGCTCGAGCTGCATCCATCGCCTCCGAAACCGACGAACCGGAACTGGTCGACGCAGAAGAGATCCCGGTGAGTTCTTCGGGCGCACCGACGCTCGACGCACTCACTTTGGAGGCGGGCGGCGCGCACGTACCGCACGGCAGACCCGCACCCGATGAGTTCTTGGTCAGCTTCAGTAGCGGCAACGATAGCGCGCTCGGCGCACCCACGATCGACGTGACTAGCTTCGCGGCCGAGATCGACCCGCCCAGCGTGGATGTCACCCTGGACCAAGAACCTGGGTATCGCGCAGAGCGCGCGAACACGGTGCCGTTGTTCGACATGCATGCCGTGCTACCCGCAGCCAGCTCGGCTCCCACCCCCACCCCTGCTCCGGCCACGCGGCACGCCGCGTCGGCTCCCGTCCCGCCGCGCAAGCCGGCAGCAGAACCGCAAATTTCCGAGCCGCCCGCGCGCGAACGCAAATTCGTGATCGCGCCGGAGGTGGCAGCGACCGCGAACGCCGCCTCGAGGGCGAGATCGCGACGCACGCATCCCATGGTTTGGGTCGGTTTGCTTGCCGCCGCGGGGGCCGTCGGTGCGGGGTTCGGCTACCGCGAGCGCATGAAGGAAGCCATGACGACTGAGTCGTCGATCGCGGCCGTAGCCGCGCCTGCGTCGACGCCAGTCGTGAGCACTCAATCCGCGCTCCCGGCGGCAGAGGGGCCTTCGGCCGAACCTAGCGAAGCCACCAGCGCCGTCGCGGCAACGGCAAGCGCCCAGGCGCCCGAAGTACCGGTAGCCCCCGCCGCGCCCCCCGTTCAAAACGTGACGGTGGGCACGACGCGTAACCTCGCGCCCGCCACCGCCGCCGCAGTGAAGAGCAGCGCGAACACAGCGAGTCCTACGACAGAGCCGGCCAGCACCACGGTCGAAGCAGCCGTCGACAAGCCGGTGCTGACCGGCAAACCGGTCGAAGTGCACAACGCGCCACCGCCCGCCGCACCGGACACCGAGTTCGATCGCGCTGCTGCACGGAACGCGCTCGCGAGCGCCGCGACGCAGGCTTCGTCTTGCCGAAAAGAGGGTGACCCGTCCGGGACCGCCAACCTCACGATCACCTTCGCTCCTTCGGGCCGCGTGACCAGCGCGCAGATTCAGGGCCCGCCGTTTTCCGGCACGCCCACCGGCGGCTGCATCGCGAGCACCATGCGTCGTGCCAGCGTGCCGGCGTTCTCCGGCGACTACGTGACGGTCAGCAAAACCATCGTCGTTCAGTGACTTCAGCTAGCTCCGGGCCGCAGACAGCGCGACCTCGAAGCTGATCAGCCTTGCGCCGCCCGAGCGCGGCAGCCACTCATCGAGCAGCGCCCGTGCCTGTTCTTCCTGCACCGCGGCAATCGCGATGCGGTGTGGTCCATTCACTTCACGGTGCTCGTGCTCGTGCTCATGCCCTGCATGCGGACGCCCCTCACTGCAGGCCTTACACAGAATTTGAAAGCTCGTAGACCAATCCTCTGCCGCGAGCCGTCGCTCGACGGCAAGCTCGACGAGGAGGTCGATCGGCGACGGTGGCTCGCTCCCCTCCTCGCCCAGTGCGACCTGCGCAACATGCGTCGAAAACGAAGACGGGCTGAGCAGATCGAGGCAATCGAAGACCGGAACTTCTTGCTCTCCGAGCATGCGATAGCCCTTCGCTGCACCATCGTTCAGCACGATGTCACCATAGCGAAACCCGGACTGGGGCAGAGGGATGCTCTCGATCGTCGCGCGCGCGGGATCCAAGCGTCGAGACCAGACGACCTCGCCCTTGGTCGTGGGGTTGAGCCGAACCGGAGTTCGCCCACAGGGGTAGTCGATGGGTCCCTCTCCATCCGGAATCGAGACGCCCGCCGCGCGCCACGCCGAGCGCGCGACCGCCCAGCGACTCAAAGCCGTGGCGGCGATGCCTAGATTCCAGCAAGCCGCGACGTCGCTCGCGTCCAGCTCCACCGCACGCTGATTCTGGCGCAGGGAGAGCTCCCAATCGCGGCGGTATTTGTAGATCAAACCGAGGTTGTAGAGCGGCACCGACCAGCGCGGATCGAGATTGCTCGCGTGTTCGTAGGCGGCGATCGCTTCGGCCTCGAGCCCCTGCCGATCGAGCTCCCGACCGCGCTCGTTCGCGCGGTTGGCACGCGCGCGCTTGCTCAAAGCCGTGAATGGATTTCGCATCGCGACTGCGGCCAGAGTATCGAGCTTCAACCTGCTGCGCCAGCGGGAGAACTCTCGCCGCAGCCCGCCGACTGCCCCGCTGCGCTTCCTTTTGGCTATACTCCTGAGCGAATGGCCACTCATCTCCTAGTCGGAAACCCGACCGCGCAAAGCGGAAAGAATCAAGAGCGCATCGATCGCGCGCTCGCACTGCTGAATGACGCTGGCCTCGTCACCGATCTCTTGCCCACGCTGCCCGGGGGTAAAACCATCGGCGCCGTGCGCGCGGCGTTGGAAGCCAATTCTTACCGCACCGTGATCGCAATGGGCGGCGACGGCACGTTCCGCGAAGTAGCGGCCGGACTTTACACCAGCCAGCGGCGCGAAGACGTGAGCTTGGGCATGCTCCCCACCGGTACCGCCAACGACCAAGGTCGGAGCTTCGGTCTGCAAGCGGATGATGGCGCGCTCGAGCGCAACATCGACGTGATCGGCGCGGCGCACGAAACTCGGCTCGACGTGGGGATTTATCGTGCCGGGGGCGAAAGCGCGCAGGCCGACTATTTTTTCGACTCCTGCGGCTGGGGCCTGTCCGCGCGCGTGCTCGCCCAGCGAAACCGTGACCGCGCGCTGGTCGAGAAATTGGGCCCGCTGAAGGAGCTCTACCGCGACCACGCGGTCTACGCAGGCGCATTCCTCAAGACGTTCCTCGAGTCGTACGTGGTCGAAGATCGCTTACGCGTGGTCGCCACCCTGGACGGACAGCGCGTCGAACTCGACGGCCTGTGCGATCTGATCGTGAAAAACACGCGCGTCTACGCGGGCGCGTGGGTATTCGACGAAACCTCTCGCCACGACGACGGCATCTTCGAACTTGTGCCGTTCGTGGGCAAGAATGACTGGGTGTCCAAGGCGATCCGCGATTTGGAGTTCGTACCGCTGAACGAAGGCATCCTCGAAGACATCGGGCTCGAACATTCCAAGACGCTCCGTGCAAGCGTGATGGACTTGGAAATCTTCGCCCCCGAAGGCGGTGCGCCGCTCGCCACTCAGCTCGACGGCGAAGAGTGGCCCGCGAGCTCCCGCGTCCGCATCGAGGTCGTACCGCGCGGAATTCGGCTGATTGTGCCCGCGACCTGATCGCTCGTCCGCCTAGCGCGCGGCCAAGCGGCGAATGTCCGCCGCCAGTTCCGGGAACTGCGGCTGATTGAACTCGTGCCCTCGTCCGTCTACTGGCCGCAGCTTGGCATGAGGCAAGGCACGACGATAACGCTGGAGATGCTCGAACGGGATCTCCGAATCATCCCGGCTGTGAAAAAGATAGAGCGGAGAGAGGTCGCGCAGTCGCGCGCCAAAATCGGGAGCCAACGCGTACTCTGGGAAATCCGGACCCCAAAACGGGGTAGCGACCAAAAACAAACCAGCGATCGCTGGCCGGCGCACGGTCTCCGAAAAATACTTCAGCAGCATCGACGCACCGAACGAGTGCCCCACCACGATCGGTCGGCGCGCGCCCGCGATCAGTTCGTCGATTCGCCGCGCCCAAGGCCAGTACTGCGGCTGCTCTGGCCGAGGCATGCGCGGCGCTGCCACTCGGTAACCCGCCCCCAGCGTATCCCCGAGCAACGCCTGCCAGTAAACCTTGCCCCGCCGTCGGCGAGGCTCACCAGCACCGTGAATGACGAGGACCGTTCGCGCCATGCGCGCACGTTACCCCGCCAGGGTCGGCGAGCAAGCCGCGCTCCGATACACGTCGATGTTCGACGAAGCCGAAGGCAGCCGAGTCAACCACGGCACCTCCAGCGCCGGCATATCGACACAACAGACGCGAATCGGACGGCTGCGTGCCACCACTGCCAAGCCATCGAGGAAGCGACGCAGCCGATCCCCGCTGAACGGGCAATAGAGAAAGAACACCGTTCCAATGGTAACCGCGCGGATCGTCTCCGCCGCATCGCCGCCCAAGAATCGCAAATGGCTCAGTCTCAGCCAGACCGCACGCCCCTGTGCGGTCGCGAGGAGGGTAGGTTGGATCTCGAGACCGATGCACCCGGCACCGGTGACGAGATGGGCCAACAGCGTTGCCCTACCGGCACCCGATCCGACGTCGACGAACACATCATCGCTGGTCACGCTCGCCTGTTCGAGCGCGTCGAGCAGTGTCGCTACCGGACACGGGAGATAGGGGACACAACCGCGCGGAAGCTCGGGATCGTCTGGTGCAATCGCGTCGAGATCCCACAAAAGATCGAGCCACGTGTCACGTTCTTGAGCGGGGATCTCGGCAAGCATCGCCGCAAAAGCCGCAGGTGTAATTCCCGTGTCGTCTCTCAGCTCAGCGCGGAGACGAAGTGCTGCACTCCGAAACACCGATTCCACGCCGTAGCTTCCTAGCACCACCTCCGCCCGCTGATCGAGCCGTTCCGCGACGGTCGACGGTGGCAGCCGCGAAGGTCGAAAAAAGCACGCGCGGCAGATGCCAACAAGGGATCGGTCCTGCTCACGAACTGCGCAAGTGAAGCATCCAGTACGCCGGTGCCATGATTGGACTGAATAGAAGGAGCGCAGTGGCCCACCAGACACGCATGCCCCAGCCGAGATTGGCATTACGCAGCGCGTGGACGACGAAAGTCAGCGCGATCGCGGCAATGATGACAACACATGAAAGAGTGATGACGAGAAAGGCGCCGCTGCTTAGACGCGCGAGGCCGACATGACACCAAGTAGCAAGCCGGACCCGGGGCGCGGTGAGCGACCACAAGAACGCAAACAGCCCCGGCTGCGAGAGAGCAAGCACGGACCAAGATCTAGGCGGATTCATTTGCGAAGACGGAGTGAGACAGTGTACCTGCCGCTCGTCAGTCAGGCCAACGCTAGCGTATCAAGCTCGAGCAGGGCGCGCCGAGCGCACTGAGATCCGCGTCTGCTTCGAGCCTTTGGCCAACTTCAAGCGACTCAGTTCCCCAATAGAGCTGATCCGGTTTCCCGGACGAGCGAAGCGACCGACAAGCCCGCCTGCGGCAACGCGTTGTTGGCCTGCCGCTCAGAGTGCCATCACCGCGATCTGTGGGTGGCGAAGAGAAAGGCGCTTGAGATCCTTGGGATCGCCCGTTGCGATGAGCGCAATCTCGAATTCGAGCGCTGTGGAAACAACGAAGGCATCAACAGCATTTGCCGAAGACATTCGCGCGCTAGCGAGCAAGGAGCCGGCGCGCTGGGCGATCTGTCTGGTCAATTCGACAACCCTGACGGCTTCTCTATTCAAGAAATGGTTGACGGCAGCGTCCAACCGACCGCCACGACAAACCTCCGCGAGAACCGGCGAAGGGACTCGGACAAGCGCCCCGCGCTCATGGGCGATCCTGGCGATAGCTCGTGCTCGCAGCGCGAGTGCGCCGCGCGCGGTAGGATTCGCAAGCGCATTCAGTGCCTCAGAATCCAGAATCAACGCTTCGGCCAAGCGCGCCTCGCACGGCGTAGGACTGGTTCGGGAACAGGGCCGAGGGTCTCGTCGAGCTCGTCAAGAAATTGGCCGAGCGCCTCGCGTTCCAATTCTCGGGCCACAGCTTGTGCCACGAATGACGACAAGCCACGGCGGCCTGCCCGTTTTCGAGCGGCAACCGCCAGTTTACGCGGCATGCTAATCGACAGCTTTTCTGCGACGAGAGCCATGGCGAAATACTACTCGAGTAGTATTCTTCGGGCAACCTTGGGCGGTAGCGCAAACGCGGAGCAACCGAGAAAGTTCGTCAGCGAGGGTTCGTCCGTTGCGAACTGGATACGGGGACGACGCTCGGCAATCAGCGAACAATCCGTCAGATCGCCAGCAGGTACTCTGGGAACGCCTGCCCCGAGCAATCGGACCGACAGGCGCTCGTATGCTCGAGAGGCGGCTGCGGCATCGAACCTACCGTACAAATTTTCGCACCGAACTCGAATACCCCGAGCAGAAGCTGTCCAAGTTCTGAATCGTCATCATCGTCTGCTGAAGCGCCCCTGAACGCGGCATCCCAGGCCGCTATTCGGTGCCGGAATGCGTCAGCGGGACTCACTCGCCTCGGTGGAAGGAGAAGCCAGCCCCCGAACGAAGGCGAAATCGCCCGGGCAGTCGTTCGATCTCGTTGACGATCAAGGTGGGCCGCTTTTGGGCGAGACCTTCATAGCCTCGTCTTCGCCATTGCTGGCAGACGTTGTCGAACGCCTTGTGCTGGGCGTCGTCTTCGGTTCTTGCCGCAACGATTCTGTGAGTGAAGAAGCCAACGACCGGTTTGGTTGTCTCGCCGATGGTGAGCGCAAAAGCCGAACCCTCGATCGAAACGAGAAACAGCGTGTCCGCGCCAAACGCGACCACGGGCAGCGGCAGGCGCCGGAAGAGACCGCGCCATAGTCCAGCATCTACCGCTTGAAACTGTGCTTCGGGTGGTTCGACGGAAGTCACGGGGTTGGGCGAGCAGCGAGCGATGGAGAGCACGCTCGCCCAGTCACAATGGAACGACCGGCTCGAGTCACCAAGTCGTGGGTTACGCTCCTAGCTGCAAGGCAAGAAGAGCAGAGCCACATGATGAAAGGAGCCGGTCTATGGCTAAGAATACACGATTTGTAGGGCTGGATGTGCATGCGGAGACGATCGCGGTGGCGGTAGCCGAGGGTCGCAATCAGGTGAGGTCGCTGGGCACGATTGCCAATCGACCGGAGGCGGTGCGGCGTCTTCTCGGGAAGCTCGGCAAGACCGAGCTCAAAGTTTGTTACGAAGCGGGGCCCACGGGCTACGCACTTTACTGGGAGCTGACGCGCCTGGGCGTCCAATGCGAAGTGATCGCGCCCTCGCTGTCAACGATGAAGTCTGGTGACCGGATCAAGACGGATCGGCGTGACGCTGAGCGGCTGGCCCGGTCGTACCAGGCCGGAGACCTGACTGCGGTGTGGGTTCCGGATTCGAAGCATGAAGCTCTGCGTGACTTGGTTCGAGCAAGAGAAGCGACCAAAGAGGACCAACTGCGCGCCAAGCATCGACTGCTCAAGTACCTTCTGCGCTACGGGCAGCGACCCGCTGACGACGGCCGTTCGTGGACAGCCACGTGGTGGCAGTGGGTGCGCGCTCTGCGGCTTCCACACCCCGAGCAGAATGCGACGCTGCTCGAGCTGATTCTCGAGGTTGACCATCAAGGCCAGCGAGTTGAGCGTTTCGATTCTGCTATCGACCAGACCGTCGCAACCGCGCCCGAGCAACTGCGAGCAATCGTCGATGCGCTGCAAGCTCTGCGTGGGGTCGCCAAAATGACGGCGGTCACACTTGCCACCGAATTCGGCCGCTTCAGTCGTTTCGAGACGGCCGGGCAAGTGATGAGCTACACGGGCATGGTGCCGTCCGAGCATTCGAGCGGGCCCAAGAATCGGCGCGGCGCCATCACCAAGACGGGCAACTCCCATCTTCGGCGCGTGCTCGTGGAGTCCGCTTGGCACTACCGCCATCAGCCAAAGCTTTGCAATCGCCAGAAAGAGCTACAGAGCTCGCTGGCGCCAAAGGTTGCAGCCATCGCCTGGAGCGCTCAACAGCGGCTCCATCGCCGCTACTGGGCACTCCAGAACAAGAGCAAGCCGAGCGCGAAGATCGTCACCGCGCTCGCGCGCGAGCTCGCCGCTTCGTCTGGGCGATCGGCGTCGAAACCGAACAATTCCTCAAATTAGCCAAGGCCGCATGACCCCGACTGCCTAGCCCCACTCACAACCAATCAAACCCCGGAGTGAACGAGTCAGCGGACGAGCCGGCCAACGGTGGAGAAACCTCGATTACGTTGTGCGGTTCCGACCCGCGAGCCCAGTGCGAGGCAGCTCCCGACGAATCGTGACCATGAAGGCGGCGAAGGCCGATCCTCGAATATCAGCATGATCAACCGTCGAAAAACCGCCCACCTCGCCCGCTGACTCGTTCACTGCCGGAGCTTCACAAAAGAGCACAGAGCAACAAACGATCAGAGATTGAGCTGAACCCACGATTGTACTTGATGGGTCGTTCCATATCAACGTAGCAGTGTTAAGCTGCGAAGTCCGAGCGAAGCGAGGGTTTCGTCAGCTTCAACACGGAATTAGACCGCCCTCCGTCGGTTCCACCATGAGCAAACGCGGCCAGCGATCAAGCCACGCCTTCTGTCGAAGTCGCGACGTGTACGCGCGCGGGTCGGAAGCGGCGGGGCTTGGACGCAAGGCTAGCCCAAAGAGATCGCCCAGTCCGTGCGGAGCAACGAACTCCAACGCGCCGCGATTAGTGAGGCGCACTCCGACCGCCGTCGCAGTTTCGGGCCAGCTCGCCATGGCCGCTGCAACGGAGGCGTAAGCGGGAATATCGCATCCTGTAGCCTTGCTCTGCCAGCGGTGGACGATCGCCTGATTCGTAACCTCCCAGATGTATTCTGGTAAGGCCGCTCGGAGGATGTCTTCGGCCTCGTTCCGAATGTCGGCGGCGTCAAAGTAGATAACATCGAGATCGCTGTGAGGTTGCAAGCTGATCGAGCCGTGCAAAGCGTCCCAGACGGTGTTGCGGATGGCGCCGGCCGCCAAGTACCAGTCGGGCAGTTCCAAGGAACGGATGGTCTCAAGGACCTTGAGCAACCAGGGTGACGCCCGGACGATCAGCTCAAGCCGCTGCTGAAGCACAAGCTCAAGATCGGTTGGTCCCATTGCACGGTCGGTCTAACGTATCACGGCTTCAGCGGCGAGTGCCGAGCGAAGCGAGGTGCTCGTCCGCTGCAAGCCGCTGTTGGGCGGCCACCCCTTTGCCGGTCAAAACTTACACTGGCTCGAGTCCCCGGTCTGAAAGTATTCTTGCGCCATGTCCCACCGGTTGAAGGTGACACTGGAAGGCGTTGAGCCGCCGATTTGGCGACGACTCGTGGTGCCATCAGAATTCACGCTGTTCGATCTGCATTGCGCCGTCCAGGTGGCGATGGGCTGGGAGGACTGCCACCTGCACGATTTTGAGATCAAGGGGCAGCGATATGCGGTGCCCGATGCGGAGGACTTCGGCAGCCCGTTGGACGAGACGAAAGCACGCCTGCACGACGTTGCGGGACCGCGGGCCAAGATCCGATACCAATACGACTTCGGCGACAGTTGGAATCACGTCATCGTTGTAGAGAAGATCCTCGAGGATACCGAGATCGCGCCGCCGGTCTGCACTGACGGCGCGCGCGCATGTCCCCCTGAAGACAGTGGAGGTCCCTGGGGCTACTCGGAAAAGTTGCAGGCACTCGCGGATCCAGAGGACGAGGACAACGAAGAGCTACGGGACTGGATGGGAGACGACTTCGACCCTGAACGGTTCGAAATAGACGCCGTCAATCGGGAGCTCCTCGCAGTGTTTCGACCGGCACCACGCCGAGCAAAACGAGCGACACGGTCAAAGTAGCGAGGGCAACGCTGGTCCGCCCAACGTACCGGCGTTCAGCTGCGGGCGCCAGAGGGAGCGAAGCGACCGACAAGCTCGTCTGCTGCAACGCCTTGTTGGCCAGCGACAACTACGGCGATGTCATCCTGCAAGGCGCCCGAGCGAAGGCGAGCGGCGTCCACCAAAACGGTGGCCGCGTCAGCGAAAGGCGAGCTTCTCGCGAGTGCGGCGATGCGATCATGCGACACGTATTTGAAGAGGCCATCGGATCCGAGCAGGACTCGACCGACGAACGGAAGCGGCCCGAAGCCAACTGGGACCGCGAGGCCCGATCCGAGAAGCGGTTTGGCTCTCTGGTGTTGCGTGAGGTCCGTGGCATCCGCGGCCCCCACCAACCATGAGCTGGAGTCGCCAACGCTCGCGCCGAAGATCTCGCTTTCTGTTAGGACCACCAAGACAGCAGTGGACTGCCCGATGGTCGTCAGTTTTTGGTCGAGGTCCTGCAGAAAGCGAACGCAGTCAGAGGCGGAGTTGGGGAAAAACGAGAGGGCGCCGGCCAAAACAGCGTCGGCTGCCGCCGCTCCGCCGGAAGTTCCACCCGCTCCGTCCGCGAGCACGAGAAGGTGCCCGTCCAGCCGCAAGAAGACTTCGGCTCGGTCGTCACCGACTCGCCTGGCAGGGACAACTTGGATCGCGAAGTCCACGTGGGGTCCTCTCGTCTGGCCAACGCATCAAGGTTAAGCTGCGAAAGTCGAGCGGAGCGAGATTTTCTTCAGCTTCAACGTTTTGTTAGCCAGCACGCTCCAGTGCGGGATTGAGTACTGCCAGGATTGTGGCGTGTCCGACGACTCGCGAGCCTTCCGAGATCTCTATGACGTCACCCTTCGTGACGGACCTAAGGTACGCAAGGGGCTTGAGGAACGAAATTGTAGCCTCGGCAGTCTCTCCAGGGTCGAGCGTGCTGCGTCCGACGTAGTCGTGAACGCCGGATGTCTGGTGCTCACCGAGCAGGCGGTGATGAGGACGATAGCCGCTGTGCACCGGAACGCCCCTCCCCCCTGCGTCGGCAGACAGAAGTGTGACCGTCGCTAACACGTCAGCCCCCTCGTGATTGGGCGGCGCCGCATCTGATGTGATCGCTAGTAACTTGCTGACCGCGACCGCGCGACTTGACGGGGGACTTGACCCCAGGCCCATGCTGTCAGTCTCGATCCTCGAAAGGTAGAAGTCGAGGTCCGCCGCGGTCGCTCCGTGCAGAATGTTACCCAGTACACTTTCAGAGTACGAATCGTATTCTCCGTACGCTTCAGGCGTATCGTTCACCCGGATTGGATCCCAATCGATCCAGAGGATTCGCCGCACCTGCTCCAGCTGTGCCTTTAGGGTGACCCTATCGTCCCGCGCCATCTCGTCTGGCTAACGTACCAGGCTTCAGCGGCGAAGCCGAGCGCCAGCGAGGTTTCGTCCGCTGCAAGCCGTTGTTGGGCGGCGACGCGCAGTTTGAAAATCCCCCGCTTTCGTGGACACCCCAATTGGCGCGAGAATGCGCCTGGAGTGGACCATGGACAAGAAGAAGAAACGACGTAAGCGGCGAGCGTTCACGCCGGAGTTCAAGGCTGAGGCGGTT
>Ga0247772_1000030_pt1 | contig 98521 bp, 69 predicted proteins | sample UWRJL151409C6_FD_179945 | JGI IMG/M metagenome (GOLD analysis project Ga0247772, IMG submission 179945) | Plant litter microbial communities from Arlington Agricultural Research Station in Wisconsin, United States - UWRJ-L151-409C-6 | ecosystem: Environmental > Terrestrial > Plant litter >...
CGGTCGGCAGCGCCTCGGATCTCGACACCCTCGGCGCTTTGGCGCGCGCGGGTGGCGGCTTGGTATTGCCCTACGTGCCCGGACAAACTCTAAACCAAGCGACCCTGGGCGTGCTGAGCGCAAGCTACGGCAGCGCGTTACGCGATGTGGAAGTCGTGCTGCCGGACAGTATGCAGGCGATAGCGCCGCAAAAGCTCGACACGATCTTGGCCGGCGGCGAAGCGTTGATCAGCGCGCGCATGACTGCCGACGCGGTCGACGGCAAGCTGATCGTGCGTGGCAAACTGGGCGACGCCCCGTTCGAACAGCGTTATGATCTCCACGTCACCGCCAGCGATAGTCCGGGCAACGCGTTCGTGCCGCGCATGTATGCCGCGGCCCGGATCGCCGATCTGGAACGAAACGGCGGCGCGGAAGCCAAAAAAGAGTCGCTGACGCTCTCTACGCAGTTCTCGGTCGCCAGCCGCTACAGCTCGCTCCTGGTGCTCGAAAGCGAAGCCATGTTTCGGGCGTTCGGCTTGGACGCCGCCAAACCAGGCGCTCGGTTCACGGGCGAGGAGTTGGCCGAGCAGAGCGAGTCGAAGGCAGAATTGCCGGTCGATGACGCCGAAGACAGCAGGGACGTGAGCACGGGTCCGCTCGGAGCGGCCGACAAGAAGGGCAGTGGCGGTTCGTTCAGAGCTCGGGATTCGTTCGACGAGCCGAGTGCCAGCGCTACGGGTTCGTTGGGCGCTGCGGAAGCCGCCGCGCCCGCCAAAGCCAAAGCGCCTCCCGCGAGCCCCGTCGCGCGTTCGGCCGCGGCACCCAAGTCGGACGATGGGTTCGCTCAACCGCCACCCGCTCCTGCATCCAAACCCATGCTTCGTCCCGACTTCGAGGAACCGGACCTGCCGCGCCGCGTCGCGCGACGCATGATCCCCATGCGCCGGGTCTGGGATCGCAAGGGGCAGATCAACATCGCCGAGCGAGTCCCGCGCAGCGCCAGCATCAGCGCGGTGGCCGACGCCGAGCGTGCCCTCGGAGCGGAGCCCGATCGACGTTCCAACGTAAAAAAGGCTTATTCACTGTACGCGATCAGCGGAGATCTGGGACGCGCCACGAGTTTGGTCGAGCGCTGGGTCGGCAAAGAGCCGCTCGATCCCGACGCGCTCACCGCCCGCGCCGACCTCGCGGCACGCCGTGGCGACCGAGAACTCGCCGTGCGCATGCTGGGCAGCGTCGTGGACATGCGCCCCGATGACGTCGCGAGTCAGAAGCGGCTGGCACGGCTGTATCGCTGGTCGGGTCGTGCAGATCTCGGTTGCCGACACGCGATGGCGATAGCCGAATTGCGCGCCGCCGATCCCAAGCTGCTTGCCGACGCATTACGCTGCGCCAAAACCGGAAACGGAGCCCGCTGGGCGAGTGATGCGCTCGCGCTGGTCGACGAAAAGACCGCGCGCCAAGCGACCAGCTTGGCTGCGACGCCTGCGACGGACGATACGCGCTTGCTCGGCGATCTGAGGGTAGAAGCGACTTGGTCGGACGACGCCGATTTGGACCTCGCGATCTTGCACCCCGACGGTCAGCGCGTTTCGTGGCTGGGCGCACCGACCCGTGAGCTGATCAGCGCGCGCGACGTGCTCGATCGCGGTCGCGAGGGTTTGGCCTTGAATGGGGCAAAACCCGGCGAATACGCGATAGAAATCGTACGCTCGGGCGGCTACTCGGGAATCGTGCGCGGGGAGCTGACGGTGTTCGCGGCGGGAGAAACCCGACGCATCCCCTTCACTCTCGACGGACAACGACTCACCCTGGCCCTGGCCGAGATCAAAATGGTGCCGCGGCTGGTGCCTCTGGATGGCGCTCAACCGGTGATTGCCAGCGGCCCCATTCGCTAGAGAGCGGGGCCGTTGCGCTCGCGCGCGGACTTCTCTGGCGCAACGCCCTCGCTGCTATCGGCGTCGCGAATCAAACCTTCCAGTTCGCCCTCGCCTACCACGCCCATTTCGACAGCACGCACGATACCCTGCTTGTCGATCACGAGCAGGGTCGGCAACCCGGAGACATCGAAGGCGGTGGCCGCTTCGGCGTCCGCATCGAACAACACCGGATAGCTCGGGTGCTGCGCCGCGATGTACTTGCGAGCGTCCGCCAACTCATCGCTGGTGTTCACGCCGTACACGGCCAGCTTCGGCCCCGACAAACGGCGTGCTACGCGCTCGACGATCGGCGCCTGCTGACGGCACGGACCGCACCAGCTGGCGAAGAAGTCCAAAACCACCGTTTTCCCCTGCAAATCCGAAAGCCGCTGGGGCTTGCCGAGGCCGGCCTCCGAGATCACGCGCAGCATGAAGTCCGGCGCGGGCTGACCGATCAGCGGCGAATTCGAGTGCGCCGCGCGATGGCCGAGGCGCGGCAAGCCAAACAGCCCCAGACCGACACTCGCCACCACGACCAGAAACGCGGTGAGGTAGCCTTGCTGCGACTCTCGCTTCGAGTGCGGCGCTTTACTCATGGGCCCCCGGACGTAGCTCGAGATCTGCACGACCAGCAAGTGAAGTCGGTGCCTCTTCCATGGCACGCTCCGCCGCGCGTGTCCCGAGCACCGGCAGACGCACTCGCAAACGAGCCCCCCCGAGCTCACTCTGCTCCGCGCGAATCGTGCCGCCGTGCTCGATCACGATTTTCTTCACGATCGACAGCCCGAGACCGGTTCCATCGTCTTTGGTGGTGACGTACGGATCGAACACCGTTTCGCGCAGTTCGACGGGGATCCCGGGGCCGTTGTCGTCCACATCCAGATTCCAAAAGTCGCCGACTCGGGCCAAGCGCACGCGCACTCTCCGGTCTCCGGAGGGGCCAGCCAGCAAGGCCTGAGCCGCGTTGCGCACCAGGTTGAACAGCACGCGGCGCAGCATTTGGGCATCGATCAGAGCCTCGCACACGCCCTCGGGCACGACGAATTCCATTTTGATATCCGCAGCTTGCCGAAGCGAAAGCAATTCGTCCAAGGCCGTCTCGCCGCTATCGCGTTCGCCGCTGCGAACCCCGAAACGCAGCGCCTGCTCGCGTAGGAACTCCGCGAGATCTGCGCGAAATAGACTCGCCTGCGGCAGCCGGGCAAAATCGGAGAACTCACCGACCAAGCGGCGCAACGTGCCCACTTCGTCTTCGACGATCTCGAGCGTGGTGTCGACCAACCGTTGATACTCGGGATCCGAACCCGCATAGCGCCGATGGATTTCTTGCACCGCGAGCGAGATCGGGGTCAGTGGATTTTTGATCTCGTGGGCTAGCCGGCGCGCCATCTCTTGCCAAGCGCTGATGCGCTGCAAGTACTCGATGCGCGCCCGGCTGGACTCGACTTCCCCGAGCATCCGATTGAATGCGCTCGCGAGATCCGCGATCTCGTCTCCGCCCCCCTCGGGGACGCGAATGTTCAGGTCACCTTCGCCGACCAAGCGGGTGGCCCGCGCGAGTTCGGCAATGCGGCGCGAGACACCGCGTGCGAGTAAGCTCCCGACGCCGATTGCGGCCACGATGGTGAGGCACAAGAGCGCCGTGAAGGCGAGTAAGTAACTGCGCTCGTCCGCGCCACGACGGCGCTCGACTTGCTTGTAGGTGTTGACGAATTCGCTCATTTCCACGAGTTCGTCGAAGTGGCTCTTGTCAGCCGCGAACACGGCCACGAGCTGAGGGCCGTCGTCGGCGTCCGGTCCGTCAGCGAGTGCTTTGCCGACTTCGAGTTGATTCTCGTGGTTCGGATCGAGCGGCTTGTCGCGCTTTACCTCGGCCAGCGATTGGCCGTCCGGATCGCGAACCGTCAGCGAAACCAAGCTCGGATGGTCAGCGAACGCACGCTTCAGCTCGACCTCGAGCGCACCACGATCGACTGCGGCCGCCGCACGTCGCAGCGCGGGCCGAAGCGCGATCTCGGCTCCCTCTTGGCGCATCAGCGCCTTCGCGTTGCGTGCGAGCTCTTGATAAAGCCCGAGCGACTTGTCGAGGTGCGCGCCGACTTCGGGGATGAAAAACTTCGTCGAGGTCGTGCGCACGGAGATCTCCGCCAACCAGACCGCCGCCAACAGCGGAATCAGCGCGGTCAATACGATCGCGAGCGCCAAGCGGCGCCGAATGCGACCGGAACCGGCCACCTAGTCGCGCTCCCGCGGCGGACGGTCGCGCTCGAATAGGCCGACCAGCGCAGCCCAGGGGTCGAAGCCCAAGAGCGCCGACAAATCACGAGACACGAACTCTTCGGCGCGGCCGAGCATGGGCGCCAGCGCACCGCCCGCACCGAAACGCTCGGCGAGCCCGCGCAAGCCGGCAAATGCTGCGCGCCCCACGTCTAGCCCGATCGGCACCGCCAAGCCGGAGCTGACCGGGGAGATCAGCAAATCACGAGCCGCGACGGCCAGCGCGAACGCGCCCGGCGCGGGATCTCGGGCCAGCGCCTGAAACGTCAGTAGCTCGCCGAAGACACCGAGCGAGAGCGGAGCCACCTCGCGTTCCGCGGCGGCCGCAAAGTGGCGATAGTCCCGCCGGAAGTCGCCCGACAAGAGGCCCATCTCGGGGCGCAGTTCATCCGGACCCACGATGCGATCGAAGCCCATGCCACGGCGACGCGCGACCAGCCCGGTATACAGCTCGCCATGCCGAAACACTCCCAGCGCGATCGCTCGACCCTCGCCGCAGAACATATCCAACGCGGTGTTGAGCACACGCGAGCCGGGCACAGGAATGTCGGCGAAACGCTTGGGCCACATGGCAACCAAACCTTCGGCCTCGAGTTCACGAAGCGCGCGCGCGAGCTCGAGCGCCTGCTCCAGATACTCTTGGCGTGGGCGGAGGCGCTCGGAGAAACGCTCCACGAGCTCTTCGAGTGCACCCGCTGCGAGTTCGACGGCCCAGCTTGCGTCGAAGCGACCCGCGAGCTCGGGCAACTTCATCGGCCACTCGATGGGGCGGGGGTCGAGCCGACCCCGCTTCGTGTGCACGAGCTTGCGCAACCGGTTGCCGGTCGTGACCGCCACCACCCCGCCACGGCTCTCCTGCTCCCGGGCGACTTCGTCGCCAACGCCGCGGGAGGGCGCTCGAAACACGTCCGCCAAGCGCTGCCAGTCCGTAGCGGTAAAGCCCTCCAACGAGACGTCCTGCGTGATCACGACGCAGGGAGTATAGTCACAGGCCATGCTTGACCAGGACAGAACCCCCGAGGCCGCGGACTTGGCCTCTTTCTTGGACGCCTCGAACACCCCGTACCACGCGGTCAGTGAGCTCGCTCGGCGCTTGACGGCCGCAGGTTTTCGAGCATTTCGCGAGCAAGACCCCTGGCAAGTGGCGCCCGGGACGCGCGGGTTCGTGGTGCGCTCGGGTGGTTCGATCGTGGCATTCGAGGTCGGCAGCAAGCCCCCGGCGGAGGCCGGCTTCGTGCTGATCGGGGCGCACAGCGATTCACCGAACCTCCGGCTCAAGCCCGTGCCAGACCTGACCAGCGTCGGCTACCGCCAACTGTCGGTCGAGGTCTACGGCGGGGTGCTGCTCTCCACTTGGTTGGATCGCGACTTGTCCGTCGCCGGCCGCGTGGTGTTTGCAGACGGCCACTCGGAGCTGATCGATCTGCAGCGCGCCGTGTGCCGCGTGCCGAACTTGGCGATTCACCTGAATCGAGACGTCAATAGCGCGGGGCTCTTGCTCAACGCGCAGACGCAGCTGGTGCCCGTGCTCGGCTTGGAGAACGAGAGCGGAGGCTTCTCCGAACTCTTGGCAGAGGGCCTGCGCAACACGGCTTCGCACGGAGCTCGAGTGGAGGACGTGCTCGGATTCGACTTGTGCCTATACGACACCCAGCGCGCGGCATTCGTCGGCAGCAAGAACGAGTTCTTGCTCTCCAGTCGGCTCGACAATCTCGCCTCGTGCCACGCCGCACTGCATGCGCTGCTCGGGGCTTCGCCGGATCCCGAAGTGACCCGCGTGATCGCCATCTACGACCACGAGGAAGTGGGCAGCCAAAGCGCCTCCGGTGCACGGTCGCTATTTCTCTCCGACCTTCTGGAGCGACTGGCACGCGGGCTCTCACCCGCCGATGAAAGTGCGCTGCCGCGCGCCATTGCCCGCTCACTCTTGGTCTCCGCGGATATGGCCCACGCGGTGCACCCGAACTATCCGGACAAGCACGACAAACAGCACCGTCCCCTGCTTGGCGCGGGGCCCGTAATCAAGGTGAACGTCAATCAGTCATACGCCAGCGACGGCCCCGCGGTGGCCGCCTTCAGCGCCGCCTGCCGCGCGGTCGAGGTCATCCCGCAGCACTTCAGCTCGCGCAACGACATACCTTGCGGCAGCACCATCGGCCCAATCTCTGCGGCTCGGCTCGGCGTCCGTGCGGTAGACGTCGGCAATCCCATGCTCAGCATGCACTCCTGCCGAGAGATGGCGGCGAGCCGTGACGTCGCGCCGATGATTCAAGTACTCACTCGACTATTTTCCGAGTTTCGCGGCCTCGATTCCTCGACCTGAATCAGCTCAAGGCGGCGGCTGCGCAAAGCGGGAAACTGGAAACGCCTGCGGTTCGTCAGGGGACAGTGTCCCATAGCGATAGCCAGAAACGTCGATGCCACGCGCACGGAGCCCGTCCGCGTCGTCGTAGCGCAGGGTGCTCAGCAGCGCGGGATGCGTCGCCGAGGAGCGCTCGAACGAGACCGAGCTCACCACGCTTTGCTGACTCTCACCGAATTGCGTGCCCAAGTTGTTCACGCTGCCGCTCGATCCGTAGTCGTCATCGAACGAGCCCTTGGCCTCCGCGCGCGAGCGAGCGGGCGAATCGGCACGACCCTCGGTCGCGGGTGCTGCGCTGCGCGATGCGGGCTTCGATGGCGCGTGCGGCGCGGCTCGATCGCTCTCCATGTCTCGGCTACCTCGGCGATAGTCGTACGGCAGAGGCGCCGGGCGCGGCACGGGACGTGGCCGGCGAACAACCGGCTGTGGTTGCCGCACACGTTCCGGGAAGAACGCGACGCCGATCACGCCCACGTTTTGCGGCGTGCCCATACGTGAAGAGTAGCTATCTCCCGGGCTCGTGAAGCGAAACGCGGCCACTTCTTCCATGCTGCGCCGGAACCCTTCCACGAGCACGGAGCCGTATGCGGGGATCACGTAGCCGCGCTGGTTCACGTAGTCACCCGGTTCGCCGCTCATCGCATCGCGGCCGTCCACGCTGACCACGGCTTCGACGCGTTGCCCGGTCGGGTTTCGCACGCGGATGTTGTAACGCAGACCCGGCTCGCCCAAGAGATACGTCCGACCATCTTTGACGAACGTCGAAAGCGAGTTGCCGTTCTCGTCTTCCACCGAAAAGTCATAAGGAGGCGGCGCCGGGCGCGGCCGCCAAAACGGGCTGCGAGCTTCGGCCTGAGTGCAGCAGACCAAGAACAAGACGCCAATGCCAAGAGCGGCAAACAGGTAGCGAAGGGTGCGCGCGGTCAAACCATCCTCCAAAATTGCGGGGCTTCACTGGCTACGCACCAGGCGCAGGGAGGATCTACGAAACCGCGAGTAAGAACAGCACTCACCTCTCAAGACATGGCGCCATTACAGCCCAATTGTGATTGTCTTCAATCGGAGTGTGGCTGAATGGCAAGCCGCCTGGGCGCGGGGAAGATTCGTACGCAAATCGGCAGACCAGCAAAAAGGTCTACTTGTGAGACGATCGGTATCGCCGTTACCTTCGAAAGGTTGAGCACACCGAACTTCAATTCAATTCCGACTCATCGCCGGTCACGAAAGAGCCTGATCGCGGAGGCGCTCAACGCGACAGGCTTCAGCTTGGTGGCGCGGCTACGGCAACGAGCCGAAAGCGAGCCCAGGCGCGTCGCGCTACGCTTCCTTGCTGAACGCAACGAAGACGAAGCGCTGCTCGACTATGGCAGCCTCGATCGCCGAGCGCGGGCGTTGGCCGTACACCTCACGACCAATGGCGCCACCGGTAAGCGCGTGCTCGTCCTGCATGCGCCTGGGCTCGACTACATCGTGGCGCTGTTTGGCTGCCTGTACGCGGGAGCCGTCGCCGTGCCCGCGTATCCCCCGCGCGCAGGGCGTCCGCTGGGGCGACTGCGCGGGATGATCGAAGACTCGAAAGCAGAGTTCGCCCTCACGAGCCCGACGATCCTCGAGCGGATCGCCAAGCGCTTGGTCGAGGAGCCATCACTCGCCAAGCTGCATTGGATCGCGCCAGAGCAGTTCGACGAACGCGCGGCCGCTGGCTGGCGTGAGATCGAACAGCCGCGCGACGCGCTCGCACTGCTGCAATACACTTCCGGCTCGACCAGTGAGCCCAAGGGCGTAATGCTCACGCAGGCGCACTTCGTCAACAATTCGCACGCATTGGCCGCACAGATTGGTCTGAACGCGAACGACCGCATCGTGTCCTGGTTGCCGCCGTATCACGACATGGGGTTGCTGAGCGCAGTCCTCGCGCCCGTGATCACCGGCACCGAAGCCACACTGCTCTCGCCTTCGGCGTTCGTGCAGCAGCCGCTGCGCTGGCTTGCCGCCATCGATCGCTTCCGCGGGACGCTCAGCGGTGGACCGAATTTCGCCTACGATTTGTGCATTCGCCGAATCACGGCCGCCCAGCGCGCGACGCTCGACTTGAGCTCATGGCGCGTCGCATTCTCCGGTGCCGAACGCGTACGCGCGGATACCGTAGAACGTTTTTGTTCGGTGTTCGCGGAGTGCGGCTTTCAGGCAAAGGCACTCGCTCCTTGCTACGGGTTGGCGGAGGCTACGCTCGGAGTGAGCTTTGCGGACAACCAACGAGGCCCGGTCATTCGCGACTTCGACGCGGCGCAGCTCGGTCACGGCTTGGCGCAAGACGCCCGCCTCGGCGAATTGACGCGCCGCTTGGTGAGTTCCGGAAAGGCCCTGCCCGGTTGCCGCGTGCGAATCGTCGACCCCGAAACCTCACTCAGCCAAAAGGACGGCGAAGTGGGTGAGATTTGGGTGCAGAGCAACAGCGTGGCCACCGGTTACTACGGCCAGGACGTGCTCTCGCGGCGGATGTTCCGCGCGCGCACCGAAGACGCCGCCTCGGGCGGCGCCACGTTCTTACGCACCGGCGATCTCGGATTCACGATCGACGGCGAGCTGTTCGTGATGGGACGGCTCAAGGATCTGATCATCCTGCGCGGGATCAACCACTATCCGGAGGATATCGAAGGCACGGCGTTGACCAGCCATCCCCAGCTCCGGCCCACCGGCGGCGCGGCCTTCTGTGTCGACCAGGACGGCGAAGAGCGCCTCGTCATCGTGCACGAGGTACAGGCTGCCCGTGAGTTGCCCGTGCAAGAGATGGAGAGCGCCATGCGGCGCGCCATCGCGGAAGAGCACGAGCTTGCCGTCCACGAGATCGTCTTCGTCGCTCCGGCAACGCTGCCTCGAACTTCCAGCGGCAAACTGCGCCGGCGCAGCATCGCCAGCTCGTACGTCGATGGCTCGCTGGCCGCCTTGGCTCGCTCACCCGCGCTGAGCAGCTTGCAGACCGGTTCGGCGCCGATCGAGCTAGTCGCGAAGATCGCGCAGCTGATGGCCGAGGTCCTGGCGGTGGAGGCCGTAGCCCACGACGAAGACTTCTTCGAACTCGGCGGTCACTCTCTGATGGCAACTCAGCTGGCCTCGCGAGTGCGTGACGCGCTGCTGGTCGAGCTACCGCTGTCGGTGATTTTCGAGGCCGCGACGCCGCTCGCTTTGGCGGCGAGAGTGGTTTTGTTGCCGGCGGCCGAACCGCTGCCCCCCGTCCTGCGCATCGACCGCAACCAGCCGCTACCCCTTTCCTATTCGCAAGAACGCATGTGGTTCTTGCACCAGCTCGATCCGGGAGGGTCAGCCTACAACGTCGCCGGCGCCGTATCGCTGTCGGGGGCCGTCGACGACAATGCGTTGTTCGGCGCGTTCGACGAAGTTCTACGCCGGCATGAGGTGCTTCGTTCGAACTTCGTGTCAGTCGATGGATCGCCGGAGCTCCGCCTCGCGACGGAGCGCGTTTTGAGCTTCGAACGAGCGGATCTCTCTGCGCACAGCGACCCCGAGCAAGAAGCCGCGCGACTTTCTGGCGAGCTCGCGCATCGACCATTCGACATCACGAACGAGCTACTGATTCGCGGTGCTTTGTATCGGCTGGGCCCGTCTCGCCACGTGCTGTGCATTTCCATGCACCACTTGGTGACTGACGGCTGGTCGATGGGCGTGCTGACTCGAGAAGTGGTTGAGCTGTACGTCGAGCTCAGCGCGGGGCGTACGCCGAAGACGAGCGACGACCGCATACAATACCTGGACTACGCGGCCTGGCAGCGGGAGCAGCTATCCACCGCGCGATTGGCGCGCGATCTCGAATACTGGAGGGCGGAGCTTGCCGGGGTTCCTGCGCTCGAGCTTCCGTTCGACTTACCCGCCCCCGCGCTGCCTTCGTCACGCGGCGCCTTCCTGCACGTCGATCTCCCCTCCGAGCTGGTCGAGAGCCTGCGTCAGCTCGGACGCAGCCACGGTTCGACTTTGTTCATGGTGATGCTTACGGCGTTCGAAGTCGTGTTGCATCGCTACTCCGGCCAGACGGACATCGTGCTTGGCGTGCCGATTGCCAACCGCAATCAATTCACCTCCGAGCGCTTCATGGGCACGCTCGTCAATACGTTGGCCTTACGTGTGCAATTCTCGCCGGAGCTGACCTTCACTCAGCTTTTGCAACGGACACGCCTCTCCGCGTTGGCCGCTTACGCACACCAAGATCTGCCTTTCGAGCGCCTGGTCGCAGAATTCCCGTTGTCGCGAAACAGCGGCCGCTCACCATTGGTTCAGGCGATGTTCGACTTTCAGAACGCGCCCTTGCCCAACCTGCAAGAAGCGGCCTTTCGCTTGAAGCCATTCGTAATCAGCCGGGGTGCGTCACAGTTCGACCTGAGTGTGCTGATCCTGGACACCGAACTGGGCCAAAGCCTCGGCCTCGAATACAGCACGGACCGCTTCTCGGCCCAGGCAATCGAGCGCCTTGCCGGGCACTACTTGTCCGTGCTGCGCGAGATACTCGCGGATGCCGAGCAACCCATCTCGAGCATCACGCTCTTGACCGGACCCGAAAGGCGCGCGCTCTTGGCGGCGGCCGGGCGCACCTGCATCGGGCCGCTGGCGACCAAGCCCGTGCACGTCTTGGTCGACGAGCAGGCCGCCCTCCGACCGACAGCGCCTGCGGTGCTGGACGAAGCATCAAGACTCTCCTACGCAGACCTGCAACAGCGCTCCGATGCGCTAGCCGAAGCGCTGCTGGCGCGCGGTGTAGGTCCGGGAGATCGCGTCGCGGTGTACCTCGACCGCAGCCATACCGTACCGATCGCGCTGCTGGCGGTACTCAAGACGGGCGCGGCCTACGTCCCGGTCGATCCTCGCTATCCAGCGGCCCGCGTCGAACAGGTATTGCAGGACGCAAACCCCAAGCTCGTACTCACGCGCTCGAGCTTGGAGCACGCACTGCCTGCGTTTCTGGGCGATCGCCTCGTGCGCTGCGATCTGGTCGGCGAACACCCGTCAGGGACGCTGTCGAGGTCGGAAGTTCGGCCCGAAATGGCCGCCTACGTGATTTACACCTCGGGCTCGACCGGACGGCCCAAGGGCGTGGAAGTGTCGCACGGGGGACTCTCCAACTTCTTGAAGTCGATGACCGCCGAGCCGGGCATCACTGCCGGTGACCTGCTGTTGTCAGTCACTACGGTGGCCTTCGACATCTCCGGGCTGGAGCTGTTCCTGCCGCTGATCAACGGCGCCTCGGTGTACGTCGCCTCCAGCGAAGTCGCCAGTGACGGCAAACTCTTGCGTGCGCTACTCGAAACCTCGGACGCAACCATTTTGCAAGCCACGCCCGCTACCTGGAAGCTGCTGATCGAAGCGGGCTTTCAGGGCAAACGCGGACTCAAGATTCTGTGCGGTGGCGAAGCCTTGCCGCGTGATCTCGCAGACCAACTGCTGCGCCGCGCCGATTCGGTCTGGAACATGTATGGCCCAACGGAGACCACGATTTGGTCTACCGTGCAGCGAGTCGCCGCTGGCAGCGAGCCGGTGCCGATCGGCACTGCGATCTTGCACACGCGCCTGTACGTGCTGGACGCGCATCGGGAACTAGCGCCATTCGGCGCTGTCGGCGAGATCTACATTGGCGGCGCTGGCGTCGCGAACGGCTACTTGAATCGTCCGGACCTGACCGCCGAACGCTTCTTTCTCGATCCCTTCTCGGACGCACCAAACGCGCGCATGTACCGCACCGGAGACCTGGGCAGGCTACGCGCAGACGGCTCGCTAGAATACCTGGGGCGCGCTGACTACCAAATCAAACTACGCGGCTTTCGCATCGAGCCTGGTGAGATCGAAGTGGTGCTGAAGCAGCAGCCTGGCGTGCGCGATGCCGTGGTCGTGGCGCGCGAAGACCGTCCCGGGGACGTCCGGCTCGTTGCCTACTATGTGCCCGAAGCGGCGGGCACCGACCTCGCCGTCGAGCTTCGCTCCGTGCTCACCCAAAGGCTACCGGAATACATGGTTCCGGCCGCGTTCGTGGCGCAGGCAGGCTTTCCACAAACGCCGAACGGTAAGCTCGATCGCAAACTGTTGCCCGCGCCTGCCGAGACCGACTTGGCGCGCGGCGAAGAATTCACCCCGCCGCGAGACGAGCTCGAGGCGCAGCTGGTCGAAGTATGGCAAGCGGTCCTCGGCGCACCACGGCTCAGCGTCCGCGACGACTTTTTCGCGGTGGGCGGGCACTCGCTCCTGGCCGTGCGCTTGCTGTCTCGCATTCACAAGGAGCTTGGCTTCGATCTGCCCGTGGCAAGTCTGCTGCGTGGGCCGACGATCGAGCTGTTCGCCAGGCAAATCCGCGCGCTTCAGACCACGCCCGAAGCGTCGAGCGAGCCTAGCCCTACCGTGCGCTCGCCGGTAGACAATCACTCGCTGTCATTCGTCGTGCCGATCTCGGAGGGCGCGAGCGAAACACCCTTGTTCTGCGTGCACGGCGCAGGCGGCGACGTCATCAGCCTGCGTGAGATTGGCCTCGGCATCGGCAGCAAGTTCGGTTTCTACGGTATCCAGAGCCGGGGCGTGGACGGCACGAGCGTGCCGTTCGATAGCATCGAGGGGATGGCCAGCGCCTACCTCAACGAAGTCCGCAAGGTGCAGCCAAGCGGACCGTATCACCTGAGTGGGTTCTGCGGCGGGGGCTTGGTCGCATTCGAGATGGCGAATCAGCTGCATGCCCTCGGAGAGACGGTGGCGTTGCTGGTGCTGCTCGGGTCGAGACGCCCAGGTTCGGTACGCGGCGGGTCGCGATTGAGTAGCTGGCGGCAGGGCATCGCGCGCAGCGGACTGCGCTTTTTGTTGGAACGGCTCGTGTTCTTCGTGCAGCGCGAGTTTACCTTCGCCAGCGCCCGCTTCCGAATCTTCGCGAGTCGCCTGTTCAAGCGCCCAGTGCCCCACGCAATTCGCAATATGTGGCTCACTTGGGCGTTCTTTCGCGCGCAGCGTCGCTACCAGCCGGGCGTTTATTCCGGACGACTTACCCTACTCCGTCCGAGTGAAGATCACATGAGCGAAGCCGACGGCGGACCCGAGTTCGGTTGGCAGGGCTTCGCCACGGAAGGGGTCGAGGTATACGAAGTCCCCGGCAACCACGAGACCGTCGTCAAACACCCCCACGCCTCGACCGTGGCCGCGAAACTCGAAGCCGCTCTGCTGAACAGCGTTGGCCGGAAGCGCTCGTGAGCGCCATCGGGGATCCAGGCGCGGCCGAAGCGCCTGCGTTGGCCCCGGGACGCCGTGTGTTCGAGAACGCGGCCTTGCTGATCGCGGCTCAAGTGGTGGCGATGCCCGTCTCGCTGCTGGTGAACGCCCTGATGGGGCGCTATCTGGGGCCGGCAGACTTCGGCCATTTGTACCTGGCCCTGACGTTCTCGTCATTCGGCTTTCTATTCGTCGATTGGGGCCAATCGTTGGTGCTAAGTGGTGCGGTCGCGCGGGACCGCAGCCAAGCCGGCATGCTCCTCGGCAGCGCGTTGCTTTGGCGTGCCGCGGCCTCCGCCTTGGTTTACCTGGTAGTGGCGCTCGCGGCACGAGCGCTCGGATACTCAGCGACGTTCCACCAGATCTTGGCGCTCGTGTTTTTGGGTGCGGCGCTCGGCGCGCTGTCGGGGGCATGTCACGACGTCATCCGCGGCTTGGAGCGCATGGACATCGCCGCGGCGACCGCGCTCGGCGGACAATTCCTCAACGCATTGGTCGTCGTGCCCATCTTGCTGCTGGGCGGCGGCTTGCGCGCGGTGCTACTCGCGCAAGCCGGCTGCGCGTTGCTGGGCGTGGTCGCGGTCTACATGGCACTCGCGCCGCTCGGCATTTTGCCGCTGAAGCAGCAGCGTGCTGTCTCCAAGCGCTTGTTCCTGAACGGGACGCCGTTCGTGTTGTTCGGGCTGGCGTTGGCGCTGCAACCAAACGTCGACGCGGTCATGCTTTCGAAACTTTCATCGGCCAGCGCCGTGGGCTGGCACGCTGCGGCGCGAAAACTGGTGGGCGTACTCGTCTACCCCGCGAATGCGATCGTGGGCGCCCTTTACCCGACGCTCTGTAGATTGTACGGCGAAGACCGCGCGGCGTATTGCCGGCTGACCGGGAATGCTCTGTCGAACACCACGGTCTTGGTGGTGCCCATCGCGCTCGGTTGTCTGCTGTTCCCAGAACTCGGTATCCGGCTGTTCAACCGCGACTCCTTCGGGCCTGCGGAAGACAACCTGCGGGTCCTTTCGCTGCTGCTACTGCTCGCTTACTTCAGCATGCCCATCAGCAGCTCGTTGGTTGCCGCGGGTCGGCAGCGGCCGTGGGCGGTCGTTCAGTTGTCGTGCGTGGTCGTCAGCCTGATCGCCGATCCGATCCTCGTGCCTTGGTTCGAGGCCAAGAACGGCAACGGCGGGCTCGGTGTGTGTGTGTCCGCGGTGCTGAGCGAAGTGTTGATGGTCGGCGCGGGCATCGCCATGCTTCCGAGCGGCATCATCAATCGCGCTCTCGGACGTCGGCTGTTCCTCGCGAGCTTCGCCGGCGGCGCCATGTATTTCACGGCGCGACTGCTCAGCGGCCTCACACCCTGGCTGACTGCGCCACTCTCCGTGCTCGCGTATGGCTTCTGCTTGTGGGGCACGGGTGGCCTCGAAGCCAGCCAAATTCAGGCAGTGCGCGGGCTGCTGCGGCGTCGCTCCAACCGACCGAGCGACGCGCGGCGTTAACCGGAGCGAGCCAGCAGAACCAGGCCGAGTGCAGCGAAACCAAGCAGAATCGCCAGTAGCGCCACGAGCAAGGGCAGCACCCGGCGGGGCGCGATGCGCGCAGCCAACTCCGCATCGAGCCCCTGACGCAGGTGTTCGGCAATCTCTCGATCAGCGGCGCGCACTCGCAGCACGAGCAGCACGACGCTGAGCGCGAAGGCCAAGCCGATGAACGTCGCGGTCAGCCAACGCACTCGCGAACGCCGCGCCTGCTCGCGCGCGAAGGCTGCCGGCAAGCCATCGAGCAAGAGGACGTCTGGCACATCGAAAGTCTGGGCGGGTTCCGAGCCCGAATCGAGCGGCCAGCCAACGGCCGCCGCGCTGCGCAGATCGACCTCGCTCGAGACTACGAGCCACGCCGGCGGTTGCCCGCTCGGAAGTTGCACGATGCCTAGCGACCCACCACGACCATTTGGCCCGAGAGCGGCCACACCTCCCGCCAAGCGCTGTCGATTCGAAACCAAACTGAAGAACGCCTCGCTGCGCGGAACCGCAGATTCGATGCGCAGACCGTCAGCCACGCGCGAGGCCGAAAATCCCCCCGCAACCACGGCGATCGGAGTTTCAATCAGGCCACTTTGACCGTCTTCGCGGCGCGCTTCGACACGCACGGTCGGATTGAGGTCGTTCGCTTCGAAGAACACGCGCGCACGGCCTTGGTCGTTCGTGCGGAGCTGCTCCGTGCCGGTCAAGCGCGCGCCCTCCGCACTGACCGTCAGCAATGCGCCGACCACGGGTTGGCCGTCATGCTCCACGCGGATCGCCAGCGCCGCGGAGGAGCCGATCACGAAAGCACCGCGCTCGGCGGCCACGCTCAGCACGAGCCCGCGATCGGCGCGGCCGCGAATCCAACCGCCGCGGCGGCGCGCGCGTGCGGCCCAACGCGTCACATCGAGCTCGAAGCGACCATTCGCCAACGGAGCGTCAGCCGCGTCCCGAAGTTCGAATTCGATCGGGCCGTGCACCGGATGCTCGAAGCGCATTTCGAAATCGGCGACACCGCGCTGCGCTCGTGACACCGTCACCACGACGTCCGCCCCACCGGGTGCGCGCGCGCGCGCCGTGATTGGACCATTCCAGAATGCAGTCTCGCGTTCGCCCTCTCGCTCGACGCTCTCCGCGCGGAGGGACAGCGTCGCTACGCCCTCGCTCGGCCCGCCGTATACACGCGCGCCGTGCAGCTTGCGCGGCGCGCCCGCCACGAAGAGCGCATAGCTGACGACCAGCGCCGTCAGCAGCGGCAGCGCCAAAGACCAGGCGCGACTCATCGGCTTGTCATTTCCACGGATATGCTACCCTGCGCCGCGAAACTATGGCGGACGTCAAGAAAGCAAAGGTAAAAAAGCAGGCCCAAGCCAAGCGCGTTCGGAAAGAGCGTCGCTTTCTGCCCGAGCCCACCTACGCCTCCCGCGCCTCGATTGGCGGCGGCATGCTGGGCGCGCTCATCCTAGGCGCGGGCGTGTACAGCCAATGGCTGAGCGAGAACCCACGCGCCATCGCGCCGTACCTGTTCGGCGTGGGTGCGATCTCACTCGGCGCAGCGCTCTGGTTCGGTGATGCAGGCGCGCTACCCGTGCGCGTCGGGGAGGCAGGCATCGGCATCGAAAAAGGCAATGACCTCGTTCGCCTCGCCTGGTGCGATCTGGAAAGGGTGTTCACCGAGCGCGGCGAGCTCGTGGCCAAGGGCAAAGAGCTCACCTTGCGGATCCCCATCGCCGCCCATCGCACGGCGGTGGCTTGGATTTTGAGCGAAGGCACGAAGCGCATCCCCGCCGTGATGGACGTCAAGCGCCAGAGCCTGTCCGGCCTGCCCGATCCCAAAGACAAAGACGGCGAGTTCGTCGTGATCGAGGGGGTGCAAGTCACGGGTCGCCACTGCGCCGCCAGTGGCAAACCGATCTCGTTCGAGCGCGATGCGCGCCTCTGCCCGAACTGCGGTCAGGTCTATTTGAAAGACCAAGTGCCCGCCAAGTGCGTCACGTGCGAGGCGGCTCTAGGCAGCAAGGCAATCGAGCTCTGAGCCCGAGCGGCCTGGGTCACGTGTCCGACCTGGCCGGCGCTTTGAGAAATCAGCCGAGTACGGCTGATTCGCATTGGGGCGCGCGGCAGCGAATTTTGAGTCGCTGCGCGATCCGCTAGCTCGAATTCTCGCGATTCCAAGCCTCGACCCAGGTCGGCAGGGCCGGCGATGGATCCGTTCGGCCGACCAGCTCGAGCAGCTCGCGCGAGCTCACCGTGCCCCCTTTGCGCTTCAAGAAGCGAGAGCGCACCACGGCTTCGGCCACCAACTCATCACGCCGGAGGAAGCGGTGTTGGATGATGAACGCTTTTTCATCCCAGCCGATGACCGTGGTCTCGACCTCGAAGACTTGGAACAGCCGTAGCGAGCGCCGAAAGCGGATCGTCTCGGCGGCAACCACCGGATAAAATCCCGCGCGCCAGAGCTGCTTGGCCAAACCGGAGCGCAGCAACAGATCGACTCGCGCCACGTCGAGCATCGAGAGGTAGACGCCGTTGTTCACGTGCAGCAGCACGTCCAAGTCCGCGGGCCCGACGATGAAGCGCCTGCGCGTCGGCTCGAACAAGCCACAGCGCGGACGGAAAGGTGCCGTCAAGGACAGCAGCAACAGGCGTAGGAGCAAGCTCATGCAGGCCGGGCATCATACGCTGAGACGAAGTGGTCCCGTTCATTCTACCGAACCACGTGATTTCCCGGCCGTTGGCGCACCGCGCTGGCCGAAGGCCAGCGCTTGGGAAGCCGGGCGCCCGCAGCGCGGAGCGCGAGGACGCCCACCGATCCTCGACGTATCACGCGCGGGGCATCTGATCTCGGTGCTGTGAGCCCGCGCAATGAACGGGGCGGGACTACAACTTGGCCGCGCTGATCGCGGCTTGCAGGCGATCCTCGTCTTCGTGTGAAAGCGAGGTCTGCATCACTTTGCCGCCCGTGCCCGTGATCGCTTCGAGCACTTTGTCGGCCGTCATTTTCTTGACCAGCACGAACAGCGCGGACGTTCCGGGCGTGAGTGTGGCGGCGAGCTCCTTCATGAAGTCATCGTTGATACCGATGTCGGTGAGTGCGCCTGAAGCAGCCCCCGCGGAGGCTCCGACCGCGAAACCGAGCAGCGGATTCAAGAACAGCAGCCCAATCAGCGAGCCCCAAAAACCGCCGCTGACCGCGCCTGCAGCGGTCAGATTGACGGCCTGATTCAGCTTGACCTTGCCCGCCGGATCTTTGACCGCCACCACCGCGTCTTCCAAATCGATCAGGTATTCGCTCTGTAGCTTGCGCAGCTTGAGCCGTACTTCTTCCGCCGCGAACGCATTGTCGTAACCGATGACTACTAGTGTGCTCATGGGACCCTTCCTGGAGTGTCTCCGCCGTCCAAGAGCGCTTTTGGCGCTCCGCCGACAGTGCGTCAAGCGCCAACCGAAGTACGCGCGCTCGTTTCAGGTTTGTGACGGCGGCGTGCTGCCATCGAGCCGTGCTGCGGTCTCAGCAAGGGGTTCTGCTTCGCCTTCGCTTCCTTTGACCCACGCTGCGAACAGCTCGAAACCGACGGCCAGCACCACGGCACCGACGAAGAGCCCGATGATGCCCGAGCTGATCATGCCCCCGATGGCGCCGATCACGATCACCAACGTGGGCACACTCGCGCCGCGGCCGAGCAAAATGGGTTTCAGGACATTGTCGATCAGCCCGACGAAGATGCTCCAGACCAAGAAGCCAATGGCCACGTTCGTGCTCGAATACGCGAACACGTAGACAATCATCGGGCCCAGCACGATCAGCGTTGGTAGCTGCGCCACCGCGCAGATCAGCACCAAAAGCGCCCAGGCGCCCGGGGCAGGGATACCGGCCACTGCCATGCCCACCCAAGCGAGCACGGCTTGAATGGCAGCCACCCCCAGCACACCCTTGGCCACCGCGCGCACCGTGGAAACGGCCAGGTCGACCAAATGCTGTCCCCGTCGCGGAGCGACGCGTTCGGCGACCGGTAACAGCGCCCGTTGGCTCGCCTCGGCCTTCATCAAAAAGGCGACCGCGACCGCGACCGCGAACAGCGACTGCAGAATGCCGACCGATAGCCCGCCGAGCGACTGGGCGAGCCAGCGGCCCACTTCGCGCAGCTGCGGCAAGTGGGCTTCGACGACCGACGCGGGCGCGTTCACGGCCGTCATCCACGCCCCGTAAATCCGTTCCCCGACAATTGGCCAATTGGCCACGTCGGGCCGCGGAGGGGGCAGCTTGAGCTGACCTTGCGCCCATTGGCGACCAACGCGAACGACGAAGCCGCCGATCGAGTCGAAGAACAGGTACGTCGGGATGACAATCACGGCCAGCGCGACGCCCCCGAACGCCATTGCCCCCAAGCGTGGACGTCGCGGCGACAAGCGCAGCGTCAATGGGTAGATGGCGGTCGCGATGATGGCGCCCCAGAGCACGGGCACCAAAAATGGCAGGACGATCTGCAAGCACCAAGCGATCCAGCCACCGAGCAGCACCACGCGAATCGTGCCCGCGGTGACACGACTCAGGAAGAAATCTTGGCTCTCTCTCGATTCCATGGGCGCCTTGGCTCCCTCGTCCCGAAAGGGCGAAGGCGAGCGATGCTCACACGGCGCCCACAGCTCGGCAACCTTCAGTTTCGTTCCAGGGCCAGAGCCAGAAGGACGAGCGAGCGCGCTCCGACCTGATACGTCGTACGTGCATACGCTGGCGCTTCGTTCCACGGGCTGATGTCGTCAGGGGATAAAAGCGCGGTGTCGATGCAGCGTCGCCACGAGCCGAGCGCGCCTTCCGCGACCGCCGGCAGCTCGAACGACAACGGCTCCCAAAAAGCGTTGATCATCACGTGTAGCGAGTAACGGCCATGAAGGCTGCGCACGGTGAAGGCCAGCGAATGCGATTTTTCGCTCCAATCCGGACAGCCGAGCGCCACCCCGTGCCAAGTGATGTCGGCGCGATCGAGCAGCTCTTGGAGCGTCATCCGGGTGCCCTCGACGACCACGTCCCGGTGCAGGCGAAATTCGCTGAGTAGCCGCACGAAGCGATGAACGTCCGCGTGGCGCTCGAGTAAGTCCCAATCGAACCAGCTAAGCTCGTTGTCTTGGCAATACGCATTGTTGTTGCCGCGTTGGGTTCGCCGCACTTCGTCGCCCATCAGCAGCATTGGCGTGCCTGCCGCGAGCATGAGCAGCGCGAGCAGGTTCTTCACCTGACGATTGCGCAGGGTCTCGATCGCCGAGTCGTGGCTCGGCCCTTCTGCGCCACAGTTCCAGCTCAGGTTGTCGTTCGCGCCGTCGCGATTGTCCTCGCCGTTCGCACGGTTGTGCTTGCGATCGTAAGAGACCAAATCATTGAGCGTAAATCCATCGTGACAGGTCACGAAGTTGACGCTTTGTTCTACCTCTCGTTGCTCGTGAGCGTAGATGTCCGGGCTACCGAGTAGCCGCTCGGCCAGGGCCGGCACTGTGCCATCGTCACCCTTGACGAAGGCCCGCAGATCGTCGCGAAAATGGCCGTTCCACTCTTGCCACGTGTCACCAATGAAGGAGCCGACCTGATACAGACCGGCGGCGTCCCACGCTTCGGCGATCAGCTTGGTACCGGCAAGCAGCGGATCCGACTCGATGTCCCAGAGGACGGGCGGATTGGGCAGCGGTTCGCCGCGTTCATCACGACAAAGCACCGAAGCGAGGTCGAAGCGAAAGCCGTCCACGTGCATCTCGGCGACCCAGTAGCGCAGGCTGTCTTGGATCAAGCGCCGCACGGTGGACTGATTGGCGTTCAGAGTGTTACCGCAGCCCGTGACGTCACGATACTTGGCGCGGTCCTCGTCCAGCATGTAGTACGTCGCGTTGGCCAGCCCTCGAAAACACTGCGTGGGCCCACCCTCTCCGCCTTCGCTCGTGTGATTGAAAACCACGTCGAGGAAAAGCTCGATGCCCGCGCGGTGCAGGGCCTTCACCATGTCTCGGAACTCGTCGAGCACCGCAAGTGGATCGCCCCGCGAGCTGAACGCGTGGTGCGGCGCGAAGAACGAAAGCGGCTGATAACCCCAGTAGTTGACCAGACCTTCGGGCGCGTTTTGGGGATCGAACTGAAACACCGGCAAGAGCTCGACCGCGGTGATGCCGAGCGCCTGCAGATACGGGATCTTCTCGATCAAGCCGGCGTAGGTTCCGCGCTTGTCGCCGGCCACGCCCGAATTCGGATGCTGCGTGAAGCCGCGCACGTGAAGCTCGTAGATGATCGTCTCTTGAAAGGGTCGGCGCAGCGGCACGTCCCCCTCCCAATCGTAGTCGTCCGGACGCGCGACGACGCTTTTCATTGCGAAAGCAGCGTTGTCGCCAGGCTGCTGCGCGGCGCTTCGGTCGTAGGCCCCCGGCACGGCGACCGCTAGGCCGTAGGGGTCGAGCAAGACCTTCTCACGGTCGAAACGCAGCCCTTGCTGCGGAGCGAACGGGCCGTGTGCGCGATAAGCGTAGACTTGCCCCGCATCGAGCCCGGGCACGAATACGTGCCAGTAGTTCTGAGAGCGGTGCTGGGCCGGGGTGAGGGAAATCACCCGTGAGGGTTGCACGGCGTCGGCATCCGCGAACAAGAGCAGCTCGATCAGCGTCGCGTCGCGCGAAAACACGCTGAAATTGACGCCACCATCTCGGACCGTAGCGCCGAGTGGCGCGCTCAAGCCTGGTCCCGCGTCGACTGCGCTCATTTTGCGCCCGTGTCGCACGGACTCTGGCTCGCGTCGAGAACGTTGCGCCGAATGGCGATGCTCGACCAGGCCGAGAGGCCGGCTGTGCTTGACCGTGACTGCGTCCCGTCATGATGCGCTGACAGGTGGGCTCGGCCGTCACTGCATCGCTACCAATTCGTGCGCGACAGCCGAGATTTGCGCGCAAAAGTTGCGTGACGATCGAGCGCCTTTTACGGGCAGGCGACGACTGCAGGGAGTACGCTCCGTCCGCCAGCGCGTTTCTGCGGGAGCGCGCCAGCGGCTCGCAACTTGCAAGTTGCATCCGAGTTTCGGGCGGCAGCCAGCCGCCAGCAGAACCTCCAAGGGAGAATTGTCGTGAACGATCTCGCGTCGTCTACTCAACCGATCACGTACGCAAGTGACAACGTTGGGCCGCTGTCCGCCGAAGAGCTGGCGCGCATGCACGCCTACTGGCGCGCCTGTAACTACCTCGCGGTGGGCATGATCTACTTACAGAATAACCCACTCTTGCGCGAGCCGCTGAAGTCCGAGCACGTCAAGGCTCGGCTCCTCGGCCACTGGGGGTCTAGCCCTGCCCTGTCTTTTACGTGGATCCATTTGAATCGCCTGATCGTCAAATGGGACCTCGACATGATCTTCGTGGCCGGCCCTGGGCATGGTGCGCCCGGCGTACTCGGGCCCGCATATCTCGAGGGCACGTACTCCGAAGTTTACCCGGACAAGAGCGAAGACGTGGAGGGCATGCAGCGCTTCTTCAAGCAGTTCTCTTTTCCCGGTCATATCGGTAGCCATGTCACACCCGAGACCCCCGGTTCGATTCACGAGGGCGGAGAGCTCGGCTACAGCCTGTCGCACGCCTACGGCATGGCGTACGACAACCCGGATCTGATCGTCGCCTGCGTGGTGGGTGACGGTGAAGCGGAAACCGGGCCGCTGGCGACTTCGTGGCATTCCAACAAATTCCTCAATCCTGCGCGCGACGGCGCGGTCCTGCCAATTCTCAATCTGAACGGCTACAAGATTGCCAACCCGAGCATCCTTTCGCGCATCAGCCACGAAGAGCTCGAGGCGTTGTTCTTCGGCTACGGCTACAAGCCCCATTTCGTCGAAGGCAGCGACCCCGAGCTGATGCACCAGAAGATGGCCGCCACACTCGAGACGGCGATCAGCGAGATCCGCGCCTACCAGGCCGCCGCTCGCAGCTCCAAGGACGTCGAGCGCCCGCGTTGGCCGGTGATCGTGCTCCGCTCACCGAAGGGTTGGACGGGTCCCAAGGAAGTCAAAGGACACAAGGTGGAAGGCTCCTGGCGCTCGCATCAGGTGCCCTTCTCCGACGTGCGCGACAACCCCGAAAAGCTGAAGCTGCTCGACGATTGGTTGAAGAGCTATGCTGCACACGAGCTGTTCGATCAGGCAGGGCGGCTATTGCCCGAGCTCAAAGCGTTGGCGCCGAAAGGCAAGCGCCGGATGAGCGCCAATCCCCATGCCAACGGCGGGGTGCTACGTAAACAACTCAAGTTACCTGATTTTCGACGCTATGCGGTCGATGTGCCTGCGCGCGGCGCCGTACAGCACGAGAACACCCTGCCGCTCGGGGAGTTTCTACGCGACATCATCAAAGCGAACCCGACCAACTTCCGTGTCTTCGGTCCGGATGAGACCGCATCCAACCGACTGCAGGCCGTGTACGAAGCCAGCAAGAAGACCTGGATGGCGGATCTGCTACCGGAGGATGCCGATGGCGGCGAGCTCGCGCGTGACGGCCGAGTGATGGAGATGCTGTCCGAGCACACCTTGCTCGGTTGGCTCGAAGGCTACCTCCTGACCGGTCGCCACGGCCTGTTTCACACCTACGAAGCCTTTGCGCACGTGATCGATTCGATGTTCAACCAACACGCCAAATGGCTGGATATCTCGAAGAATCACGTACCTTGGCGGGCGCCCGTCGCGTCCGAGAACATCCTGCTGTCCTCTACCGTCTGGCGCCAGGATCACAACGGCTTTTCGCACCAGGATCCCGGCTTCATCGATCTGGTGACGAACAAGGGTTCTTCCGTCGTGCGCATCTACCTTCCGCCCGACGCCAACACTCTGCTGTCCGTAGCGGACCATTGCTTTCGCAGTACGGATTACGTCAACGTGATCGTCGCGGACAAGCAGAAGCATCTGCAATTTACCACCATCGACGAAGCCGTCACCCATTGCGCCAAAGGCCTCGGGATCTGGCCTCGTGCCAGTACGGACGCCGGCGAAGAGCCGGATGTCGTGCTGGCCTGCTGCGGCGACGTCGCCACCATGGAAGCGCTGGCAGCGGCTGCCATCCTACGCGAGCGAGCACCAGACTTGAAGCTGCGCTTCGTAAACGTCGTCGACTTGTTCCGCATGCAGCCCGCGTCGGAGCACCCGCACGGCTCGACCGAGCGTGAGTTCAACAGTTTGTTTACGACCAACAAGCCAATCATCTTCAATTTTCACGGCTACCCGTGGTTGATCCACCGGCTCGCGTACCGCTTCGAGAACCACCACAATTTGCATGTTCGCGGCTACATGGAGCGCGGGAACATCAATACGCCCCTCGAGCTGGCGCTGTTGAACGAGACCTCGCGCTTCCATCTCGTGATCGACGTCATCGATCGCGTGCCACGTTTGCAGGCCAAGGCCGCGCACCTGAAAGAAGAGATGCGCAACGCCATCATCGAGAACACGAGCTACGCCCACGAGCACGGCCATGACCGGCCCGAAATCAGCAACTGGGTTTGGCCGTACTGATCGACGATTTCGCGAGACTGACGGCGGGGCGCGTATTGCGCCCCGGTCAGGGACGGAATTCGACTTCGAACGCGGGGTAAAAGCGGGCGCCGTACAACAGGTCGGAGACCGGCGCGTAGTTGAGACGGATGTTGCCGAACACTCCACGTGAAAAACGCGACCTGAGCCCGGCCTCCACGGCCCAGGTGTGTTTGAACGGTACCGTGCGGGGGCTGCCCTCGCCCACCACTGCGCTGTAAAACGGAAGCCTGGCGAACAGCTCGAACGCGGTGTTGTCCGCGATGAAGAGGCGTGCGCCGGGGCGCACGAAAAATTGCGTGAGCCCGAGTTGGTTGTCTGTAAACAAAGAGTCTGCCTGGGAAGACGCGCCGAAGATCCGCGCGTAGTCGTACTGCAGGCCGAGGTCGAACTGCAGCCAGCGATTCGGAGTGCTGCTGGCGGTCAGTTCGATCGGAACTTTTACGACGTCGATCTTGGAAAGGATTTTCTTCGCCAACGGCTCCGCAATCCAGAACCAATCACCGTGGCCGTACCAAGCGCCGAGCGCTACTTTGAGGTCGAAGTAGCGCGTGTCGATGAAATGCCAGCTAGCTCCCGCATTCAATAGCCCGACGCTGGCATGCGCGAGATTCATGTTGAGCTGCACGCCAGCGCCAAGCCCATAGGTGACGGCCAGCACGGCATAGACGTCGCCATCCCCGACGCCGAGCGCGCCAGCGGCGATGCTCCACTGACGAGCAGGCAAGGTGTAAGCCGAATAGCGGGTGCTCACCTGTTCGGGGCTTTGCAGATTGGAGACTGCGGCAGTTGCCGCAGGCTGCGCGGGCTCTGCGGCGTTGGCTACTGCAGCAGCCACTAGAGCGAACGCAGACACAGCGGGCAGGAACGCCCACCTCACAGCTTCACTCCAACGAGGAGCGTGCCGATGAACCCGCTCGGGATAGTGTCCTTGATTTGAGCCAAGTACTCGAAGCCTAGTCCGCCCTCGAACAATCCATAGGGCCAGAGCAGCGTGAGACCCGGGGCGAGATGCACCCCGAGGCTCGGCGAGCTGTCATCCCCGAAATTCTCGGTTCTGGGCGAGGTGCCTCGCAAATCCCAAGCCATGGCCGTCACGCCCAAGCCCAATTGATAGCGAAGCACGAGCTGGTACAGCGGCACGTCCCAGCCCAGGGTGAGCCCGCCGTTCAGGCTCGAGGTGTCGGCGGTGAACTCGTACGCTCGTCCAGAAAGTGTTTCGCCAGGCTGGTGCACCGAGCGCCCGAGCGAGCGAAAGAAGTAGCCACCGAGACGGAAACCGGGCGACCAAGTGTAGCCCAGGTCAATGCCGAAACTTGCACCGTACGGAGCGAGCTCGAGGTGCACGATCTTGCCGGTGTGCGCTCCCCAGCCAGCGCTTGCAAGCACATCGAACCCCCGAAGCGACACCCTGCGACGTGGAGCTGCGTCGGCAGCTCTCGCGGCGGTTGCAACCGGCTGCGGCCCAGCGGATTGAGCGCGCGCGCCTCTCGCACCGAAACCGGAGGCGAAGGCAAGTGCGAAAGCAACGACGACCCGCAACCAGGAGCTCGGCCTAGACAAGGTGTCTCTAGACTCGCACGGCGCCCAACCAAAAGTAAGATCCGCGCGCTCAGCCCGCGCGCCGGATCTTCAGCAACTCCTGCAGATCCCAAACTGGCCCGGCGATGAAGGACAAGCCGTCGTCACTGAAAGCAGGGGCGCGCTTCTCGAACGCCGCGTGACCGACCAGGTTGAGCCCCCAGCCGACCGCGAATGCCCCGAGTGAGGTTGCCCAAAGCGCGCCTCGAACCGGGCTCAGCGGCTTCGAGACGAACAGGCCCGCGGCGCCGCCCAGAATTAGCGGGATACCAATCAAGTGCAGAGTGCGATTCGTATCGTTTCGATGCGTCTCGCGATAAAAAGACAGCGACTCTTGCCAGCGCTGGGCGAGGTTGCCCACGAACTCCGGATGACGCGCTCGCCAATCTTTCTCGAGCAGCTCGAGACCGGCACCGAAAAGTGAAAGCGCGCTGAGCTTGAAGCCCGCACACAGCGCCCCCATTCCGGCGACCGAGAGCGCGACGCCCAACGTCGCGGTGGTGGAGCGTCGCGACATGAGTACGATTCTACCATGGCCGCCGGCGCGCCCCGCCAAAACTGGTCGCGCCACGGCTCGCCCTCCGCGCCAAAAACCTCTACAGTTATCGGCAGTTAGCCATGCAAATCCAATTCAGCGCCCAAGCCCCAAATCAGGGACTTCCCCGCGTCGCGGCTTTGACCAATAAGTAGCCGCCCGAAATGACCCTGACCGATCCACGCACCAGCTCGGCGCCCTCGTTCTTGAATGGCACGGCGCGCATGTTGAATGACGCTCGCGACGTCTCCGTAGTGTGGTTGATGATCCAGTGCCTGCTGGTCGTCGGCGTGGGAGTTTCCCTGTTCTTCTGGCCCTACGCGGCCGGCATCTCGGTCTGGTACGTGGCGCCGCTGTACTATCTGCTGGTCGTGGTCACGGTGATGGATCGCTTCACGTTGATGCTTCACTTCACGTCGCATCGGCAACTGTTCAACAAGGACTACAAGAGCCTGAACCACGTCATCCCGTGGCTGATCGGTCCTTTTTTCGGACAGACGCCGAACACTTACTTCGCCCACCACATGGGTATGCATCACCGCGAGGAGAACCTGCCAGACGACTTGAGCTCGACGATGCGCTTCACGCGCAATCGCATCACGCACTGGCTGCGCTACTACCTACGCTTTCTCATCATCGGGCTGCCGGAGCTCATTTTCTACTTTTACAAGCGCAAGAACTGGAAGCTGTTCCAGCGCGTGCTGATCGGCGAGGGCGTGTATTGGTCAGTCGTCGCCCTCGGCCTGTGGCTACGCCCGCAAGCAACGCTCGCGGTCTTGGTCGTACCGCTGGTGCTGATCCGCACGGTAATGATGATGGGCAACTGGGTGCAGCACAGCTTCATCAGCCAAGAGCACCCGGAAGATCCGTTTCAGTCGAGCATTACCTGCATCAACTCCCGCTACAACCGGCGCTGCTTCAACGACGGTTATCACATTCTGCATCACATCAAGCCACGCGCGCACTGGACCGAGCACCCGATCGAGTTCGAAAAGGCGCTGGCCGAGTACGCTTCGCACGACGCGATCGTGTTCGAGGGCGTGGACTATTTCGAGATCTGGATCAACATGATGCTCGGCCGCTGGGGCTGGCTGGCGGCCAAGTTCGTGCACCTCGAAGGCGCACCCGTGCGGAGCAAGGAAGAGGTGATCGTTTTCCTCAAGAGCCGAGTGCAACCGGTTGCCATGCGCGCCGCTACGGCGAGCTGAGCGGCGGGCGGCTGCGCGATACGTCCACTCCGACGAGTGGCTTCAGTTCGTCCGTACTTCCGGCACTGCTCAATAGTGCGAGGAACTCCGGTCGCTTCGGCAGTGTCTCGAGCTTCTCCCGTGATGTGCCGACGAAATGCAGGACCGCGATGTCCTGCTTGCTCACGCTGCGGTGGAGGCCTTCGGCGATCACCGTGTGCTCCGCGAACAGCGGGAGCTTTTCTTGGAATCCGCGGGCAAGCGCCGAGAAATCGCTGACGCGGAGCTTCAGATAGAGGCTGAATGTCGGCCCTGCGGGGGGCGTCGCGGGAAGTTTGACGAGCTCGTTTTCGGTGACCCAGACCAGCGAGCTCTCCGGCGCGCCCTTGCGATCGAGGTAGCGTTCCATGTCCGGAGACTTCAGCGCCTCTTCCAGCTTAGTCGCATCGGCGGCAAACAAGTGAACGACGACGCGCCCGTCGTCCAGTCGAGTCAAGAGGTGGCCATGGATGCCCGCTTTCGCGCGCGCAGCCTCGCCTTCGTCGAAGTACTTCTTGAATGCGTCGAAGTCGCTCATCAGGTGCACCACGAACAAGCTCGCTCCGCCGTGACTCAGCGAGTCGTCTCCACTCCCCTCCGCCGACGCGGTTTCCGTGGACGGTGCAGCCACGGCCGGCGACGCAGCCGTGCTCGTCGCGCAAGCGCTGAGGCCGCCGAGCGCGGATAGTACGAGGGCTCCCCTGAGGAACGTAAAAATCGTGTTGTTTTTTGCGCGCTGAACCATGGGGGCGGAGAGTGCCACACTCCAGCGCTGCCGGCGGAACGTGTTTATTCCTTGTCGCCGATCGCGCGAGGACGTAACGAACTACGGGTTGGCCAGGGAACCTCGATCATGAACCCTTTATCTCCCGCTCGGAAAGCCAGTCTCGGCATGACAGCGGTGCTCGGCATTGCGGTCGCTACCGGTGCAGGCTTTGCGCTATTCAATGCCCATGCCGCACCGGTTACGGCGCTGCGACCAGAGGCGCCCGCTCGTGAAGCGACCACGCAGCCTTCGGCACCGATGGCAGATGAGGAAAGCAGCGCCTTGAGCGGGTCGGTACTCGAGACCAAGGCTGCCAGCCAGTACACCTACCTGCGGCTCGCCACCTCGACAGGCGAAATCTGGGCCGCGGTGCCCAGCGCCTCGGTCGCCCTCGGCGCCCAAGTGACGATCGAGAACGCGACCAAGATGAGCGCGTTCAAGAGCAGCACGCTCAAACGCACCTTCGATGTCATCTATTTCGGGACGCTTGCGACGGGCTCGACGAAGCAAGCGGCAGCGCCGCGCTTTTCGCCGGCCGATGCGCTCGACAACGAAGACGATCCGAGCTTGCCGCCTGGGCATCCGGACATAGGCGGTGGCGCAATACGGGGCGCCGATGCGCTGCCGGCTGGGCACGCCAGTATCAACGGCGCAGCCAACTCTCCCCATGGACCCTCGGCGAACGCTCCGACGTCGGCAATCCCGGCAGTGGCAGTAGCACCTGCAACTGGGAGCAATGCGCACGCCATCGCGCAATTGTCCGCGCAACTAGCCGGGCAGCGTGTCCGAGTGCGCGGTCAGGTGACCAAGGTCACCGCGGGCGTCCAAGGGCACACGTTCTTTCACCTGCGCGATGGAAAGCCGGGCGATCCGGGGCAAGCTTCGGATTTGGTCGTCACCTCCGATGCGACACCCGAGCTCGGCCAGGTCGCGATCTTCGAAGGCACATTGCGGGCGAACGTGGATATCGGCATCGGCTACAGCTACCCAATTTTGCTCGAAAACGCGGTCCTGATCGCGGAGTGAACCGTGTCAGCGCTGACCGGCTTGGATCCCGGTCAGTGCGATCGTGTACACGATGTCTTCGACCAAGGCGCCGCGCGATAGGTCGTTGACGGGACGCCGTAAGCCTTGGAGCATAGGTCCGATGCTGATCACGTTCGCGCTGCGCTGAACCGCCTTGTAGGTCGTATTTCCGGTGTTCAGATCGGGAAACACGAACACGGTGGCGTGCCCGGCCACCGGGCTATTGGGGGCTTTGCTCGCGGCTACATCGGGAATCGCCGCGGCGTCGTATTGCAGTGGGCCGTCGAGCGCGAGATCCGGTCGCGCGGCTTGGGCAATGCGAGTCGCCTCGCGCACTTTGTCGACGTCACTGCCCGAACCCGATTCGCCCGTCGAATAGCTGATCATCGCCACGGAAGGCACGATGCCAAAACGAGCGGCAGAGTCTGCGCTCTGAATCGCGATGTCCGCCAGCATGGCGGCGTCTGGATCGGGGATCACCGCGCAATCACCGTAAACCAGCACTTGCTCGGGCAAGCACATGAAGAAAATCGAGGACACGACCTTGGCCCCTGGTTTCGTCTTGATCAGCTGCAACGCGGGCCGAATGGTGTTGGCCGTCGAATGCACCGCCCCTGAGACCAAGCCATCGACCTCGCCCAGGGCGAGCATCATGGTACCGAGCCACACGTTGTCTTCCAGGAAATCCGCCGCTGCCTGCGGTGAGAGGCCCTTGTGTTTGCGCATTTCCACCAGCGGCGCGACGTAGTTCTCGCGGATCGAGGCTGGGTCGAGAATTTCCACTCCCGGCGGGAGCTCGACCTCCTGCGCCTCGGCGACGCGTCGAATTTCGGCGGCGTCACCCAAAAGCACGCAGCGGGCGATGCCTCTCTCGGCGCAGATCGCGGCCGCGCGCACGGTACGCGGCTCATTGCCCTCGGGTAGTACGATACGCTTGTTCGCCGCGCGCGCGAGCTCGGTCAGTCGATAGCAAAATGCCGCAGGCGAGACGCGTGTCTCGACGGGGATCTGGGTGTGGCGTGCGATCCAGTCGGTGTCGATGTGGCTGGCAACGAAATCCATACCGCGTAGGACGCGCTCGAGGTCGTCGATCGGGATCTCGGGGCTCATTCCCGCGAGCTTGTTGGCCGTCTCCCAAGTGTTGGAGCGCACTTGCAATAGCGGTAAGCCGGTGGCTAGACCTGGGCGGCAGAGCTCGAGGATGGCCGGAGAAAGCTCGATGCCGCCCGTTAAAATCAAGCCAGAAATAGGCACTTTGTTGATCGCGGCCAAGGCCACCGCCAACACCACGTCCGCGCGGTCGCCCGGCGTGACGAGGATCGAACCTGCCACTAGCGTATCCACCAGGTTGGGCACCGTGCGTGCCAGCAGGCTGATCTTCTTTGCGCGGCGACTCATGATCTCGCCCTCATGCACGATCTCGGCACCGAGCTGGCGAGCGATGTCGATCGTGCGGCACGCGGCAAGTTCTGGATTTTCTGGGATTAGACCGATCGGATTGAAGTCTGGCCTGCTCAGCACCAAGCGGCCCGAAGTAAACTCCCCGTAGGCGCTCAGCCGTGCGCGGGCGTCGCGCGTGGGCACGCGATTCACGAAGCAGCCGATCACGCGCCCCGGTCCGAAACCTCCGTATTGCCGGGCAGCGATCTCGAGGTGGGACTCGAATTCTTCCAGCGGCGTTGCGCCCAGCGAGCCCACCAAGATGACTTCGGCGCTCAACGTGCGCACCAGCTCCCGGTTGAGGCTACCCTCCCCGAGCGCGTCGTGCGTATGCGCCAGGCCTTCCACCACTACGACGTCTGCGTCGCCGGCAGAAGCGTGGAAATCGCGCAAGATATGCTCGAATAGCTCGTCCCCGCGACGCGCCAAAATCAAGCGCGCCGCTTCCTCCAGCGGAAGCGGCGTGGTGGGCGTCAGCGAGCTCGTATGGCGAATGAAATGCGTGGAGCGCTCGGGGCCGGTGTCGTGCCCATCGGGCTGAGCGATCGGTTTGAAAAAAGCCACGCGCGTGCCGCGATTGTCGAGCGCGCGCACCAAGCCCAGCGCCATCGAAGTGAGCCCTACGCCGCCGCCGCTCGGAACCAAGTACAAGGTATGAGGCATGCTCGTTCGTTCAGGCTGATTGCAGAGTGAGGCGCGCCGTTTCGCGCGCTATGACCAGCTCTTCGTTGGTAGGAATCACCAACGAAAGCAAAGCGGACGCTTGGCTCGTGATCCGGCCGTTCTCTTCGGCACCGTGCACGCGATTCAAATCGGCATCCACTTGGGCACCGAGCACCCGCAAGTGCCCGAGCGTCTGGGCGCGCACTTCGGCCGCGTGCTCGCCAATCCCGCCCGTGAACACCAGCGCGTCCACGCGTGAAAGGCCGGCGCACAGGGCGAGGATCGCCTTGGCGAGCCGGTAGCAGAAGACGTCGATCGCGAGCGCAGCACGATCGCTGCCCTCCGCGCGCAGCGAGAGCAACGTACGCATGTCGTTGCTGACCCCGGAAAGGCCCAAAAGTCCGCTCTTTTTATTGAGCAGTTCGCTGATTTGGTGGAGATCGAGCTGGGCGTGCTTGGCTAAAAATTCGTGCAGGTTGGGATCGACGTCACCGGAGCGAGTGCCCATGACGACGCCCTCGAGCGGCGTAAAACCCATACTGGTGTCGACGCTGCGGCCCTCGGCGATGGCACACACGCTGGCACCGTTGCCGAGGTGCGCAGTAACGAGTTCGAGCGCGGCGAGCGGTTTACCGAGTCGATCAGCGGCGACACCCGCTACGTAGCCGTGACTGGTGCCGTGAAAGCCGTAGCGCCTCACTTGGTGGCGCTCGTAGTACTCGTAAGGGATGGCATACAAGTATGCCGCGCGCGGCAGCGTTTGATGAAACGCGGTATCGAACACCGCGACTTGCGGCAGCTCCGCGAAGGCCTTTCGTGCCGCTTCGATGCCGAGTACGTTGGCGGGATTGTGTAGCGGGGCCAACTCCGAGCAAGCGCGAATTTGCGAAAGCACTGCGTCATCCAGCACGACGCTGTCGGAGAAAGCCTCGCCGCCGTGAACCACGCGGTGACCGATAGCCGCGAGCGTGATGCCCTTCAGCTCACCGAGCAGCGCGGCCAGCGCTTCCGCGTGTGCGGCTCCCTGACCGAGAGTGCGCACGGCGTTCGAGTCGAACCGAAACGTAGGATCGGCGTTCCCCAAGCGTTCTGCGATGCCGTGCGCGAGCACCTTGCCCGAATCCGGATCAATCACCGCAAATTTCAGGGACGAGCTCCCTGAATTCAGAACGAGAATGGCTCCCGACGTCATGTCACGGGCAGCATATCACGACCGTCGCGGTGCGAAGTCACGAGACCCTGCGGGCGTCATTCAGGGTCGGGAGATTGCGGAGGAGTCTCCGAGTCGAGCGATGCTGGTGGCTGACGTGCTGCTTGCGCTTGACGAAACGATGACGTGAGCTCGTAGTCGCTCATGATCGACGGGCCTAGGATCGAGATCATCGGATGCTGAGGCGCGACCGCGCGGAGATTCTCGAACTCGCCATACGTCGCGTCGATGCCGTCTTCGCTGAGCACGAGCTTGGCTTGTGCTCGAACCATCTTGGGATTGAGCCTGAGAGATTCGTGAAACAACAGCGTTGCCTGTTTTGGGACACGGCGACGGTTCAGCGCCTCCAGCGCGCGCAGGTAGACGAGCCCAGCGTCCTTCGTCTCCGTGTCCACGAACCAGGCCATGGCCGCGTCGAAATTAGGCCATTCACGCGAGAGCAACGACAGGTAAGCAGCTACACGATAGGTCATCAGCTCCTTCGGAAACTGGCGAAGTGCCTGATCGACGACGCCGCCCGCGATCTTGAGGTGTTCTCCGGCAAGCACCTCCATGGCAAGCTTGGCTTTGGCGTCGAACGCCGAATTTTTTTGGTTCTGCTCTAGATTTTTGGCTTCCGCTTCGCTCAGCGCTTCGCTCAATTCACGCTTGGTGTTGAGCCGCTTTATTTCGAAATCGGCGCGTTTCTTGAGCTCGCCGAGGATGCGAGCGAAGGTCGTGAAGTCGTCACTCCAGGCCAGTTCGATGGTCGCGTGGAGTGTCAGCGCTTCGATGCCAGGCTTGCCAGCAACCAGCTGGGTCGCGCTCTCGAAGCGTCCGACCTCGTCGTCCGCGAGCACCTGGAGCAACTCATCCATGTTGCTGACCGGCGCTCGATTGAGCGGGATGCCGCGCTCGCGCTGAACTTCGGCGATGAAAGAGCTGGCATCTTTTGGACTCATCGAGGGCGCAGACGGCGAGTCAGCGGAGTGCGCGCTCCCGGCGCAGCTAGCGAGAGCGAGGAGCAGCGCGCTGCCAGTGGCTCTCCAGAAACGTAAGTGAAGCATTTGCGGACACGCTATCAGGGGCCGACCGGCGAGTTGCATAGGATTTGGCCAGGCTTGTGACGGGTACGCTGCCGCCGCAAACTAGCAATTGCCCCTTGGGCTCGAAGGAACTAACTTCGGCTCGAGATGGCGCGAAAAACCGGGCGTTTGCGGGCGATCGCGCCGCTATTGCCGGTATTGCTCCTGCTCGGGGCGCGACCGAGTGCCGCAGATGAGCCGTTGCGTCCCGGCCCGAAGGACCAGAAACCTCCGACGGTCGATCGCTTCAGCGTCAGCGCTCAGAGCGAAACGTACGTCCAACTCTATCGGCGCGCGCTAGTCCCAGGACAAAGCGGCCAAATGGTGCCGACCGAGCAAGCCGTGCCCGTGCACGAGTACCTGTTCGCGAACGCGCGCGATGTCGACGCGCCCTGGCAGAAGGACAGTATTGGTCTCGAGTTTGCCGCCTGGGGCCGCGTTTGGCCCACGGATTCGAGCATCGAGCGCCCGTTCGACGGCGATGTACAGACGGCAAACATCCGGCTCGAGGCCGGCCCAGCCTGGGCGCGCGTCGGCCGCCAACAGGTGGCCGGCGGTGCTGCGCGCTACGCTCGTTTCGACGGGGTAATGGTCGGAGCCCGGCACCTCGGCTTCTTCCTCGAGGGCTACGGCGGCTTCACGGTCCTGCCACGCTGGAACGATCGACCGGGGTACTACCGCCTCGGCGCCGCCGCAGACACGATCCTCACCTACGTGCCACCCACTCCGCTGCGCGGTGATCACTGGCTCATGGGCGCGCGCGTCGGCTACCAGACGCAGAGCATTTCGGGCAGCCTCTCCTTCCACGACGAGCAAGTGACCGGCGGTGTCGGTCGCCGAAATCTCGGGCTGGACGTGGGCGCGCAACCGCTCAACGAGGCGTCAGTCCGCGCCAGCGCTTTGCTCGAGCTCGATAGTATGCGCTTCGCAAGCGCGCGCCTGTGGCTGGACGCGACGCCACATCGGCTGATCGACCTGGGCGCCGAAGTTCTGCACACCGAGCCGGCGCTGCTGCTGTCGCGTCAGTCCGTGCTTTCGGTGTTCTCGACGGACGGCTTCGACGAGGTCGGCGGCACGCTCTCGGCCAAGGTCTTGCGCTGGCTACGCCTCGATACGAACGGTTACGTCGAGGCCTACCGAGGCACCGGTCCTGGAGCGCGTGGCGAAGCTGCCGCTCGAATCGCGTTGGGCAGCGCCTACCCAACGCTGGTCCGTGTGGGCTATTCCCGTGTGATTGCGCCGAAGAACGGCTACCAAGCGCTACGCGTCTCGCTCAGTCGCAAACTCAGCCACCGTCTTTCGTCGACGCTGGAAGCGTACGGCTACTTCTACGACGCGGCGGTCGCCGGCTACAAAACCTCCTCCATGTACGCGGGCACGGCGTCTTACCAAGTCAGCGACCCGTTCGAAATCATGTGGACTGCGTCCGTAGCTCAATCACCGTACGCCTCGTTCGACGCCCAGACCATGCTGCGCGCCACGTATCATTTCGATGCGGCGGCCAAGCCGAGGCTACGCTGATGGAGCTGCGCTTTCCCGCACTCGTTCTCTGGATAGCGATGGCTCTAGCAGCCTTCGTGGCCTGCCAGAGTGAATCGGCGCCGGCGCGTTTTCCACACCAGCTTCACCTGGCGAGCATTGCCTGCGGCGCGCCCGGCAAGCCGGCGTGCTTGAGCTGCGTCAGCTGTCACGACATTGCTACCCACGATTCGGGGCAACGCATGCCGAAAGCTGCGCTTTGTGAGCGCTGCCATCGCGACACACACCAGGTGCGGGCCGTGCTCGCGATCGCGCCCGTACGTCCCAGCGGGGAAATCAGCATCGACCACGACAAGCACTTGGCGATGCCGGAAATCCGCGGGCAATGCGTGCCCTGCCACTCGGGCGTGGTGGATCCCAAGCGGCCCTCTTTGCCGCCCATGAGCCAATGCTTCGGCTGTCATGAGCACGCTGAACAGTGGGCGCAAGCGCAGTGCACACCGTGCCACGAGCCCGCCGCGTTGCGGCGCACCATGCCCCAGACGTTCCTCAAGCACGACACGGCGTTCTTGCGTCACCACGGCAGCGCCATGGCCGAACGCTCGCAAGCTCAGCTTTGTCAGACCTGCCACACGCAAGCACAATGTCAGGCTTGCCACGACGTTACGCAGGATCTCAGCGTCGAGAAGCGTCGACCGGAGCAAATCGAGTCGGGACAGGTTCACCGTGGAGACTTCATGGTGCGCCATGCGATCGAAGCGCGCTCGCAACCCGCGCGCTGCCTGTCTTGCCACACGGTCCAGGGCTGTGATTCGTGTCACGCCGCGCGCGGCGTGAGCGCAAACGTCGCCAACCCGGCAAACCCTCATCCGCCCGAGTGGGTCGGCACCAATACGTCGTCGAGCAACTTCCACGGCACCGCGGCGCGGCGCGATATCGTAGCCTGCGCGGGCTGCCACGAGGCCGGCCCTGCCACCAACTGCATTCGCTGTCACAAAGTGGGCGGCTACGGTGGCAACCCTCACCCGCGCGGCTGGAAGAGCGCGCGCGGGGTCGACGCGGAAATGTGCAGGTATTGCCATGATTGAGCGGCGCCGGGCGGCGCGGCACAGGCGCCGCTTCGAGCGCCACGCGACGCTATCGCTGGGCTTCGTCGTGTTGGCAGCGGCGCTCAGTGCGCTGGCGGTGCCAGGTTGTCTCGAACAGCGCAACCAGCCCAAAACCGACGCCGAAGTCAGCCGCTGTGCGAGCTGCCACGGTGACGCCAATCGTTCAGGCGATTACTTGAGGCGCGCAGCGCCGCCCAAGGATCTCATGCAGCAATCGATACCGGGCTATCCCGGCGTCGGCGCGCACGACATTCATCTGAACGCGAGCTCTACGCATGCGACCGTTGCCTGTAGTGAGTGCCACGTAATCCCGACCGCGGTGGACTCACCCGGACACGCCGACGACGGGCCCCCCGGCGACGTGGCGTTCGGCCCCCTCGCCAAAACCGGCGACCTTAAGCCTGCCTACGATCCTGCAACACGCACCTGCCAGAGTAGCTATTGTCACGGGCAAGCTTGGGCGGTGTGGACCGAGCCGCGCGACAGCAGCGCTGCCTGCGGCACTTGCCACGCTTTGCCACCGAAGGCTCCTCACCCACAATCGGACCGCTGTTATGCCTGCCACGCAGAGGTCATCGACGCCGACCGGCATTTCATCGCGCCCGAACGCCACGTCGACGGGATCGTCGACTACGCGGCGGGCGACTGCAAGATTTGCCACGGCGGTGACAAGAACGCGGCGCCACCGCTCGATACCCTCGGCAATGCCAACATCTCGGCGATCGGCGTCGGCGCGCACCAGGCCCATCTGAGCGGCGGAGCGAACAGCCGCCCACTCGAGTGCAAAGAGTGCCACGTCGTGCCGGAGAAGGTCGAAGATCCGACGCACGTCGACGGTCTGCCGGCGGAAGTGATGTTCACCGGCATCGCCCGCGCGTCGGACCATGAGCCCGAATGGGACGAATCCCGGGCGACCTGCGGCGGAACGTTCTGCCATTCGCCCTCACCTGGCGAGCGGCGTAACTCGCCGCGGTGGAACCAGGAAAAGCCGCTCCCTTGCAGCTCGTGCCACGGGCTACCCCCGGCGCTGCCGCATCCGCAGTCGGAGAATTGCGCATCCTGCCACGGCGCCATCGTCGCATCGGACAACCGCACCATCATCGACAAGAACCGACACGTGAATGGCGTGGTCAATGTGTCGGTTGAAAACAGCTGCACGAATTGCCACGGCGGAGCGAACCCCGCCCCGCCGGTCGACACCAGTGGCAACTCGACGGCGACAGCGTCCGGCGTTGGCGCGCACCAAACGCATGTGCGCGGCACCGAGCGCTCGCGCGCCGTTCCCTGTCGCGAGTGCCATTTGGTTCCCCAAAAGGTGCTCGATTCGGGGCACCTCGACTCAGCGCTGCCGGCTGAGCTCAACTTTTCCGGGGTGGCACTCGCGCGAGGAGCCAAGCCTGAATACACAGGCGGGACGTGCCAGTCCACGAGCTGCCATGGCGCTGTCTTTCCGGATGGCTATCCCACGGGCGGCATGAACACTGCGCCCACTTGGACGCGCGTCGACGGCACCGAAGCGGCTTGCGGAAGCTGCCACGGGCTTCCACCGCCAGCGCCGCACCCCGCTCCCTCTCCCGGATATCCCTGCCACAGCTGCCACGCGGATCTCGCCGCAGACGACGTGACGTTCACGCATCCCGAGCTTCACGTGGACGGCATCGCTACGTTCCAGCTGCAGTGAGGCTGCGCGGAGTCACGGCGTCTTCGTGAACAAGTGACAGCCTGCACAGCGCGGGCTTTGCGGGAAATGGTCGGTGCGATCCTTGTGGCAACTCAGGCAGATCGTGCGCTTGGAGACGGCCGCGGCTTCGTGACCCGAGTGACAGAGCGTGCACGGCTGATGTTTTGGCTCGGCATGCAAGCCGGGAAGGTTGCCACGCTGATGACAGCTCGCGCACGGCGGCACACTCGCGACTCCCGTTGGACCATGGGGACGGTGGCAGGTCTGACAACCCGTGTTGATCCGGCCGTGCGCGCTTTGTTGCTCCGTGCGATGACAGTCAGCGCAAACCTTCTGCGTCGGCAGGCCGACGTGCGGCTCATGGCAAGTCGTGCAGATCTGATGACCCTTCGGAGCCGTTTGCTGTTCGGCGCGATGACAGCTCCCGCAAGTCGCAGCTTGCGCTCCGGAATGCGGTTCGTGGCAGCCGGTGCAACGGGCGTGTCCTGGCTTCACCAGGGCTGCTTCTCGCTGATGGCAGCTGCTGCAAGCAACTTTGTCCGGTTCTGGGCGGTGCGGTAAGCCCCGGTGACAGCCCGCACACGCCTGGTGCCCCAAGTTCCGCGACACTTGCTGGACGCGCGCCGCGTGACAGCCAGCACAGGTCACGACATTGCTGAGCGCGAGCTTGAAAGCGTGCGGCTTGTGGCACGCGGTGCAGGCGGCGCCTTGGTGCGCGCCGTGATCGGATTCTGCGAACTTGTGACACGACGTGCAGGCGCTTACCGGCACGCCGCCGGTGGCGAGAGGCGAATTCGGATGCGGATCGTGGCAGCCCACGCAACTACCCGCTGCGTTGGGGTGGTCCGAGTGAACGTCTTTGTGGCACGTGGGGCAGGCCGCGGGCGCAGACGCCCGGACGTTGTGCGGAGCGTGACAGTTGGTGCAGCTGTTGTGCGCAGCGACGCTTCCCGCACCAATCACGTTGACCTGCGCGTGACAGCTGCGACAAGGCGCAGCTTGCTTTTTCTCGAACTCGTGCGGTTTGTGGCAACCGACGCACTGCGTGTGCCCGCCCGCAAACAGCGCTGTCGCCGGAATCACGGGCTGCTGTTTTGCGTGACACGTGACACACGTTCCGAGCGCTTCTTTGGCCGCGGCGTGTCGATGCTCGTGACAGGTGGAGCAGGTTTCAACCAGTGATTTGCCGCGCGAAGCGTGGCTGGTGCTGATTTCCTTGTGGCAATTGGAGCACGGGGCCGATTGCGGGGCGCCTTCGTGCGGTTGGTGGCAACTGAGACAGGGCTGCGTGCCGTGCACGCCGACCGGCGCGAGCGAGCCCTGCTGCTGCGCGTGGCAACGCTTGCAATCCGAAGGCTCGTACGACTCCACACCGAGCAGATCTTTACCGAGCGCGGCTTTTCCCGCGCCGCCGTCGATCGGAACGCGCGGAGGCTCGTTCAGCAATGCTTCGGCACGGCGCGTTCCCTCTAGGGTGAAGGCGTGGCACGTCGTGCAAACGGCTTTGCTGCCGGCACCGAAGCGCTTGGCGGCTTCCGCCGACGCATGCTCGATATGACCCTCCTTTTGGTGGCAAGACGCGCAGCGATCCGGCGTCACGGGACCCATCTTGTCGGCAGTGGGCGAATGACATTTCACGCATTCGATCTTTTGCCCGAGAACGTGAATCCGATGACCCGCTACATCACGCGCAAAACTCCACGCATTATCGACGTAAACGCCAGCACCCCATTTTCCGTTTTGACGGGTCGATGTTTGCGAACTCGGCGGCACGTCCTTCTTGTCCGCGCAAGCAGCGAGGACCGAAAGCGTGAGTATTGAAATCAACACCCACGTAAGGACTGATTGCCGCTGTTCCAAGCGCCGCCATCCTAACCGCTTTTTCGCTTGCCTACGTGCCGAGTCTCCCGCACCATGACTCGTGCCTCACGCAGGCCCTTGGCTCGGTTACGTAGCGCTGGCGAGTGCGGTCATCGCCGCGGTCATCCTTGTGCATTTTTTGGTGCGGAGGCCTGCGCTCGATTTGCGAACCAAGTTGATGCTCCTGCTCGGTCTGGGAGTGTTTCCGACCATCACCGCCGCCACCTCCACCGTCGCGGGGATGGAGGCGACGACCCATCGCGAGTTTTGCGGCTCGTGCCACACGATGGACGACCACTTCGGTAACGCCACGGATCCAGACTCGCAATCGCTGGCCGCGCGCCACACCCGAAATCCGTTTTTCGGAGAAGAGAGCTGCTACGTTTGCCATGCCGATTACGGCATGTTCGGTTATGCCCTGACTAAAATGGGGGGCATGAAACACGTGTATTATTACTACCTTGGGGGCTATCGCGGCATGTCGAAGGAGGAAGCGCGGCGCGATGTTCACATCGCCAAGCCCTACGACAATACCAATTGCCGGCAGTGCCATACCACCACGGCTCATGTCTGGCGTTCGGTGCCCGATCATCTAGCGATGCAGGAGCAATTGGCGGCGAATCGCGTGAGCTGCGCGAGCCCCGGCTGCCACGGTTACGCGCATCCATTCAGCAAGGGCCCTGACGGTCTGGGCGCAGCACCGAGTGCATCCGGACATCCGGCAGCGGAGCACGCTCGGTGAGTGTTTTGGAGCGGCTGCGGGGCCGGGCGATCGTTCGGCTGCGAAAATGGTCGGTCGTGGGACTGATTCGCTTGGCTTGCTGGATCGCTTTGGTCGGCCTCGCGGTGATGGCGCTATCGATCATTTATCCCGCCCCGCTCGCGGTGGTCTTTGCGATGAGCGTCGGCCAAGTGATCGGCATCATCGCGTTCCTCTGCTATCTGCTTTCCGTCCTGATGGACGTGGTGCGCGGCACCAATCACGCGCCAGACGCGCCGGGGCCGGCGCAAAATTTTCGCGAGCGAACGTCAGCACGCGACGGCGGCAATTCGACATAGCCCTTTGCGCGGAGTTTACGGGCACGAAACGCGCGGATCACTCGCGCGCACACGCCGCGCTCGACGCAAAATTTTCGCGAGTTCGATTTCCTAAGCGAGTCGTCAATTCGCAGATCCTTAGTCAGCGGACGCGACGGTTGACTCGATCGAAGTGCTCTGCGAGCATGTACGCGGCTCGAGCGCCCTTCGAGGCGGAGCCACTGTGGAGGATACAGCGATGAAATTGCTCGTGGGCGCTGCCGTGTTCGTGCTCGGTCTGGCTTCGTTTGGCTGCTCGGGTGACGACGGCAAAGACGGCGCCGCAGGTCCCCCCGGTGCAAAGGGCGAAACCGGCGCGAAGGGCGCGACCGGTGAACAAGGCGAGCAGGGCCCTCAAGGCGAGCAGGGCGAGCAGGGCCCTCAAGGCGAGCAGGGTCCTCCCGGAGGCGCGGGCGGTGCCAGCGGCGGCAGCGTGCCCGTCGGGACGCTCAACGCGAGCTGCATGAAACCGTGTCACACGTTCGCGGGCATCGTCGAACAGTGGAAGACCAGCCGCCACTACGCGACTTACATTTCGAATCTAGGTGGCGACGAAGTCGATACTTGGACAGGGGCCAAGGCGTGCGGGAATTGCCACGCCTCGGACGGTCCGGAACTCCGGCTAGCGGGAACCGTGACCCACGCCGGAACGGTTGGGCCCGCCGCGCTCAGCCACGGACAGCTCAACTACAAGGATTCGGGCTCGGGCAAGATCCAAGAGATCACCTATGCGGGTCAGACGAACGTAGCCGTTGTTGGCTGCGGTACCTGCCACGACAACTCGCCCGCACACGATCCGCATCTCACCGGTGGTGACTATGTGGCCGGTTCGTTTCCACTGCGGGTTCCGAGCGGTACTGACGACTACGCCGTCATCGAGCGAAGCTCGGCAGTGGGAACTTCGGACGGCACCAGCGCTGGCCAATATCAAGCCGGAAACGCCTGCATCTGGTGCCACAAGTCGCGCAAGGACGTAACCAACTACATCCTGGCCGGCACCAACAGCATTACGAGCACGACCTGGGGGCCGCATGAGGGGCCGGACGCCGATGTCTACTCGGGCAAGGGCGGTTACGAGTACATCCCCAAAGCCTATTCGACCTCAACGCACTCGACGAGCCTCAAGAAGGGCTGCGTCAATTGCCACATGCCGCCCGTCGCAGAGAACGGCGGTATCGGCAATCACTCTTTCTACCCTCAGCTCTCGGCGTGCAAGAACTGCCACGCCACAGCGACCAGCTTCGATGTGAACGGCGGACAGAGCAAAGTGAAGGTAGAGCTTCAGTCCTTGCGAGTGAAGCTGAACAGCCTGCTGCTGCTCACGCGTGATGGGCTCAACCCGCTCAGCAGTAACGATCTTTCTGATGCAAACTTCGCGCTGGACGAATCACTGCCCGCTTCGGCGGCACCGACCCGCCCAGCCGTACAAGGCCCCACTGCCGGCGCCCTGTACAACTACTTCGTGATGGCCCGTGCGTCGGCCCTGGGCGTTCACAATCCGAGCTACGCCGGGCAGATCCTGTACGACTCGATCGAAGCCGTCGGCGGAGATTTGACGGGCCTGATACGCCCGCCCGCGAACTAGCCAGCGCCGACACGTTCGCTTCGGTGACGACCTCGGCTCGTTGAGCCGAGTTTTAGGTCTTCACGACGCGCGTGTTCGACCATTTATCGTGCCAACCGTTCGGAGGGTTACCTCCGAACAAGAACGAGAATGGTTCGAATGGCACGAAGCGAGCCAGTGAGCGGCCCAAGATCTGCCCGGTGGAAGGGCGACTGCCGTCCACAGAAACCACGCGTGTTCCGGTGAGGAACTTGGCCGGCGTGCGGCCAAGCGTAGCCTCGAACAAGAAGTAGTAGCCAGGCATTGCAAGCACCAGCGCAATGCCGCCCACCGCAGGCATGTCCAGGGCCGAGAACGGGGCCATCGCAGCGATCGAGAAGATCACCCGCCCGATGCTGTCGATCACGAAGTTCGCGACGCGCGTGCCTTGCGAAGCATCCGGCATGCTCGGATCGATGACCGGGGCAGCGGAGTATTCGTCAGCACGGGGCGGCGCGTAGGGGGATACTTCCGACATGATGTTCGAAACGATACCCGTTTGACGAACGCTTTGCGCGCGGCTTTGAACGGCGAACGTCAGCGCCAATGTAGGCCGCTCAGTGACGAGCGAGAATTCGAGTCCACTATTTTACGAATAACTATCGAAACATCAAAGTGATTCGCGCTCAGGCCTTGAGTTCGGTAAAGGCGCCTGGCTTGTGAATCGTGGCGCCGGAAACCGCACCTGCGCCACCGCAAAAATCCTCCGTCTTGTCGGAGTAGCCGAAATGGGTGACTTCGCCGGCCGGGCCATCCTTCGCAGGATAGCCAGCGGCGTCGGCCTTCATGCCCATCGCGTTCATGATGTTGCAGAAGTATTTGTTGACCGGCGCATTGCCGAATTGGGGATCGGTGCCCGTTCCTTGGCTGACGGCGTCGACCATCATGTCCGTGCCTTCGACGCATTGTGACAGGCTTCGGCCGAGCATGTCCTGCGCGGTCGCGCCCGAGCTGGCGTCGAGGTGAATGATCTTGCCGGTCTTGAAGTAGCCGCCGCCGCTACCCGCTTGGATGATGGGAGCGTTGTTCAGATTGCGCGCACAGCCGTCGGAGCAGTCGCTCATCCAGACCGCGACGGTGTTGTCCAGCACCGTGCCGTCGCCCTCCGGAACCATGTCGAGCAGTCTGACGAGATAAGCGAACTTCGAGGCGTAGTAACTGTCGATCTTGAGTAAGTTCGCCACCACGTCCTTCGCGCAAGGGCCCTGCATGCCCGCCGACTCGAGGCGGTGAGCAAGGTTATCCGAATCGGCATTGACGCCAAGCCCGCTGAACGTGAAGTTGCCGGGGTATTTCAGGACAACGACGGGATTGGCGTTGCAGGCTGCGCTCAGCACCGCGATCGCGGAGTAGAGATCGGCGTTGTCCACCTCATCGTTGATCCTGCGCGTAATGCTGTCTCCCATGCTGCTCGCGGCCACCTGGTTCGAGGCGCCCAGCTTCGCCGCTAAGCCTTGGTTGCATGCGGCTGCGACCACGGATTTTCCGACGTCGTTCGTGAGCGCCATCCAGGCGGCGAGCTTGTCCTTGTCCGCCTTGCTCATGTCCTTCCTCGCCAACGTGCTCAGATCGTCTTTGACGAGGTCGGTGATCGCCTTGCCCTTGGTGAGCGCCCAGCTGTCCGCATTGGTCGGTGCGCCCGGCGTGAAGAGGCCTGTAATCTTATTGAACGCCTGTTCGGCGTTCGACGAGGCGAAGATGCTCTCCGCGGCAGAATACGAGACCGCCGATTGCGCACCCTCTTTCAGTTGTCCCGCCACGTTCATCAGCAGCGGGATCCCCTCCGGACTGAGCTGTCGGGCAATGACGTGGTCCAATGAAGGACCAACCGGCATGGCCCGAAACTTCGTGTCGGTGTTGAAGGAGAAGGGATCGTTGCTGTTGGGGGTGACCGGCTGGCAAGTGAGAGCCGATCCGACGAGCTGGGTGTGGTTGTCGTTGCCCTGCCCACGCCCGTGCCCCGCGCCTTTGTTTTCCGCCGTCCACTCGTTCATGGTGCGGATGCCGCGGGGAATGAGCAGCTTCTTGGCGAAGGGGGCGAGCGGCGCCAGCGTCGTCGGCTCCAAATCAGCAGCGAGCAGCTCCCCGTCCAGCTTAGCGGGGAACCACTTGTTCGAGATGTTGCCGTAGTGCGTGAACATCACGATCGTTCGCTTCGGACCGGTGTAGCTCGCCTTCGCGGCGCGCTCGAAGAGCGATCCGAGGAACGGCGCAGCAACCACGGCTCCGCCCAAGCCTCGGAGAAAGATTCTTCGGTTCAAATTGCTCATCTTCGATTTCTCTCCGAGGCTACTGACGCACGAAGGCCCCGACTTCGCTGAAGCCGAGCGGGTTGAGCGGCGCCCCGTGCGCAATCGAGAGCCACCCGTCCATGCACCATCCCATTTAGTAGCCCCGCTGGCCGACATGGAAAAGGTGAGCTTTCACTCGTCCGACCGCGCAATTTTCCAGCTTCGGGTGAACCGCGGATATCGTCCTGCCTGCGACGGTGGTACCAGCAACGGGTGCTTGGTTCGACCCAGCCCGAGCGCCGCGGGCCAAATTCGGGCGCAAAACCTGCTGTCATGCGAGCGAGAGCCGCGCTGAGCTACGGACCATTCGGCTTGTGCCTGTGCATCTTGCTGAGTTGCATCAGCTGCTCTCTGGGCAAGAGCGACGGAGATAGCGGGCTAGAAACCCCACGAGCGAAATTCGACAGTACGCTGCTGGGGACAACGCGTACCAAAGCCGCCGTGCGCCCCGAGGATGCACTCAAGTCGGCACCCGAGCTGGTGAACCTGGCGCAGGCAGCGCTGCGAGACTTGGCACGCATCCGCACACAAGCGCGGGTGCCGCCGGCGCTCGAAGCCTTGTCGCGCGAGCTACCTGCACGCTACGAGGAACTCAAGGCGCGCATTGCGGCGGCCGAACTCGATCTCGGGCGTTCGCGGCGCAACGCTTGGGTGCGAGACATCCGCTTCGCGTTCAACGAGGACGACGCGCAGCTGGAGCGCTGGCAGAGCCAGGTGCGAGACACCGCAAACCAGCTCACCGCAGGCCGCCAGCGCACAGCCGAGCTACTCGAATTCTGGCGGCACGCCGATGATCTGGCGCTGCGCCCGGAGATCCCGCCCGAGCTCCGCCAGCAGACCAGCAAGGTGGTGCAAGAAGCGCAAAGCACCGAGCTTACCGTCGCCCAGCCAGACGCGGTGATGATTCCCCTGCAAGCGACGCTCGCGGAGATGCGGGACATGCTCGCTTCGTTCCTACACGATGCCAATCGTGACGGCCCGAGTTTGTGGCACGACGCGCTGGAGCACGATGTCTCGGTCTTCGGCACCCTGCGCGCGCTCGCGGCGCTCCGCGATCCGCTCGCGCCAGCGCTGAACACGAGCCGGCACATGTTGCACATGGGCAGGCTGTTCCTGCGCGCAAACAGCGAGCAACTCCTGGCCCACGTGCTGTTCATCGGGGTGCTGGCGGCGATCATCAGAAGCCTCCGCTCGCACACGCATGAGTGGGTCGGGGATGAACGCGAAGGGCGGACCGCACGACGCTTGGTCGAGCGTCCGTACGCGGCGACGCTGCTGATCGGTACGGTGACCAGCGTCGCCTTCTACGAAGCTATCCCGACCGTGGCGGTGCTGGTCGTCTGTACGGTGGCCGTGGCGGCCGCGCTGCTGTTGTTTCCGAGGATTCTGGCACCTCAACTGCTGCGTGCCGGCTACCTGCTGGGCGGCTTCATGCTGGTGGACACCGTACGCCTGTTCGTGGTCGAGATTGCCTCGCTCGAGCGCTTCATCCTGACGCTCGAGCTGCTCGCCGCCGCGTTCGTGCTGGGCCTGCTCGTGCGCAGGCAGCGCTGGCACACCCTGCCGTTTGCGGCAACCGCGCCCGGCTGGGTAAGAGGCGTGGTCTGGCTGTGGTTCGGCGGCGCGCTGATCGGCGAACTCGCCGCACTCACCGGATACGGCACCGTGGCGGAGATCCTCGGCGGTGGTGTGCTGGTCTCGATGTATCTGGCGCTTATCCTGGCGGCCGCCTTCGAAGCCGCTGGCGGTACCGTCTGGGTGTTGACTCAGGCAAATCTGCTCGGGCGTTTGAACTCGGTGCGCAAGTACCGGACCGAGATCGTACGCGCCACGTCGCGCTGGCTACGCCCGCTTGGCTGGCTGCTGTGGGCCAAATGGTCGCTCGACGCCCTGACACTCGGGGACGGCGCGGCGCGCTTCACACGCCGCCTATTTGGCGCGTCACTCCAGGTGGGCACGCTGAAAGTCACGCTGGGCGGCATCGTCGTGATCGCACTGGGCGCATTGCTCGCCGTCGGCCTAGCTCGACTGGTTCGCTCACTACTCGAAGAAGACGTAGTATCGCGCCTGGATGTCAGCGCGAGCACGCGCCAAGTGACCTCGCTCACCGCGTACTACGTCGTGCTGCTGTTTGGCTTCTTCCTCGCGCTGGCCGCCGCGGGCATCGAGCTCGGCAAATTTACGGTGCTGGCGGGCGCGCTCGGCGTCGGCATCGGCTTCGGGCTGCAGAACGTGGTGCAGAATTTCATCGCGGGCTTGCTCTTGCTGTTCGGCGGTCCGATCAAGATCGGCGACAAGATCCAAATTGGCGAGCTCACCGGCGAAGTGCGCTCGATCGGCTTTCGCGCGAGCACCGTGCGCACTTGGCAAGGCGCGGAAGTGATCGTGCCGAATGCCAAATTGATCGCCGATCAAGTGATCAACTGGACCTTGTCCGATCAAAAACGAAGGCTCGAAATCGACATCGGAGTGGCGTATGGCAGCGACCCCGAGGTCGTCATCGGGCTGCTGACCGAGATCGGTCGCGCCCATGCCAAAGTCTTGAGTGCACCCGCGCCCGCCGCCATTTTCGTGCAACACGGCGAAAGCGCGCTGCAATTTCAGCTGCAAGCGTGGGTGACCTTCGACGACTCGGCAGTCGTGCGCAGCGACCTCACGACCGCCATCAACAAACGGCTCGTGCAAGAGAAGATCGGCATCCCTTTTCCGCAACGTGATCTGCATCTCGCCAGCATCGAGCCCGAAATCATGCACGCCCTACGAGAGCTGCCGAACAAGTAACGTCAGGCAGCCATCGCGTGCCGCGAGGCTCGGGAGGACCAGCGGTGGTCGCTGCCGACAGCGCACGAGCCGCCCCCGCCGACGCGTGGCAGAACGCCAGCCCGGCCCGGACAATCCCCGCGCAGCAGCTCACCCCTCAGAGCAGTGCAGCGGCTGCAACGACTCATCGCCAGGCCCCGACCAGCCTTGGGCAGGGAATTTCCAAGGCAACGTCCAAGAAGGTCAGCGCACTGAGCTCCGTGTTGGCACCTCCGCCTGTTGACCGAGTGCCCGCCAGTCACCGACCACTGAACCAGAATTCCATGAAGTCCGGACTCTATGCTCTACCACTTGCATCCGCGCTTGCGCTCGCGTCGCCGGTGGTGATCATGCCTGCGCCCGCGAGCGCACAAGAGGCGGCGAACGACGCCAACAGGCAATGTCGAAAGGCGTTCGAGGCGCTCGCCAAAAGCAAGCCTTCTGTTCCCCGCCTGCGCGGGAAACCCCACGTGCATGGACTACGGAAACTGCGCCGAGAGCGGCGGTAGCAGTGCTAGCGGCGGAAGCGGAGGCGGAGCCAAAGCAGGCAGCAGCGCGCGCGCAACGGCACGATGGGCGGAGCCGCCCGCGACGCTGGCGCGAGTGGAAATGGCGGGACAGACGATGGTGGCATGGGCGGCGCCGCGGGCAGTGCTGGCGACGCGCCGTGTAACGGCGACTGCAGCGGTGCGACGCCAGTTTGCGACCCCGCGCGTGAGGTTTGCGTAGAATGCCTCGTGGCGACTGACTGCAGTAGCGCCAAGCCCTTTTGCGACGCAGCAACGGCGAAGTCCGTGGCGTGCTCGAAGCAGGCAGATTGTTCTGCCCCGGTCGCGTCGACTTGCACTGCGGGCGCGTGTAGCGCCTGCAAAGCGAGCGTGCGTGACAGACGCGCAATGCAAGCTGGGACAGACGTGCGTGCTCGACAAATTCGGCAGCCCACTCAAAGACGTCGGCTACTTCTGCCACTGGCAGAAAGGTGATGCCGCACACGGTGCGCCCGCTGATTGCTTCTCCACCGGAAAGCCGTACGCGGGCACTCAGGTCGACGTGACCAGCATCGACGGCAGTGTCAGTGACATCTGCGGACTTCGCAGCAGCACCTGCATCGCCAACTACCAATTCAGCGACCTAGATTGCAGCGTCACTAGCGCCCCGAATGACAGCGCCTGCGGCTTCGCTCTCCCCAAGGACGCCAAGTGCGCACAGGTGCCCTCTTCCAGCAGCTACCGCTGCACGATGACCTGCCTGAGCGACGAGGACTGTCCGGGTACCAGCTGCGATACGGGCGTCTCGCCGCGGGTTTGCGCGTTCAACTAGCTGATCGGTGGCCGGGGCCGACGGTTGCGCATGCAATGGCGCGGACCAAAGGCCGAACAGCGCTCACGCGACCAAAGATCCGAAGCGACCCTTCAGCGTCGAATTCTGCCCGCCATGTGTCCCCGCTAGCAGCCATCCGCGACGAACCCAACGGGCCAGAACGTGTATAGTGCCCGCCGTACTTGGGAGAAAAAGTGCCGCGAGGGACCGAAGCACCAATTGCACCTAGGCTGGCGAAGCCGGGCTGGCGCGTACCGACAGCGATCGCCGTCTCACTCTTTGCGTTCGCGCGCGGAACTCCCCGCGCACACGCCGACGAGCCCAATACTCCCGCGACGATCACGTCGGAGAAGCCGGAGGAGCAGGGCGGCGCGCCCAAAACCGCGACGAAAGACGTAGCGCAGAAGCCGACGCAGGCGGACGACGGCTGGCCCGATGTCAGCAAGTTCCTCGACCAGAAATTCGGTTTCTTACCGATCGCCAAGCCGATCACGGAGCCGGCAGTTGGATATGGCGTTGGGGGCGGCTTGATGTTCCTCAGCAGCCCACTCGGTGCCGCCGCCAAAGGTCTCGGCCGGCCCAATATCACCGGGGTCGGCGGCTTCGGCACGTCCAACGGTTCGTGGGGCGCGTTCGGCGTCGATCTCAGGTACTGGATGAAGGACCACCTGCAGACGATGGTTGGCGGCGTCTACGCTTCGGTGAATCTCGACTACTACGGTACCGGCGACGACAGCGTGCTGCACAACAATCCTTTGCGTTACAATCTGAAGCCCGCAGGCGGCGCAGGATTGGTGAAATATCGCCTCGCTGAGTCGCGCGCGTGGGCTGGCCTGGGCTATGCGTACGCCTCCACCCAGGTCACCTTCGATGCTCCCGAGAACGCACCTGGCATCCCTTCTTACGAAAAACGCTCGAACGTCGCCTTGCTGCTGACCACGCTGACGTTCGACAACCGCGACAACATGTTCACGCCGCTGCGCGGCACGTTTCTCGAAGCCGTATTTCACCCCGGCGTAAAGTGGCTGGGCTCCGACAGCAATTTCGAACGCCTGTCGCTCACGGCCATTCAGTATCTACCGCTGCCGTACCGCCTTTTCCTCGGTCTCCGCGGGGATGCAGGCTTGTCCTTCGGAAACACGCCGTTCTACATGCGTCCTTCGATCAGCCTGCGTGGCGTGGCGGCCATGCGCTACCAAGGCGAAGAGATTGCGCAGCTCGAGGCCGAGCTGCGCTGGCAGTTCTACGGTCGCTGGAGCATCCTCGGCTTCATGGGCGGCGGCGACGCTTGGAATCACTTCGAGAAAGCCAAGAACGTGCAGGGCGTGATCGCAGGCGGTGGCGGCTTCCGTTACGAGATAGCGCGCAGCTACGGCATCCACATGGGTGTCGATGTCGCGTTCAGTCGCGACACCGGCGCATTCTACATTCAGGTCGGCAGCGCCTGGATGCGCCCCTGAAGGCGAAGTCGGAAGCGACTCGGTCGGGGTGCGAAAAGCGCGCTTCGCATGTCTGTTGGGTGACACCGATTTACGTTTCGCAGCGCCTATTTTGCGGCTTCTTTGGGCTTGAAGCGATGAACCGAGCGGTGCTATGACGCGGCCGTCAGGTGACGCGCAGGGCAGCCCGATGAGGGGCACGTGCGGTTGCGGAGGAGAACGCATGGTCGAAACACGGTGTTTACGCAGCACAATCCTAGTCACCGCGGCGGCAAGCCTGTTCGGTTGCTACCCATCCACCATCAATGACGCTTCGGAGACCGATACGGTCGTTACCCGCAAAGCGAAAGACTACGACTACTCCGGCAATCGCACGTACGATATGCCGGATACGGTTGCCGATCTGTGCAAGGCCGATAGCCTCCCAGAAGCCGGCGTGGGTGGCGAAGGGCCGACCCGGCCGAACCTGGATTGTAACGAAATCACGCACACTTTCGACGATCAAATTCTGAAAGAGATCAGTCGTAACATCGAAGCGCTCGGCTACACGCGCGTCGATCACGATGCGGGCGAGAAGCCGGACGTCACCATGCTCGTCGGTGCGCTCTCGTCGAACAACTGGGTCGCCTACAGCTACTATCCCTGGGACTACTACTGCTATTATTATCCTTACTACTGCGGATGGGGGATCTACTATCCGTATTACCCCGTGACGAGCGTCGTAAATTACCCGACGGGGTCACTGGTCATGGAGCTCGTGTCGCTGAAAGATGCCGATACGGACGAGCAGCGCACGCCGAGCATTTGGACGGGCACGGTCAGCGGCCTGCTCTCGCAAGGGAGCGAAACCGCCGCATCGCGCATCAACTCGAGCATCGATCAGGCGTTCGCTCAATCGTCGTATCTCAAGGTAGGGAAACCATGATTGCCGTTACGCGGTTCGCTTCATTCACCGCCACGCTCACCGCTACCCTGGCTCTCGCCGCCGGAACCGCGTTCGCGCAGAGCGCGCCTCCGGCAGCACCGGGGGCCGGTCCAGCTCCCACGCCGCCCCCAGCGCCGGCGCCTCAAGCGGCGCCAGCGCCCCCCGCGCCGGTCGCGCTCGAACCGCAATATGCGCCGTATCCGGGCTACCCACCGCCTCCTCCGCCGGGCGCCGTGTATTACCCGACGTATGCCGCCAGTCCCGCCTACGAGCCCCCGCCACCACCGCCCAATCGCCACCATCGCCAAAAGCGCGACTTACTGATGGTTGCGTACAACACGGCGGTGGGCCTGGGCGATACGCATGATTTCGCGCCGGACTTCAGCTTCCTCGGTTTCTCGTTCGATTGGCGCGCGCGCGTCACGGACAACTTCTGGCCCGGCGTCTCGCTCGCTTGGCAGGTGTTGTACAGCAAAGGCGTGCACACCCTGGATTACGGGAACACCACGTTCACGGGCACGCTGGCCACGAACCTCAACGTGTTCCCCATGCTCGCAACGGGGAACTACTACTTCTTGACCGATCCGATGAGCGTGCGTCCGTACGCGGGTCTCGGTATCGGCGCCTACGCGGCCGAGCACCGCATCGACGCGGGGATCTGGACAATCTCGGACACCTCTTGGCACTTCGGCTTCGCACCGGAGATTGGCGCCGTGCTTCCCACGGGGCGGACGCCGCTCGTGGTTTCAACCAAGTTCAACTATGGCTTCGCCTCGGGCCGCTGGGACCCGCTCATGTACATGAACTTCAACGTCGGGGTAGAGCTATGAAGTGTGCAGCTAGCGTCCTCGTCACTGCAACGGTCGCCGCTGCATTGGCCACGCTGACAACTCCGGCGCAGGCACAAGCGCCGGCCGCGCCTCCCGCGGCACCGGCCAAGCCAGCAGCACCTGCTCCGGCCAAGCCCGCTCCTGCCGCAGCCAAGCCAGCGCCGCCAGCACCCGCGCCCCACGCGGTTGCTGCGCCGGCACCCGCGCCCCACGCGGCTGCTGCGCCGGCACCTGTTGCTGCACCCGTGCCGCCCCCGCCCCCGCCCCCGACTGTCGTTGCTGCCCCGCCGCCCGCCGCTGAGCCGGCCCCCGCGGTTCCGCCAGCCCCACCGCCCCACACGTTCCACGGGACTGCGGTCGTCGACATGACCGATGCACCCAGCACGACGGTTGCGTCGGTCCCGTGCGCCTGCGAGCGGCCACGCAGGCTCGAACCTCTGTTCGCGCCTGCCGCCTTCCTCGTGCGCTTCGGTGCCGGCCCGGGTTACACCTGGGCAAGCGGGGATCCCAACACGAAGCTCACCGGCGCATCTGCCGGCTTCGATCTGACGATGGGCGGCTTCGTGATGCAGAACTTCGCCCTGCACGCAGATTTCGGCTGGATGGACGTTTTCGATCCGGACTTCACGGTCGACGGCAACGTGCTCGACACGACCAGTGTGCTGTTTCAAGCCTCCACCTTCCGCGCCGGGGCCTCGTACTATTTCATGCCGGTACGCGCCTACGTTTCGCTCGGCGTTGGCTTCGCCGTCGCTGCGATCACCAGCTATTCGTACAACAGCGAGAGCGACAAGAACGTCACGCTCGTTGGTCGTGAGTACACCAAGGTGGGCCCCTCTTTCGCCGCAGAGGTCGGCAAAGAGTTCGCCATTTCGCCCTACTGGGGCCTTGGTCTAGCCGCACACTACGAAATGCTCTCGGTTCCCCCGGGTGATGATCACTCGAAGGCGACCATCGATTTTGCTCAGCAGCTGAGCCTGCGCTTCATCGCGACCTTCGGCGATCGCTGAGGGCTCTCAGCCATTTTCGACGGCGGAGGCGAGTTCGTTCGGTTCCGTTCGTCGAGTGGCCAAGCCGACCCGCGTGTTCCATGACACGCGGGTCTCAGTGATAGAGGTCGAAGCGGTACGCGAAGGCGAGATCCACGACAGGCCAGGACTTCGTGCTGGCGAGGCCGAGCACAGGTAGATAAAACACACCGTAGCCAACGCCCGCGTTGAGCTCCCAGTGCTCCCACTCGAAAGAGACGCCGGGCACCAAGGTGAAGTACTTCCGGCTCGTGCTCTCTGCGCTGAGATCGCTCGTCACGGTCACGGAATTGGCGTTGGAAGTGCCGTCTGCGCTGACGGGGCTTTGGTAAATCAAAGCGCGAAAGAGCAGGCTCAGCGCGAAGACACGCGAGAGCCGCCACTCGCCAAATAGGCGCGTGCTGTAGGTGTGGGCGGCCGAAGCGCCTTCGATCTGGGTCGACGGATCCGCAGTGTCGCCAATCAGGCGTAGGTGCGCATAGTCTATGCCGAAGCTGAGGCTGAAGCGTGGGTCGAAACGGTAGCTCGCATCGAACTCAGCCGTGGTCGACACCGCGCTACCGCTGGCGTTCTCGTCGGCCAGCTGGGCGAGCGCTTTGGCGTTGACGTACAAGGCGCTGCCGCCAACGGCGAGCGTGAGCGGGCCCGACCAGGGACTTCGAACCTTGACGTAGACGCTCGGAACAGTCGTTTTCAAGACTGGGAACGCGAACCAAGGGAGCGGATAAGTCCCGATCAGAATCTCGTCGATCACGCCGAGATCGGTCTTCAAGAACCCGACCGAGGCACGGCCGCGCGGGCGGGTGTACGCAGTGTAGTCAGTGCGCGGATTTTCGAGCTGCTGGGCAGCGCCTGACGCGCTCCAAGCGAGCAGGGCGGCGCAAGCAGCGAGGCTCACTGTTGTGTGCAAGATTCCCCCTGGGCGCAAAACCAAACCCCTGAAGCGTCGCGGATCGTGATCCCCTCGTCACTCAACTCGAACACGAGCGTGGTTCCATTTGGTAGGCGGACGAGATGCTGAAAGCGACCCGAATGCAACCGCCCGCTGATGCTCTGAAACGTGTAATCACCGACCTTGAGCTCTCCTGGAAGCGAAGCCAGCAGTTCTCCGCCCCACGGTTGGCCAAGGCCAATGTCGCCGCCAACGTCGAAGGCGACCGCCCCATCGAGCTGGATGCGTGCAGGCACGCCCTCGATTGTACCCTGCAAGACACACGCATTGGCTTGTCCGCCCATGCTGCGGCGGATCTTGTTGTCCGCGATGGCGAGCGTGAGCGAAAGGGAGCCATTGACCTTTTCGTCGTACACCGGGTCAGTGCGCTCACCGGGACAACGAACCAGCAAGCCCAACGAGCCCTGCAGACGGACGCGGCTTCCAGCCTTCGACGTACTGGGCGTTCGGCTCGCGTAGTCGACGTCGCCCATGATGTACTTGGCGGCCTCGACACCCGCGGCAAGCTCTTGGAGCCTCGGCGCACTACTCAGCGCGTCCGCGACGGTCGTTACGTCGAGCGCGGCGGTCGGGCGCTCGTAACTCGCCAGCAACTCGCGTAGATCGGGAGTGTCGGGGATATCGGCCGAGCCACCGCACGCAACCGCGCCCATTGCGACCAAACAAGTAGCGAACAAGAAAGGCTTCACGCAGGAGCACTCTAGCGCAAGTCGTACTGCGAGGTCGTGCCCCCAATACAGAAAAGGAGAGGGCGAATCCCATTCTCGAGGCGGATCGCCACCGTCCTCGTTGTAACGACGTGACGAACCGACACGTTTCGCGAAATGGGTCGAATGCGTGTCGCGGGCCCCCTCCATGTGCACGCCTCAGTGGCTGGCCGGCGTTTGAAGTGACGGCATCACTTGATCGACATACCAATCCCAGTATTTATTCGGAGTGACGTCGGCGCGCCCGTACGAGCGCCCTGTCATCGGAGAAGTAGAAGAAACACGAAGTCTCAGCCGGCGTTCGCCTTAGCGGGGCTCGTGGAGCTCGGCGCGTCTGCGGAGCCAGCGGTTGCCTTCGGCACGGGCCAACCTGCGCCCAGCGCCTTGTACAACTGGATCAGCGAGCGCGCCTGCTCGCTGGCAGTGGTTGCGTCGTCGATCTCCGCATTGAACAAGGAGCGCTGCGCGTCGAGCACCTCCAGATAAGTGCTGACTCCGCCCTTGTATCGCAGCTCGGCCAGCTCGACGACCTGGCGCTCAGCGGTAGCTCGCTCGCGCTGCTCATCGCGCTGTTGGCTCATCTTGCGCAAGCTAATCAAGGCGTCTTCGACCTCACGCAGCGCTTGCAGCAACGTTCGTTCGTACGCGTAGACCGCTTGGCGTTGCTGGGACTGGCGAACTTCCACCTTTCCACGCAGCGCGCCACCCTCGAAGATCGGTTGCAGCAGACTGGCAAACAGGTTCCAGCTCTGGCTGGCCGGGTCGACCAGCTTGCTCAGATCAGTGCTGGCGAGGCCGTACGAACCCGTGAGTTTGATACTCGGATAAAGCGCGGCTTTCGCTTCACCGATGCGCGCGGTGGCCGACATCAACTCCATCTCGGCTTTGCGCACGTCTGGGCGGCGCTCCAAGAGCTCGGCAGGCAAACCGACCGGGACTTCGGGCGGCACCGGCTGGTCTTCGGCGCTGCGGTTGCGGAGGATCTCGCCTGGATTACGACCGACCAGGAACGACAGCTCATTTTCCTTCTGAGCAACGAGCTTTTCGAGATTGTAGAGCTGCGCCTTGACGCGATGAAACTCGGCCTCGGATTGACGCAGGTCGACTTGCTGGGCAACGTGACCTTCGAAGCGCACTCGCGCGTACTCGACGTGTTCCTCTCGCGACTTCAGCGTGTCTTTCGTGATCGCCACGCGGCGATCGAGACCCCGCAGGTCGACGTAGGCCATCGCTACATCCGAGACGAGCGCGACCGCGACCGCACGACGCGCTTCTTCCGTCGCGAGCATCGAAGCCTTCGCAGCTTCACTCCCCCGGCGAATACGCCCGAAAAAATCGAGCTCCCAGGAAAAGCCAATGCCCACGTCAGCAAGCCCGGTGGCATTGCTGCCGCTGCCCTCGGGAACGTGCGTGAGGCTGGCGTCGCTCGGATTCAACCCGCCGGCGAGCACCTTTGCATTCAAGTGCGGATACAGGTCGGCCTTGCTGATGCCGAAATTCGCCCGCGCCTCTTCGATGCGCTCGATGGCAATCTTGAGATCGCGGTTCTGTTCCAGCGCGACCTTGATCAAGTCGCGCAGTTGCGGATCTTTGAACAGCTCCCACCACGGCACGTTGGCGATAGACTCTTGTGCCGCGGTATTGCCCGCCTCCGCCGCGCGAAAGTTGGCGGGGGCGACCACGGGCGGACGCTCGTAATCCGGCCCCACCTTGCAGCCGAGCACGGCCACGCAGCTCAAGACATACGGCGCGAGACCGAATCGCCTAGCCATTTCAGTGCGCCTCGCTAGCACTCGGCGCAGTCGGCAGGACCGGCTCTTCTACGGTAGCTTTTTTGCGCCCCAAACCTTGGACGAACGCGTAGTTGCCAGGGATCAGGAAGACGCCCAGCGCGGTTGCCACGAGCATGCCGAAGAATACGGCGCAGCCCATCACGTTTTGCGACGCCGCCCCCGCGCCTGCGGCGCGCATCAACGGAATTACGCCCAAGATGAATGCGAATGCGGTCATCAAGATGGGCCGGAAGCGCAAGCGCGCCGACTCCAAGGCCGCAGCTTGTGGCTCCATCCCGGCATCTTGCTTTTCCTTGGCGAATTCGACGATCAGAATCGCATTCTTCGCGGCTAGGCCAATCAGCATGATGTTGCCGATCTGCACGTAGACGTTGTTGTCGTAGCCCATGAACCAAACGCCGAAGAAAGAGCCGAGCACGACCAACGGAGAACCGAGCAGCACCGCCCAGGGCAACCGCCAACTTTCGTAGAGGGCCGCCAGCAGCAGGAACACGAAGATGATCGCCAGAGCCAACGTGGGAGCCGCGGGAGGCGCGACCTTCTCCTGATAAGACATCGAGGAGTAAGCGAAGCTCAGCTCGCCTGGCATGGTTTTCTTGAACACGTCCTCGAGCGCGGCGAGCGCTTGACCCGAGGTGTAGCCCGGTGCCGGCACGCCGCTGATCTCGGCCGATCGAAACAGATTGAAGCGGGTGGTGATCTCGGTGCCAGGTTGGCGCTTCACCTCTACCAGCGTCGACAGCGGGATCATCTCGTTCGTGGTCTTGCTGCGAACGTAAATTTCACCGATGTCCGAAGGCTTCTGTCGGCTACTCGCTTCCGCTTGGACGTACACGCGAAACAGACGGCCAAAGCGGTTGAAGTCGTTGACGTAACTGCCACCGAGCGATGCGCTGAGTGCTTGAAACGCGTCATTCACCGGCACGCCCAGCTTGCGGGCTTTGTCTCGATCGAGCGCGACGCCGAGCTGCGGATAGTTCGGATCGAACGAGGTCATCAGGTTCGCCAGCTCCGGCCGTTGACGAGCGGCGGCGATGAAGGCCGCCGTTTGCGCCCCCAGCTGATCGACCGTGAGCGTGCCGCTGCGATCCTGAATCAGGAAGTTGAAGCCTGACGAGCTACCGAACCCGGAAATCGTCGGAATGTTGAAGGGAACGATGATGGCTTCGGGGATCCCGGCGACCGCGCGACGCAGCTTGGCCATGATCGCCTGCGCCTTGAGCTCGGGCGCTTTGCGCTCCTCCCAGGGATGGAGGCGGACGAAGATGGTGCCGAAATTCGGCTGGTAAGTGGTGGTGACCGCTCCGTACCCGCCGATCGTCTGGAAGGAATCCACGCCCTCGGTCTTGGCGAGGATATCCTCGACCGACTTGAGCACCGCGCTGGTGCGTACGAGTGAAGCCCCGGGCGGGAGCTGCAAGGCCACGCCGATCAGACCTTGATCTTCCTCCGGTACGAAGCCCGCGGGGATCAAGCTACCGAAAAACCCGGCCCCCACGCCGACCACCGCGACGAGAATGATGGTGAGGAACGAGCGGCGCACGAGCAGCCGAGCCCCCGCGACGTAACCCTTCGTCACGTAATCGAAGCCGAAGTTGAACCCGCCGAAAAACTTGCCCAACAAGCCACGCTTGGCGCCGGGTTTGGGAGCCTTCAACAACAGGGCACTGAGGGCCGGCGACAGCGTAAGCGCGCTGAACGCGGACAGAATGACCGAGATCGCAATTGTCAGCGCGAACTGCTGATACATCCGGCCCGTGAGGCCGGGAATGAAGGCGACGGGTAAGAACACCGCCGAGAGGATCAGCGCAATGCCGATCACCGGGGCAGACACTTCTTTCATCGCTTGGATCGTCGCATCGCGCGGGGTCATGCCGTGCTCGATGTGATGCATCACGGCCTCGACCACGACGATCGCGTCGTCGACCACGATGCCGATTGCCAACACGAGACCGAACATGGATAGGGTGTTGATCGAAAAGCCGAGCAGCGGAAAGAAGATGAACGTGCCGATCAGAGACACGGGCACGGTCAACAGCGGGATCAGCGTTGCCCGGAAATTCTGCAAGAAGATGAACACGACCAAGGTGACCAAAATCACCGCTTCCACGAACGTGTGCACGATCGATTCGATCGATGCCTTCACGGCGGGCGTCGTGTCGTAGACGATCTTGTAGTCGAGGTCGGGCGGAAAGAGCGTCTTCGCCCGTTCCATGGTGGCGTAGATGGCCTTCGAGGCTTCCAGCTGATTGGCGCCGGGCAACAGGTACACCGCCATCGCGCCGGAAGGCTTGCCGTTCAAGCGACCAAACGCGTCATAGCCCTGAGCGCCGAGTTCGGCACGCCCCACGTCACGGATGCGGATCTGCGAGCCATCTGCGTTCTCACGCACGATGATGTTCTCGAACTCCTCCACGCTGACCAGGCGCCCGGGGGCGCTGACGGTGTAGGTGAACTTCTGGTCGGCGGGTGAAGGCGCGGCGCCGATGCGTCCCGCGGAAGCCTGCAGGTTCTGCTCCTTGATCGCCGAGATCACGTCCGACGGGGTGAGCGCGAGTTGCGCCATGCGATCCGGCCGCAGCCAAATGCGCATGCCGTAGTCCGTGCCGCCGAACAGATCGACCTGGGCGATGCCGGGAATGCGCAACAGCTGGTCGCGCAGATTGATGCCGCAGTAGTTGATCAGAAAGTTGGCGTCGTAGGTTTCTTTCGGGGAATAGAGCCCGATCAGCATCAGAATGCTGGGGCTCATCTTCTTGACCGTAACGCCTTGCTGGACCACCTCTTGAGGCAAGCGCGCTTGCGCGGTCGAAACGCGATTTTGCGTGAGGACGTTGGCCATGTCTTGGTCGACGCCGACGCCGAAATTCACGTCGAGCTGCATGCGGCCGTCGCTGGTGTTCGACGACTTCATGTAGATCATGTTCTCGACGCCGTTCACCTCCTGCTCGACCGGCGTTGCCACCGATTGCTCCACGCTGAGCGCGGAAGCGCCGGGATAGTTCGCGGTAACGCGAATGGTCGGGGGCGCGAGGAACGGGTACTGCTCGACCGAGAGCCCCATCAGCGAAAAGCCGCCCAGCAGAACGATCAAGATCGCGATCACGATCGCGACAATCGGACGCCGAATGAAGAAGCCAGCCATGGCTCAGCCCCCCGACGCCGACGGGCTCGGAACCGCTGACGCGCTCGGGGCTTCGAGCGGGACCGGTTCTGGCTTGACCTTGCTTCCAGCGCGCACTTTCTGCACGCCTTCCACCACGACCCGCTCACCGGCCTTGAGACCAGAGTCCAAGATCACCAGCGCCCCGATGCGATCCGCAGGCTTGACCACGCGCATTTCGATCGTGTCATCCGCCTTGACGACGGCGACGCTGCTGATGCCTTGAGCCTCGACCACCGAGCCTTGCGTAACGAGCACGGCATCCTTCTTCACGGAAACCACCGCGCGGACGCGCGCGAATTGTCCGGGACGGACGATGCCGTCGGGATTGGGGAACGCCGCTTCCAAACGGATGGTGCCCGTCTTGTCGTCGACGTTTCGATCGACGAACGAGAGAGTGCCCTTGTACGGATGAACCGAGCCGTCCGCCAATGTCATCTCGAACTCAGTTTTCGCAATGCCTTCGCCGCTAGCGCCGCCCGAACTGCTCGGAATCTTCTCACCACGCGCTTCACGCCTGCGCGCATAAAAGAGATAATCGCGCTCCGAGACGGCAAAGCGCACTTTGATCGGATCGATCTTGGAGATCTTGGTCAAAAGCGTGGTTTGGCCGCGGCCAACCAGAGTGCCCGGGAAGACTTCGGTGGTGCCAATCAAGCCGTCGTCCGGGGCTAGCACGGTCGTGTAGCCGAGGTTGAGTTGGGCTTTTTGTACCTGGGCGTTGGCCGCCGCCAGCGCGGATTGCTGAGCACGCTCGTTCGCCTGCGCAGTCTCCAAGTCTTGGACGGAGACCGCGTTCTTCGCCACCAGCGGCTCATAGCGCGCGACGTCTTGATGAGTGCGCGCGAGCTCGGCCTGCGATTGCCCGGCTTTCGCTTTCGCCTCTGCCAAACTGGCTTGAAAGGGCCGACTGTCAATCGTGTACAGCCGCTGTCCCTTCTTGACGAAGGTACCCTCTTTGAAATCCACCGTTTCGAGAAAGCCTTCGACGCGGGCGGAGATTTCAATCTCCGAGTTACCGCGGGTTTGACCGACCGCTTCGACACTGATCGGCACGTCTCGGGAGACTGCTTCCGCGACCTTCACCAGCACTGGCGGCGGCGGAGCCGCAGCTTTCTGCTCCGCCTTTTCGCAGCCGCTCAGCAAGAAAAGCAGGAAGATCCGTGCGAAGCGCGGGTGGGTGATCAATGTCGGTTTCATTTCATCCAAGCGGCCGAAGCCCGGGTGTGTGGGAGCCGAGCCACGACGAAGAAACCCCTACTCGATGCACCCAACATGCGGCGCTTATGCGCGCATTCCAGCGGCGAAGTCAATCGATTGGAACTGTTTGAATCGAATATTCGCGAGCGATTTACGAGACTTCCAGTCCACATGAAACCCACTGCGCCGAGCTTCATCGAACTTCGTGATCGCGACGACAGGATGAAACGTTTTGGCGTTAGTCACGGCATCGAACACACCTGCTGCTCACGCGACAGTGACGCTTCGACGGAGGCGCGCCGAGAGCGTCAATTTTTTCAGCGCGGCCTTCATTCGGCCCTGTAGCCGCCACGCTACTTGCTCTTCTTACAGGAGCCGAGGGCTTCGTCAGCGGTGAAGCCATTGGCCATGAGCTTCTTGACGCATGCTTTTTGCTCGGCTTCGGACTGCGCAGGAGCGGCAGCAGCCGATCCCGAGGGCGGCGTCGCGGGGACTGGAGCCGCCGCGACCTCGGTCGGAGCGACTGGGGCGGCCAGCGCAACCGGTGCGGCCGGCGCAGGAACTCGCGCGGGAGCGATCAGCGTGAGTTCGAGCAAGGTTCCGCTCGGGACTCGGACTTGCTGACCACGTGTGAGAAGCGCTGCTGCGCCGCCAATCGCCGCGCCCTTTGCGGCACCGCTGCCGCCACCGAAGGCTCCGCCGATCAGTGCGGCCGCTCCGACTTTTCGTGCGGTATCGCGACCACTCCCCTCACCGACGGCTTTGACGCCCTGGCTTTGGATGGGAAAAAGCAGCCCATTGACACGCAGATCGGTGAACGCGATTTCGAGTTCACTCTTCCCGACCAAACGCCCCGCAGATTTGGCCTCGGCGATGACACCGATGACTTTCGTGCCCGCAGGAACGAGGACGTTGCCCTGAGCGTCCGGCAACGCAGCCTCGAGCGAAGCGGTAAATCTCACTCCCGCACCTTTCGCCGAATCGACGTTGTCGTCCAAGCGCATCATGAGTCGACTACCAGCGGGCACATCGACCGTGGGACCATTGTACGCGGGAGGAGGAGGAGGAGGAGGAGGAGGGGGAGGCGCTGGCGGAGGAGGGGTTGAGTTCTGTGCGTTGGCAGAAGCCGCTTGCCCTTCCGGCGGCCGACAGCCGCCCGCGAATGCGAGAAGCAATAGCAACAGCGTAGGAACTGAATAGGTGAAACGCATGGGCAGATTCGTTATTCGCGATTTGCGCTTGCGCCAAGTGGCATTTCGTTCGAAAACGCACTCGTAATTTGCGCGAGCGGGCACCTTTGCGAAACACAAACAACACCAGAATTTCATTTGGCCTTCGCGCGGCGACGCTGAGTCGCTCGAAGAATCCCAGTTCTTTGACGAAAGTCACTATCTTCGCAGGGGCATTTGCGATTTCGTTCGCGGCTCGGCCCGCGTCAGCGCAAGACTCGTTCTCGACACCTCCGCCACCCCCAGAGGAAGTGAAGCAGCGGCGCGTCGAGGTGGTGGGTTACGGTGGCGTGGGCTTCACCGGAAATGTCACCCTCAAGTCCGATACGCAGTCGGGAAGCGTGAGTTTCGACGGCGCTCCGGTGTATGGCGCGCTCCTCGGCTATCAAGCTCAACGCAATGGCTATGCCTATTTGAGCTACAGCCGGATGGTCACAACGGCTTACTATCGCCCATCGGGCGGAATCGAAACCAGCGGGCAGGCCGACGTGAGCTTCGACTACATTCAGATCGGCGGAAATCTGCAGGCCCCGCAGGGCCGCTTCGTGCCGTACCTAGGGCTCAGCCTCGGAGCCACGCGCCTGGCGCTCGTGGACACCCCCGGTAACGACATTAGCTTCTCCGGCGTGCTCGACGGCGGAGTCAAGTTCATGCTGGCTGACTTTCTGGACGTCCGCTTGATCGGCCGAATGCCCGTCAGCTTCCTCAGTGGGGAGGCATCGGGTCTTTGCGTGGGAGGCGTCGGCTGCGCGGTCCACTACTCCGGAAGTCCGTTATTCCAAGGGCAAGCGCTACTCGGCGTTGGTCTGCACCTCTGAGATTTCACTCAGGGTCGCCGGGGGCTCGCCCCCACCCAGCTCAGAGCGAAACGCCGATCGAAATCTCGGGATACCAGGCGTCGCAATCGACGAAACTGCTCGAAGTGCAGTCGAGCGTCCGCTCGTAGACCGCCCCTCCGCCGATGTACACTCGGCCTGACTTCGGGATGTAATAAGCACCGACGCGGCCGCCCACCGAGTCGTAGTCGTCATAGTCCGAGACGAACGTGTGGCGGTAGAAGGTGCCGACGTAGGGCTTGATCACCGGCACCATGTGAAACACGTAGCGGGCTTCTGGGCTGAGCCGTTGCAGTACGGGTTTGGCAAAGAGCCATGCCTCGTAGTCGAAGCCAACCTCGAGCCCGTTGACGAGGTAGTAGCCCAACCCGCCGCCGATGATGAAGTAGTTGTCAGTGCGGGTCGAACCCGTGCCCACCAGCAACGTCAGACGCACGGAACCTTGCGAAAAAGGACCACGCGGAGGCGGAGGCTCCTCTTCTTCGCCCAAACGTAGCGGTGCGACTGGCGTCGGCTCGGCCTGCGTGGGGGCAAACTCGGTTTCTGGGGGAGGCGGAGGATCCGAAACCGCAGGCGCCGGTTCAGCAGCTGGCGCGGGTGACGTAGCCTGGGGCGTAGGCGCGGATGGCGACGCGGGGGCGGGTGAAGGCGCGGGCGCCGGTTGAGCGAATGCGTTCGAGCCGAACGACAACAAGAGCCCTAAACACGTGCTGGTGACAGCACGCTGCGGTGCGACCTTCGAGTACGCGATCATGTTTCTTCGTTAATGTCGAGCTCGCGCCACGTCAATTGGATTGATCTGGCGAAGGCGTTGACGGTACCCTGAGTTGGGCTTTGAAACGTCTCGCTCCTCCATCGCTTCGAGCGCGCCGAGTCAGCGCGTCTGCGCTCGTCGTGCTCTCTCTACTGGGTTGGATCAAGCTGGCGCGAGCGGGCGGACCGCTCACGGCGAACGGCAGCGCGATCAACACGAGTGATTACGCGATCGACCTGTTTCATGGGCCGGTGTTCGCAGGCTCACGCGTGACCGGGCTTGGTGGCTCGTACGTGGCGATCGCCGAAGACGTCGACGGTGACTTGCAGAATCCGGCTGCGCCCGCGGTTCGGCCGTTCTTTTCCACCAGCCACTTCGACTACTGGCTCGGCTTCGGGCTCACCTTCCCGGCATCGCTGAGCAATATGGATTTCTTCAACAGCGGGAGCAAAACGAACCTCGCCAATCCGCCTGATTCCTTTGTCTTCCTCACGCCCGCGTTGAATTTGCAGTGGGGCGAGCTCGGCGTCGGCATGACGATCGAGATGCAGCAATACACGCTCAGTCACTCGGACGTCGGCACCGGGCGGACCTCCGCTGTGCGAGTCACAATCCCCACCACTCACTTGCAGTTCGCCCACGGCTTGGCCAACAACCAGTTGGTGGTTGGCGTGGGCGCACGCCTGGTCACGATGTCACTCCACGACGGCGAAGGCCCCGCCTCGTTCAAATCCAGCGGCGCGGGTCTCGAGTTCGGCCTGGTCTACAAGCCGGAGGATCTTCCGCTGCGGCTCGGGTTGGCGCTCCGCACGCCGGTAGAAACCAAGGCCGAATACACTGACGGCCGGTTGCCCAATGCCAACGGCGACATCGTCATTACGGACCCGGCGCACCCCAATTCCAACGTCTACCTCCCAAAGACCGTCGCATCTCCCTGGGATCTGAATTTCGGGTTTGCCGTACAATTCGGCAAACGTCCATTGAATCCGCCCTGGCGCACCGACGCCATGCTCAACGAAGAAGAGACACTCAAGCATCGCCTGCGGGAAATCGAGCGCGACAGAAATCGAGACGATGCCCTAAAAGCCGCCAAGACGGCCGAGGAACGCCGCGAAATCCGGCGTATTAGTGCGCGCGACCAAGCCGCCGATGACGCAGAGCTCGATCGCTCGCTGCGCAACGCGCAGCAGCGCATCGGCCGCGACCTCATCAAGATGAATCGCTTCTACGTGCAGCTCAGCGCATCGATGTTGATGTCCGGCGGGGTGGAACAAGCAGTAGGCGTCGAAAGCATGGTGTCGCAGGTGGTCAATCGCTCCGGCCAACGGCCCGTCCTGTCCCCACGCGCGGGCGTCGAGGTCGGCGTAATTCCATCTTTGTTGAAGCTACGCGCGGGCACCTATCTCGAGCCCACGCGCTTCGACGGCAGCCAGGCGCGCGGGCACGTCACGGCCGGCCTGGACATCAAACTCGCTGTCTGGAACGTCTTCGGCTTGTGGCCAGACGACTACATGTGGCGACTCGGGCTCGGCGCTGACGTCGCGCATCGCTATTCGACTTGGGGTCTCACGATCGCCGGTTGGTACCCCAGAAAAACGGACCTACCGCGAGACTGAGCTCAGCGCCGCCGCCCGCCACCGCGATGGGCGCCACCGCCAAAGCTGCCCCCGCCGAACGATTGATTTCGTTGCGTCTCGACTTGGCCCCGCTCTCGCGCGCGAGCCGAGCTGTCGAGCTCCTGTGTCTTTGGAGAAGCGCGATCGACTTGGTTCCAACCGCCGCCCTTGTCGTATTGACTCCAATCTCCACGACCGTTGCGCTTGTAGACCTCGCCGTCCTGCCCGGCGTATACCCCGTTGTCCGTGCGCGCGACGGTTCCATTCGCGCCGCGGGTGACGATACCCTGCTTGCCGCTGGATGTGCGGTAGCCGGCCGTCGTGCCCGCCGCGGTCGTGATGTGCCCCGTCTGCAGCCACTGATTGCCGCGCGTTGCAACCGAGGTGCCCCACTGCGAGTACGCGTTGTGGCCTTGCTGCGTGCGCGCGTACGACCCGGTCCACGGATTGTAGGAGCTTGCGGCGCTGCGTCCACCATAGGGAGTTTGCACACTCGCGGAACGGCCGTAGCGCCCGGTCGCCGGATTGTACCAAGCCGAACTCCGCGCAGCTCCGTAGGGCCCGTACGCAGCGCGGCCCACGGCGAACCCTCCAGTTCGTGGATTGTACACGGCCGCAACGCCATAGGTCATCGGCCGCGGACGGTAGATGGGATAGTAGAAGCCCGGCGGACGGTAGATGAAAGGGGGGTAGTAGTAGCCCGTACCAAACGCGATCGTCGCCCCGATAGCCATGCCGACCACGAACATGCCGAAGTAGCCAGCCGTGTGACTGCTCTCGACGGTAGTCGATGTCGCGTTGTACTGCGTCACGTACGTAACGTTGTACACGGGGGAGCTCGGCGGAATCGTGTAGATGACCGCAGGCAAGGAGTCAGCCGTCTTCCACGGACCACTCGGAGTGCTGGAGATGAACCACACCCCCTGAAAGCACAAGTAGTAAAGGTCGCCCGACTTGATCACTTTCGCGTCGGTGTTCACTGCGTATTGCAGCGCGGTCTTCTCGATCGGCTTGAATTGGGGCTGGCCGTCGTACGTCACCTTCGCTTCCGCTTCGGCTTTCGCTTTGTCGATCACCGCCGTCGTCGGGATCTGCGCGAGCATTACCGCGTCAGCCGCTTGCTGAGTGCCGGGCACGGCGGCGAGCACGCTGGATTTCGGCGAGTTCGCCGGGATTTTTGCGAAATCTGCGGGCAAGCTGTCGCCCGCGTAAGTGAACGGCCCGCCCAACGTATCGGCGCGGAACCAACGACCCGAGAGCAAGACGTAAAATTGCCGACTCGCATTGTCGACGAACACGTCGCCATCGGTGTTGGTCACGTACAGGAGGCGTGTGCCCGGGATCGTCGAATAAACGGGCGAGCCTCGTAGCAAGAGGAGCTCGGCGGGGACGTTGCTGTAGAAGACTTCGGGTACCGCCCCCGAAGGCGCACGCGCCGGAACCATGCGCTTCACATCGTCGAAGTTTTCGCCAGCGGGCAGCTTGCCCATGTCAGCGGGCAGCTTTTGCGTCGGGGACCAAGGGCCGTTCAACGCGCTGGCCGTGACCCAGCCCCTCGGAGTGAGTAGAAAATACGCCTTGCTCGCCTTCTCGTAAAAGACATCCCAATTGGTGTTCACCAGGAATTCGAGGCCCGTCTTTTCGACCGGCGCGAGCACGGGCTCGCCGTCGACAATCAATAGAATGGCGGGGCTTGCGCTGTAGTAGACGACGGGCGGATCGTTTTTGACCGCAACGGACTGCGCGGGGATTTTATCGCGCTCGATCATCGCCATCACACGATCGATCGAGATCGGCTCGCCGCCGCTCGGTAGCATCGAACGGAATAGCAAATCCATACGTGAGGCCGTTGCTGGATCTGCCGCAGGGAATCTGACGCTCGTCACGTTGATGTCGCGCAGAAATGCGGTACGCGAGCTGCTATCGACGATGGTGTTGGCGGTCAGCGACGCAACGCCCAAAACTTGCGCTTGTCCCGGAGCGGTCAAAGCAAAAGCCATGCGGCATTTGAGTTGCTTGTAGTCCGACCACTCGTCCAGCTGCGGCTGGTAATAGACGAGCGTTGCGCCATCTTTACTGAGCTGGCGCGGCCAGCCGATGTCTTCGGTTGGTCCCGTTGGAGCGGCGGGGGCCGATTGCGGCGCGGCCGGCGAGCCACCTGGTTGCACTGCACCGGCTGGCCCGCTCTGCGCTGCGGCGACGCCGGCCGGCCCGAATGCCTGGATGACCATGATTGCAGTGAAGCCTGAGCGCCGCAGCAATCCACGCGATGTCATGCGTCCACCTCTGTGGTTCAGGCCGTAGCTGGTCTCGATACGCGCGGCAACCGCGCTTCAATCCCAAAGCTGTTCAGTGCGTTCACTCAGCGTTTGCAGCGCTACAGAGATCAGCGCGACTTGGCGTGCATTTCTCTCGATTCTGCGGCCGAGGTGTATAGGGCGCGGTTCCCCGACTGGCAAGCGGGCGCGTCCCCGAATCGACGACGATCCGTGCCGCACGGCGAACCGGACTCGAGTTCCAGGCAGGGTGCATCTGCAATACGCGGCGGCGTAGGGCGCCATCAACTCGGGTCTGCAATAGACCCATAACTCCGTGGCTATTTTGCGCTTGCCTCGAGGTGTGCCGGCGGGTCAAATTCGAGAACGGGTCGATGCAAACCATTCGAGCTGACAGGGGCGTATCGCGCCCATTCGCGCTGCGACACGCAGCCGACTGGCGCTCGCTAGCCTTCGTTGCCGCGTATTACGGGCTGTTCGCGTACCAATGGGTCGCCGCGCCGAAAAGCCTCGGGCTGGCGGTTCCCCTGGTGCTCGCCACGTGCGTCATGTCGTTCTTGTGCGCAGTCATCACGCACAATTCGATTCACGCGCCTGTTTTTCGGGAGCGCAGGAGTAACCGCATTTTCCAGATCGTGCTGTCCCTGACCTACGGCTCCGCGGTCAGCGCCTTCGTTCCTGGTCACAACCTGAGCCACCATCGGCACACGCAAACGCCGCGCGACGTCATGCGGACCAGCAAAGTGCGGCACCGCTCGAACTTGCTCAACATGCTCGAGTTCGCGCCACGCGTCGCGGTCGCGATCACGAAGAACGATTTTGCCTATTCGCGGGCAGCGCGCGGGCGGCACCCTGCCTGGTTCCGCCAATACAAACTCGAAAATTTCGCGGTCTTGGGCACGACCGCGCTGTTCCTGCTGTTGGACTGGAGGAAGGGTCTCATCTACTGGCTGATCCCTCACCTGTACGCGGCTTGGGGCATCATCAGCATGAACTACCTGCAGCACGATGGCTGCGATCAAACCCATCCTTACAATCACTCGCGGAACTTCGTAGGTAAGTTCGTGAATTGGTGGACGTTCAACAACGGCTACCACGGCATCCATCACGAGCACCCCGCTCTGCACTGGAGCTTGCTGCCGCAAGCGCATGCGCGTGAGCTCGCTCCGCACATCGCCCCCGAGCTCGATCAAAAGTCGATGTTCGTATACCTCGTGAAAACGTTCGTTTGGCCCGGCCGACGCGTCACTTTCGACGGCAAACCGGTCGAGCTCGCGCCGGAAGTGCCTGACGAATCGTGGATCCCCGAGCCCCGCGAAACCCCCGAGGACCTCGGCGCGATCACGATTTAGCTGAACGTGCCTTGCCGCATGTCGAGGAGGACGCCGCGCCGGCGCGCGGCGCCAAGACTCTCCCGTCAGCGCCGCTGCAAGTAGACCGAGCTATCCAAGTGGTAAAGTTGCGTAAGCGTCGCGACCAGGCCCGTCCAACCCGTTTGGTGGCTTGCACCGAGGCCGGTGCCATTGTCACCGTGGAAGTACTCGAAGAACTGAAGTAGGTCGCGAAAGTGCGGATCGGTTTGGAATTTCTCCGTCGCGCCGTAGACGGGACGCCGGCCATTTTCGTCACGTAAGAAGGTGGCGCTCAGCCGGCGACTGATCTCACACGCGACCTGCCACAAGTTCATCGTGTTGCCAGAACCGGTCGGGCACTCGACCTTGAAGGAATCCCCGAAGTACCGATAGTACTGCGTGAGCGCGCGAATGATCAGCAGGTTGACGGGGAACCAGACCGGGCCGCGCCAATTCGAATTGCCCCCAAACATGCCGGTTTGCGACTCAGCCGGTTGGTATTGCACGACGAAGCGCTCGCCGTTCACGTCGAATTCGTATGGGTGGTCCAGGTGCCAACGCGATAGCGAGCGGATGCCGTATGGTCCCAAGAACCGCTCCTCACTGAGTACGCGCGAGAGCACGCGGCGGAGCTTGTCTTCGTTGCAAATCGCGAGCAAGCGCCGGCCTTCGACTCCCTGCCGTGAGGGGGAATGAATCGAGGCGGCGAGCTCGGGCCTGCGGCGCAAGAATTCTCCTGCCCGCTCGAGGAGTCGAGGAAACTTGCCGGCGTGATGGTTCTCGAGCACCGTCACCGCGCATAACGGCAAGAGCCCGACCATGGAGTTCGTCTTCAGCCTCATCGATTTGCCATCCGGCAGATGCAATAGGTCGTAGAAAAAGCCCTCCTGTTCGTCCCAGAGCTCGTCTTCGTTGTCACCGGGGCGATCCACCGAGCCGGCGATCCAGAAGAAGTGCTGAGCGAATTTGAGTGCGAGATCCTCGTACGCGGGATCTGAGCTGGCGAGTTCGAGCGCCATTTCGAACATGTTTTGGCAGAACAGCGCCATCCACGCGGTACCGTCCGCCTGCTCCAGGTAACCGCCTGTCGGCAATGCAGAGCTGCGATCGAACACGCCAATATTGTCGAGCCCCAAGAAGCCCCCTTCGAACAGGTTGCGGCCGTGCGGATCCTTGCGATTCGCCCACCACGAGAAGTTGAAGGTGAGCTGCTGAAAGACGCGCTTCAAGAAGTCGATGTCTCCCTTGCCGGTCTTCTGCAATTCGGAACGGTACGTGAAGAGCGCAGCAAAGGCCTGCACGGGAGGGTTCACGTCCCCGAAATTCCATTCGTAGGCGGGTATTTGCCCATTCGGATGCAGGTATCCCGACTGCAGCATCAACAGCAGTTGCTGCTTGGCGAAGTCCGGATCGACCGCGTTGAGGGCCACGGTGTGGAACGCGAGGTCCCACGCGGCGTACCAGGGGTATTCCCACTTGTCGGGCATCGAGATCACGTCGTCGTTGACCATGTGACCCCAGGGTGCGTTGCGTGTGCCCGGCTTGGTTTGCCCGCGGTACGGCACGTGACCGTGCTCTTCCAGCCAAGTGCTCACGTCGAAGTAGTAATACTGCTTCGACCACAGCATGCCGGCCAGCGACTGCCGGATGACGTTCTTCTCGTCGTCGGTCGCCTTCGCGGGCATGATGCTGGCGTAAAATTCGTCTGCCTCGCTCCGGCGTAGCTCGAGCGTTGCCGCAAAGTCGCGACCGAACGGCGCTGCGTCGAGAGCAGCAGGGGCGGGCTCTTCGAGCTCGCTGTGCAGGGCGCGCGCGATCCAGCTCGGAAACGGCTCGTTCGGCACGGGATCATCGAGCCGGAGCAAGCGCAGCGATACCTTCACCTCAGCGCGAGCAGGCACCGTCAGTCGGTGATGAAAGGCCGACTTCGTGCCTCGTTGTTCCGGGTTCACGGCTCCGGTTTGGCCGTGAACCACGTACTCGTGGAAGGCGTCTTTGACGTAGGGCGTCGGGTTCGGCTCTCCGAACAGCCGCTGGGCATTGCTCTCGTTCTCGGTGAAGAGCGTGGGAACGTTGCGCTCGCTCAAGAGCACGTACGTGCCGAGATCAGGGTGCTCCGCGACGATTCCCGCGATCTCGTTGGAAGCGACACGCAGCAGCCGCGGGCGCGGGCTGTTCGAGGGCACCGACCAGGTGTTGCGGAACCACAATTGCGGCAGGAGGTGGAGCGCCGCTTCGTCCGGGCCACGATTTCCGATCGTGATCTGAATCAGCAAGTCGTTCGGCGTTTTCTTCACGTATTCGACGAAAACGTCAAAGTAGCGATCGTCGTCGAAAACGCCAGTGTCGATCAGCTCGTACTCGGGCTGGCTACGCGTTCGCTGGCCGTTTTCACGCACGATGTGGTCGTACGGGTAGGCCGCTTGCGGATACTTGTACAGGTACCGCATGTAGGAATGCGTCGGCGTACTGTCGAGGTAGAAGTACAGCTCCTTCACGTCCTCGCCGTGGTTGCCCTCGTTGTTGGTCAGGCCGAACAGACGCTCCTTGAGGATCGGATCTTTGCCGTTCCAAAGCCCGAGGCAGAAGCACAGACGCTGCTTGTCGTCCGAGAAGCCCGCAATGCCGTCCTCGCCCCAACGGTAAGCGCGTGAGCGAGCCTGATCGTGGCTGAAGTAATCCCAGGCGGCGCCGTTGTCGCTGTAGTCCTCGCGCACGGTGCCCCACTGTCGCTCGCTGAGGTACGGACCCCATTTGCGCCAGCTCCTCGACCCGACCTTCGTCTCCTCGAGCCGATGGCGTTCAGCATCCACGCGACCTTCACTCATGACAGGCTCCCTCCGTGATGACTCCCACCTTAGCCCTGGGCCTAGGCAGTTTCACTCGCTTTCTTGCGCCACGCCAATGGCACGAGAAAGTCAGTCACCATCTACGGACGAGAAGGTCAGTGTCACTCCCAACGTGCTGGTGAGCTCTGTCTTCAGCGCGCGCTCGAGTTTTCTCAGCGCATCGACAGCGGCGTCCAGCGCGCCGACGTCACGCTGCGCGACCTCTTCGAGCGGCAGGCCCAAGTCGGAAACCGCCGTGATCGAGCGACTGAACGCCGAGCGCAGCGCACGATCCAGCGCCGGTGAGAGCGCCGTGACGAGTTGACTTACCCCACGCTGCACGCCGATGTAGAGTTGCTCGGCGCCCTGCAGGTACGTGAGCACGATCTGCTGCGACATCCGGGCACTGCTACCCTCGACCTCCGTCGCCTTCAGCCGCCCGCTCTTGGCGAGACTCGCGACCCGAGTCAACCGGTTCGCAGCCCCGTTCTCGACCCCATGGACCAAATGCCCAACGACGCGGCTTACGCTGTCTTGAGCACCCTCGGCAAGCTCGTCAGCATACTTCTTGCCGTCGCCGAGCAGACGAGCAACGCCCGCGGCATGGAATGAAATGTTGCCGGCAAGGGAACGAGCCAAGCGCGCTCGACGTTCGCCGGCGGGGCCTGAAAACCCGGCTACCATGAGCTCGTCGGTCGCTGGCGAATAGAGCAGATACTCCAGCGCAAACAGCCCGCGGCGATCCACACCCATCGTATCGATGCGCGCGTCGTCGATCTCGTCGGAACCCTGCAACAGTGCCTCGATGGCCGCGATTCGCACTGGCCAGAACATGGCTCGTAGTAAGACGTTCGTGTCCATGATCGGGCCGCTGCGGAAAACGTCCGCGCGCTTCCAGCTGAGCAGCGCGCGCTGCCACTGCTCACGCGCCGCCCGCAGTGTGGCAAGGGTAGGCTCAGCACCCAGGCGCGCTATTTGGCTCTCGAGCCGCCGACTATCCTCGGCCACAGCGGCAGTGTTCGGCACCACGACCTGTTCGACCAGTGCGCGCAAGACTGCGGCTCTCGCCGTGCCCCGTTGGCACGCGGGAAGCGCCCACGCGGTGCTGGCCAGCAAAGCCTGATGGATGAAGATTCGCCGTTGCATGCGGTTCGAGAGTTTGGGACAAAAAAGTACTTGCGGGTTTGACGTCTTGGCTCCACGTGGCAGAGGCAAGCTTGGCAAAGGCGGGCTTGGAGGCCTCTGCCCGAACGCAGACCATCCGTCTGTGGCGAAATCGGGAAGGAATTGCAGTCTATTCCGGAGCCGTCCCCGGACTTTCGGTCGCTGAGTCAGGGCGATTTCCCCCACTAACCCGGCGGCCGACGTGGTAAAAGCCCAGTCGGCGGGTCGCCGTCAGTAGCTTCCGTCAGACTTCAGGAAGAAAAGAAACGAATAAGGGCGATGGCTTCTCGTGCTGACTCCTCTCAATCCCCGCGGATGTTCGAGAGCGACTTTATCGATTACTTTTCACGCTGCCCGTACTGGGTCGTCCCAATCCTGTACGTGCCCGGCATCCTCGCGCTGCTGGCAGCAAGTCGGTTCTATGCCGGCGTGACCTGGTTGCTCAGCGCAGGACTTTTCGTAGGCGGGTTCGCGTTCTGGACGTTCGCCGAATATTGGCTACATCGCACGGTGTTCCACTTCGAGGGCACGAGCGCGTTCGCCAAGCGCGTGCATTTCCTGATTCACGGCGTCCACCACCAATGGCCGCACGACAAGCTGCGTTTGGTCTTCCCGCCCGGCGCTAGCATCCCGCTCTACTTTTCGTTCTTGGCCGTGTTCCTGCTCGTCTTCGGCCGATACGGCTGGGGCGTTCACGCCGGCTTCGCGGCTGGCTACATGTTCTACGATCTGTCCCACTACTGGCTGCATCACGGCAAGCCGCGCAGTGAGTACGGGCGCCGCCTTCGCCGCAACCACTACCTGCACCACTTCAAAGAGACCGACGCACGCTTTGGCGTCTCGATGACGTTGTGGGACCGCGTGTTTGGAACCACGGGCTCGGGCAACCACCCCGCCGATGCCGGTCGTCAGCGCAAGACCGACGACCAAGTCTCGGCTGGCTGAGCCGACCGCGCCTCGCGTCGCATCGCCTAGGCGTCCTCGAGCGATCCAGATCGATCGCTCGGTCGGCGGTTGGCATGTTGCGCGCCGCTGGTGAGGACGCCTGCTTGCCGCGCAGGCGAGCATCTGCCGCCCTCGCGCCGCCACGCCAGGTCCGCGTCCGCGGACCTCAGTACGTGAGCAGATCGCCGCGAGCGGTGACGCCGATGGCCCAAAAGGTCACGTCCGCGCCCTTGGCCGTTACGTATCGGGCCTCTGCATCGAGCCGAAATTTGGGCACTTCATAGCAATTGAAGCCGATGCCAGCCTGCGACGCGAGCGGCATCTGGGTCGCCGAGTTGTTGTCGCCTTGATAGCGATTGCTTTCGACGACGACGGCGAGACCAATGCCCAGGCGTAAGCGGAAGCGCCAGATGTCGGTCGTGATACCAGGCGAGATGACCCACATACCGAGGTGCTGGTGCAGCGTGCCACCAGGTCCGTACTTCGAGTCAGGGAGTTCGGTCTCGCCGGAAGCGAGCGTGCCGTAGCCAACGGAGATGAACGGATCCAAGAAGTACTTCGAACGAAACGCGAAGCCAGCCTCGCCGTACACGCCGACTCGCCGAAATGAGTTCGTCAGCGCGGGATTCGCGGGCTCGCCCTGCGTGACCGTGGGCGCTAGATAGCCGAAGACCTCCAGCGAAGAGCGCTGCGCGGGTGGCGCAGCAGGCGCGGGCTCTGGTGCCGGCGCGGCAGCCGCGACAGGCTCAGGTGCCCCGGGCGGCGGCTCGGTCGCAGCTGGCGTAGGTGCAGCCGGCTCGGTTGCAGGCGTGGCGGCAACCGCGGGCTCAGACGGCGGCGCTGCGGGCGGCGGCGCTGCGGGCGGCGGCGCTGCGGGCGGTGGAGCCGCGGGCGGCACAGGCGCTGGTGCGGGGGCTGGCGCGGCTGCCCGGGCGGGCGCGGCGGGCTTCACCGGGGTCTGGGCGAGAGCCGGAGTAGCGCCCAGAAGGAACGCCGGAGCGAGGAAATAGGCCGGGAGCTTCACTGCAGGGCTCCACGCGGCTCAGGCACTGTGCCGATCAGCTGGTAGGTATGAAAGAGCAGCGCGGCGCGTGCCGTGATGATCCCGTCCGGTTTCGCCGTGGTCAAAAAGCCCTCGAGGAACTCGGTCTCGTTGATGGTCCAGAAGATGGTCCCGATCCCGTGATCGTGGAGCTTCTGGACGTTGCCCGCCTGCGGGCCCTCTGTCCAGGTTGGCCCCCAGGCGACGCAGTCTTCTTCAATCACTTTGTCGGAGTCGTATTCGAGCAGGCACTTCGGCAGCACGAGCGGCTCCAAACCCTGGTTCACGCGATCCGTATTCTCCGCTTGCAGCGTCGCCTTGGCGGTATGCCAAGCATCGAGCACGTCGTCAGTGGGAATGCCAATCAGTGGCGCGAATTTGCGATCATCCGAGGGATCGTCATTTTCATTGCGCGCTTTCAAGTCAGTGAGAACCTTTGCGATCAGACGCGCGGAAGGCAGTACGCCCTCGGGCGTTTTCTCATCCAAGTACGCACCCTCGAGCTCGGTCTCGTTGACCATCATATCGAGCGCATCTTCCAAGGTCGGGATCTGCTCGCCGTAGCGCATCAGGCAGCTACCACGCAGCTCGGCGAACGACACATCATGCACGGCCCCATTGCAAAACAAGCCGCGCACCAACGAGGCCGAAAAGCTGGGATCGTGAAACAAGATCGGGATGCCGTCGCGCGTGACCCGCACATCCAGCTCCGCGGCATTCGAACCGATGCGCTCGGAAAGCCGAATCGATTCGATACTGTTTGGGCTCACGCCGCAGTGATCGGTGGCCTCGCACGCGCCATGGTGAGCGGTGGTGAAAAAGCGGCCACGCCACTCCTTCAGCTCTTTTTGCCAGCGAAGGGCCAGCGGCTTGGTTGGAATGTCGTTACCATCCCCGTAGCTTCCGGTGAGGTCGAAGTCGGTGGTTGGCGTCGGCGTTTCGCCGTTGCAGAACGCTTGCGCCGCCTCCGGGGAATCGACGAACAGGCGCACCAGGCCGGCATCCGCGCGGGTCGGGTATTGCCAGTAGCCTTCGACGACCACGCGCTGATCAGGCAGGCAGGCCGCGCCGAGCACACCGAAGCCGGCATGCTTGTTCGTGAGCACCGAGACCGTGCCCGGGCTCGTGATCACCGATGAGCTATCGCCGAGCAGGTCGTTGCCCTTGCCGACGCTGTAAAAGCCCTCGAAGGCGTACAGCTGCGCGCGAGAAAGGGCGCTGCCAGTGCGCAGCAACCCCCCGTCGGGGAAACTAGGAATCGACACTTCCATCGCGGTTTCGCAGTCTGCGAGGAGGAACGGCGCGCCGATCGCCAGAGCCAAAGCAAAAATCTTAGTATTCATAGCCCGCCACGACACGAGGGTAGGTGTAAAGGCTTGGCGAATCGGGGAACAAGACCCAGAAGGCATAGTGAGCTCTGGTGGTCATGGCGCCTGCGCCAAAGTACCAAACCGAACCGCTCTTCGTGGTGTTCTCGACGTACAGAATTTCGCTGTGACCAACGAAGAGACTGGAGTCTTGGAAGCCGCCCCAGAGTTCGCCGACGCGTGCTCGCTCGGGACCAATCAAGATCAGCGAGCCACGCAGCGAAAGAGCGACATCCCCGAGATCGTAACCAACGGTCAGCTCCGGCCGGTACTCTGCACCGAGCACCAAAGCGTCGAAACCGAAGCCGCCGAGTTTGCCCATGAACAGGCCCGCGTTCAGCGCTCCGCCCACCGACCAGGGGCCAGCCCCGCGCCAATTGTAACCGATACCCACCAAAGCCTCGGTGGTGATGAGCATCGAGTTGATATGGGCCTTGAACAAGAAGCCCTTCCCCAGAGAGTCCTGAAAATCCAGGGCAAGCTGCGGAAAGCGGATGTTCATGCCGTACATCACCGCCGGATCGATGAAGTCGTAAGTTGCCCCGAGGCTGAATCGCATTTTACCGGCCGGCGGTGCCGACGGGTAAAACAGAAAGCCTCGGTCATTACCCGTCTCGGCGACCGACTTGACTCCACTGGCAGTGGAAGCCGGGGTCGGAGCGGGCGGCGCGGCCTGACTCGTTTCCGCTGCGTTCGCGTCTGGACAGAGCGAAAATACGCTCAGCCATCCGATCGCCAAACCAATCCATTTCGCCCGCCCGAACTGCATAAGATAGAGCTCTCCGTTTTCGCCGGTGAGCACGTCGTTACCGGAGTTCGGTAAATAAGGCAATCATCGTTTCGCACTCTCCATTCCGAAAAGCGTCTGCGGAAACAGGCAGTCTGATGCCTCGTCCAATGGCCACGTGGCCGAAGGCGCGCTTGCTTCGGGTCCTGTGCGAGCGCTCATATCATCTGCTCGCAGAAAGCGACTTGGTGGGCGTTTGACCAGCCCGGAAACACATGACAGCCTAAGAGTGTCTTGTCGCCCCTTCCTGCATCGAGTGATCACGCGCCCGCGTCGCTTCTAGCGAACGCGAGCTGCGGTTGTTGTCGCTCGGCAGTTCGGGCGGCCTAGGTCTGCGGCGTCACGCCGCGTTTCTGTGCGCCGCCTGGCTTTCCGCCGGGAAGGCCCAGGTTCGCGCATTTTTCGTTGTCGGAGCAAACCATGGCACTCGTCAAATTGTACGATTCACTGTCGCGCTCGGTTCGAGTCTTCGAGCCATTGGGCGATGGCCCGGTTGGGATCTACAGCTGTGGGCCGACCGTCTACGCCAGGCAGCACTTGGGAAACATGCGTCCCTATGTGTTCGCCGATCTGCTCAGGCGGACGCTGAACAGCGCTGGCTACACCGTCAAGCACGTGATCAACATCACCGACGTAGGACATTTGACGTCCGATGCCGACGAAGGCGCGGACAAAGTAGAGCTCGCGGCCAGCCGAGCCAACACCTCCGCCCTCGCCATCACTGAGCTCTACACGTCGCTTTTCCAAGCCGATCTACGACGCCTATCCGTACTTGCTCCCGATGTCTGGGCGAAGGCCAGCGCGCACATCCCCGAACAGATCGCGATGATCGAGCAGTTGTCGGCGCGTGGCTTCACGTATGAAGCGGCCGACGGAGTGTACTTCGATGCCAGTTGCGCGCCGCACTACGGCGAGCTCTCTGGCTTACGAGCCAGCGCCGAGCATAGCCGCATCGGCGACCATCGAAGTGACAAGCGGAACCACGCTGACTTCGCCCTCTGGAAATTCTCGACCAACTCGGGACCACGACGGCAACTCGAATGGCCGAGCCCGTGGGGCGTGGGCTTCCCGGGCTGGCACATCGAGTGCAGCGCGATGGCCACCAAGTACCTGGGCAACCAGTTCGAGATCCACACCGGCGGCATCGATCACATTGCCGTGCATCACAGCAATGAGATCGCCCAAGCCGAAGGCGCGCTCGGAGTGCGACCTTGGGTGAAGTATTGGATGCACGGCGCGTGGCTGACCATGCAGGGCAGCAAGATCGCCAAATCAGCGGGGATTGCGCCAAATCTCGATGACCTGAGCGCGCTTGGTCTGAGCCCCGCCGCCTTTCGCTACTACTTCATGACCGCGCACTATCGTTCGTCGCTCGATCTCAGCCTCGAAGCGTTGCGCGCCGCCGAAACGGGCTTCGACCGAATGAGCCACTTCGTCGAACAACACGTCGCAAACACGACTGAAAAGTCGAGCGCAGACGCGACGGCAGCGCAAGCCGAATGGCGCCGCCAATTCTACGACGCCCTGAGCGACGATTTGGACGCGCCGCGGGCCATTGCCGTCTTGTGGTGCATCCTCGCCGACTCGAGCTTGGCAGCGGGCACCCGCGCTCGGCTGATCGCCGAACTGGGCAGCTCGCTCGGCCTCGCGTGGCAAACGAACCGCGCCGTGCACGGCAGCCCAGAAGCGTTACAACTGCTCGAAGCACGCGAACTCGCGCGCGCCGAACGCGACTTTGCCAAAGCGGATGCCCTCCGCGCGGAGCTGTCGAGTCGCGGTTTTTCGATTGAAGATAGCCCGGAGGGACCAGTGCTGCGGCGCGCGCGTTGAACGCGGGCCGAGGGTTCGTGACGGGTTTGGTTGATTAGCGGGCGCGGCCGTCGGGTTACGTCGCGTAGCTCGTAAGCCCACGCGCGTTCCCCGGCGTGTTCCGGCACGGCTCAGGTATTTTTGGCGGCAATCGCGCCGAGCTCTTCGAGATCGAGGTCGTGCTCGAGGTTGTGCAGGACTTCGTCGTCGATCTTGTGGGTGCGGTGAAGCCGCACCAATTCGAGGCGGCCGGCGGCGATGCTGGCAATGATCACGTCGAAATGGGCGGCGATGGCTTGCTCACGCTTTTCGACGGTGCCTTGAAAGTTTGCGGCGGCATTGGCGCGACGGCGGTGAAAGTCCAACAACTGGGGGTGGATGAGCTTGCCATCCGCGTCGTAGGCGAGGCGCTCGACGGCGGCGAGCCTGGCCTTGAATACCTCGACCTCGGCCGCGAAAATCTCGAGCGGTGGTTGTGCGTTTTCGTCTTGCCGCAGCCGCGCCCAGCGGATCACCGCACCCAGCGTGGTGCCCTGGATGAGCACCGTGACCAGGATCACCGCGAACGCCGTCACTAGCATCAGGTCGCGCCCGGGCATGGCATCCGGCAACGTTAGGGCGACTGCGAGGGTGACCACCCCGCGCATACCGGCCCAGCTCATCACGGTCGCCGCCCCCGGCCCCAGCGGCTCCGCCTGGTTCACGCCTGCGCGATGGAGCGCGCGCAGGACCAGATCGGTGCCAAAAACCCAGGCAAAGCGCGCCACCGTGACCGCCAACACGATCGTGAGCACGGTCAGGCCCATGCTCTGAACCACGACCCCTGCCCCGCCCACGCGCTCGAGCACGCCGCGCAGTGAGGAGCCAATCATCATGAATACGGCGGCCTCCAGCAAGAAGACCAGCACCTGCCAGGTCGCGATGCCACGGATGCGCGTGGTCGCGCTGAAGACCACGTGTTGGTACCAACCGCAGATCAAGCCCGCCGTCACGGTCGCGATTACGCCCGAAACGTGGAGCAGCTCGCCCGCCATGTAAGCGACCCAGCAGATCAAGATCGACGCGCAGATGACCAAACTCTCATCGCCCAGCCGACGAACGAGCCGGACCCACACCCCGCCAACTACGCCGCCGACGGCGATGCCGCCCGCGACCAACACCGCAAAGCTACCAGCCGCTGCGGGAATGCTGAAAGCGCCGGTGAGCACGGCGGCGACGGCGAACCGGAACAGCACCAGGCCCGTCGCGTCGTTGAGTAGGCTCTCGCCCTCCAGGAACGTGCTCAACCGACGCGGCAGCTTCACGCGCTGCAGGACGGCTCGAGCCGATACTGCGTCTGGCGGGGATACGATGGCGCCCAGTGCGACGCAGGCCGCCCAAGGCAGCGCAGGAACGAGCAGCTTCGTGACCACGGCGACGACACCAGTCGTAAACAGAACGGCGCCGATCGCGAGCGACAAAATGCCGCGCAAGTGCCTGCGGAAAGAGGCATGCGCCGTAAACCATGCGCCATCCATCAGCAGCGGCGGCAGGAAGATCAGCAGCACGAGCTCCGGGTTCAGCTCGATGGTCGGCAGCCCCGGGGTGAAGGCCAGCGCGCCACCGCCAACCAGCAACGCGACCGCAGGTGGTAAGGCGAGCCGAGACGCCAGGTAGTGCAACACGATCACCGCCAAGAACATGCCGATGATTAGCTCGAAGACTTGTACCGGCGATTCGCTCACTTGCTCGACTCTGATGGCTCGTGGGTCGGCCAGACCGACGGCCCCAGAGTACACGGAAACCGCCCGTGATCAGCGTCAATCCGACGCACGGGGGGGCGCGTTGGATGCGGTGCCGGCACGCTCAGTGGTCGAGTTCGAGCGTCTCGACTTCGACGATTGGTCGCGTGCCAGAAAGGTCTTCGAGCTTGCGACGCGCGGCGCGGCGCACGAATTCTGCCAGGCCCAGCCCTCGGCCGCCGCGGAAAGTCTCCACCGCACGCGCGATTTCTTTGGCGACCGCGCGCAGAGCCTGCTCGTCGTCATCGACCAAGGGCACCCCGCGGGTACGCACCGCGGGCGGCACCGCCAGCTTGTCCGCACGATCGATCACGAGCGAAACGAAGGCGATGCCCAGGCGACCCAGTTCGACGCGCCGTTGGTGAGTTTGGCTCGAAAGCTCTTCACCGCCCACGGCGATCGCCACGCGGCCGTGCGGCACGCGCTCGTCTTTCCAGAGCTTGTGACCGTTACAAACGACGGGCGTGCCATTCTCGACGACCGTGGTCTCACTGACGCCCAGATCCCGAGCCAACTCTTGGTGCCGCAGCAGGTGATGCAGCGTGCCGTGGACCGGCAAGAAGCAATTCGGGCGGCACAGCTCGATCATCCGGCTTTGCTCGGTGCGCCCCGCGTGTCCGCTGGTGTGCACCGCCGGATCACTGAAGCGGGTCTTCAGGGTGATGCCGGCTCGCAGCAAATCATTCATCATGGCAAAGACCGGCCGATCGTTGCCCGGAATGATGCGGCTCGAGAAGATCACGGTGTCGCCTTCGCCCAGCGAAAGGCGTGGGTGCTGGCCGATCGACAAGCGCTTCAAGGCCGAGTTGCGTTCGGCTTGGGTGCCGCCCGCGAGCACCAGCAGCCGCTCGCGCGGTACGCTGGCCGCTTGATCCGCCGAGACCACCAAATCACTCGGCCAGGAAAGCCGGCCGATTTGCCGGGCGACTGCGCATTGGGTCTCCAAGCTACGCCCGAACAGACACAGCTTGCGGCCGGTACGTTGCGCGATCTCACCGAGCAAGATCAAGCGCTGGATGTTGCTGGCGAACATCGCGATCACGACGCGCGCCGGAGCGTCACGGACTAGTTCTTCGAGCGCGACGCCCACGCCACGCTCGGAGCCCGCGCGCACGGGCACGTCGATGTTGGTGCTGTCGCTCAGGAGGAGAGAAATTCCCTGATCGCCGAGCTCGGTCAGGCGCGCTTCGTTCGTCGGCTCACCATCGGGCGGATCGGGATCGAAATTGAAGTCTCCGGTGTGAAGCACGCTGCCCGCCGCCGTGCGCATGTGCAGCGCGCTCGCCTCGATAATCGAGTGCGCCACGCGCACGGGCTCGATCGTGAACGGACCGACCTGGTACTCACGCCCGGCGTGCGCCTCGCGCAAGTCGAGATCAGCGGGCGCGAACTGGTGCTCCAAAAGCCGGCGCTTGGCGATCTCGAGCGCGTGCGGGGGTCCCCACACCGGCAGCTCGAGTTCGGAGAGCAGGTACGGAAGAGCGCCCAAGTGATCTTCGTGGCCGTGGGTCAGGAAAACGCCGTGCAGGCGCTCGCGCTGGGCCAAGAGCCAGCTGAAGTCCGGGTGCCAGACGTCGATGCCGACGTCGTCGTCCGCAAACGCGGCGCCGCAATCCACGATCACGATGCCGCCGGCTTGCTCCAGGGCAAAGCAGTTCATGCCGATTTCCCCCAAGCCACCGAGGGGAACGATACGAATCAAATCGGGCGCTAAACTTGGGGGAAATTGCACTCTGGGGGGGCCTGCCTGTGGAACTTCCGGGTGTAGCACGAGTCGCGCTCGGGATTTGTCACTTGTATCGCCCGGTGTTAGAGCTGCCTCGTCGTCGAGTTCTTCGAGAAAGCAGCGTTAACGTGGCAGAAATCAAACCAGTCACTCCCGAAGAAGCCGCCGAATTGCAGAGGCAAGGGCACGTCTACGTGGACGTGCGCAGCGAACCCGAATTCGAAGCGGGTCACCCGGAGGGCGCGCTCAACGTACCGCTGCTCAACGCGGGCCCGGTCGGCCTGGTGCCGAACCCCGAATTTTTGGAGGTGATGCAGAGCGCCTTCGGTAAAGACGAAGCGCTCGTCATCGGCTGCAAAGCTGGCGGGCGCTCCAAGCGCGCCGCGGAAATGCTGGCTCAAGCCGGCTTTTCCCAGCTCTCCGATCAGATTGCCGGCTTCGACGCCGGCAAAGACGCCTTTGGCCGTGCCATCCCCGGCTGGAGCCGCACTGCGTTACCGGTGGGCAAAGGCAAACCCGCGGGCCAGGCCTACGCGGACGTCAAACAGCGCAAGCCTCGCTGAAATTCGCGCACAGTTCCTGTCTCGCTCGAACCGCGACGCCGAAGGCCGCGACGGCGCGCGCCGTTCTCGCGTGACCATCAACCCTTGAGCCGAAGGCCTAAGGCCTGGTCCCTGAATCAGGTCCTCCCGTAAGCGTGCCCGTGCCCGTGCCCGGAAGGTGGGGAAATGGCGTTCCATTGGATGGCGCGTGTGCTCCATGGGAAGTCGATGGTTCGACTCCAATCGGACGATCGGAAGTGGGCGAAGGTCGCTGCGATCCTGGCAGAGAAGCGGGCCCAGGTCGGCGAGAAGTTCGTGGAATCCGTCCTGTGGTGGCGGCGGACGGGCGCACCCTGGCGAGATCTTCCGGCAGAATTGGGACCATGGAAGACGGTCTTCAACCGGTTTGATCGGTGGTCGAAGAAAGGCACGGGGACCGGGCTGTTTCAGGCACTGCAAGCGGGCACGGGCACGTTTACGGGGGCCGAGCAATTCAGGGACAGACCCTAGCCGCAGGCCCGAGCCTCTGTTAGGCACCCGCGGAGATGATCCCGCGCTACACGCCCAAGGCATTCTCCGAGCTCTGGTCCGATAAAACCCGCTACGGCATTTGGCTCGACGTCGAGCTCGCCGCTTGCCAGGCGATGGAGACCGAAGGCGTGGTGCCCAAGGGCACGGCCGCCAGCATTCGAGCCAAAAATATCGTGCTCGATCCGGCCAAGATCGACGAAATCGAGCGCACCACGCGTCACGACGTGATCGCATTCTTGACCCACGTCGAGCAGTTGGCGGGCGAGCCGGCGCGCTGGCTGCACCGCGGCATGACCTCGAGCGACGTCCTGGACACGAGCTTCGCGATTCAACTCGCACGCGCTGCGGATTTGCTGCTGGAGCGAACCGATGCCCTGATTGCGGCGCTCGCCACGCGCGCCAAAGAGCACGCGCGCACGCCTCAAATCGGGCGTTCGCACGGCATCAGTGCCGAACCGGTCAGCTTCGGGATCGTACTTGCCGGGCACTTGGCGGAGATCAAGCGTGGTCGCCTGCGGCTGGCGCGCGCCCGTCAGGAAATCGCCGTGGGCAAGATCGCCGGCGCGGTCGGCACCTACGCGCATTTGTCGCCCGAACTCGAGGAACGCGCGCTGAGCAGCTTGGGGTTGGGAGCGGAAACGGTTTCGACCCAGGTCGTGGCGCGCGACCGTCATGCCAGCTTCTTCGCGGCCATGGCTTTGCTGGCGGCAGGGATCGAGCGCTTCGCGACCAACGTACGGCATTGGCAGCGCAGTGAAGTCGGTGAGGCCGAAGAGCGCTTTTCCGCGGGGCAAAAAGGCTCCAGCGCGATGCCGCACAAACGGAACCCGGTACTCAGCGAGAACCTGTGCGGCTTGGCCCGCGTGGTGCGCGCAGCCGTGACTCCCGCGCTCGAAAACGTCGCCCTTTGGCACGAGCGAGACATTTCCCATTCTTCGGTGGAGCGCATGCTGGCCCCGGACGCGACGACCACGCTCGGCTTCATGCTCGAGCGCTGTACAGGGCTGGTCGAAGGCTTGGTCGTCTACGCCGACAACATGAAGCGTAACCTCGAGCGCAGTGGTTCCCTGTTTTTCAGCGAGGCGATCCTGTTGGCCTTGATCGGCAAGGGCCTCGGTCGTCAGGAAGCATACGTGCTGGTACAGCGCAACGCGATGAAGGCCTTCCAAGGCGAAGGGCAGTTCCGCACCCTGCTCGGCGCAGACGCCGACGTGTCCGCGCGGCTGTCAGCGGCCGAGCTCGACGAGTGCTTCGACTTGGAGCACTCACTCCGCTTCGCTGAGCAGATCGTCGATCGCGCGATTCGCGCCTGAGGAGAGCGCGCGGCGTACCGGGCGTTCGCGCACGTAACGCCGCGCGATCAAGAGCAAGATGCTGAGCGCGTGCCAGGCGCGCACGCCGCTGCGCTCGTCTCCATACACCGGGCGCACTGGAACTTCGACCACCGACAGGCCGCGCGCGGCGAGCATACCCAGCAGATCATTCGGGTAACCGAAGCGCGGCCAGAGGTCCTCGAGCGGTAAGCCCAGGGCGGCGCTGCGCGAGATCGCGGTGTAGCCGCATTGGCAATCGTCCACCGAGAGGCCCGTAGCGAGGCGCGTGGCAATCGCCAAGAGGCGGCCCGCGACGCGACGCGCGAGCGGCATATCCGACTTCCGCGCGTGCCGAAAGCGATTGCCCTTCACGTAACTGGCGTGGCCGAGCGCGACCGGCTCGACGACGTTGATCAGATCTTCGGGCGCCATTTGCGCGTCCCCGGCCATCACCACCAGCACGTCGCAATCGGCGGCCAGGGCAGCGCGGTAGCCGCTCACGATGGCCGCACCGACGCCTCGGTTCCGTTCATGGACCACGAGTTCGACGCGCGGATCCGCTACCCCGAGCACGACGCCGGACGTCCCGTCATCGCTGGCGTCGTCGACGACCACGATCGAATCCACGAAAGCGGGCATGCCGGCGAGCGTCCGCTCGATCAAACGCGCTTCTCGAAAGCAGGGAACGACGACGGCGACCTTCGCCGATTGCCACATGCCTCGTCGGCTAACACTTTCCGGACGGGCTGGAAAGCGAGATCGGTAGCGAGATCCGTTCTAAGCTAGTCGGGCAATCATGCGAACGCGCCGCGCGCTCATCTACGTTCTCGCCGGTCTGGCTTCGGTGCTGCTGATAGCCTTCGTGTGGGCACATGTGTCCTTCCCGAGCGATCGCACCCCAGAGGGTGCTTACTTGCGGGTCGTGATCGCCGTCAATCGTGGGCGCGCCCAAGACTTCTTCGCTTACACCGAGACCCGCGCGCAGCACGCATGCTACACGATCCGCGACTACCGCAAGAAGATGCGAGAGCGCGTGCTGCAAAGCTTTCCCGAACCGGAGCGTTCGCGCCTTGCCGCTGAATACGCAGAGCAGGCAGCCGCACCCGACGGAGCAGACGTGCTCGCCATCTACGCCAAACAGAACGGCTGGATGAATCAATTGCGCAAGGACATGTCCGGCGTCGCCAAGATCGAAGTCCAAGGCGAGCGCGCCACCGTGCAGACCGCGCATGGCACCCGCTATCCGTTTCGCCGACGAGACAACGGCATTTGGGGTTTGACCCAGTTCACGGCCATCCTCAGCGCGGAAGCAGAGAAGGCCGCGCGCGACCTGGCTCTGATCGACAAAGCGGCGAGCGACTACGAACACGCAGCCAAACTCGAGGCGAAGTGAAGCGCGGCGCCACCATCGCAGGCCTAGGCTTGTTCGCCCTTTCATGCGGCAGTGAGCCCCAAAAGCCCGCCGCTCGAGCCCAAAATTCGCTACTTTCCAGCGTGGAGCGGTCTGTCAACTACAGGAGCCCCGCAAGCTATCGCTACCATCCGACGCGCCAAGCTCAGGTGCAGGCCGAGCGTCGGCTGAGCGATGACCGCGTGCTGCTGGCCGGCAAACGCGGCGAGCGTTGGCTGCTCGACCCAGTCACGCACGGCTTGAGCGCGGGGGCGAACCTCGCGCCGGAAGATCTGATTGCGATCTTGGACGGAGACACGGGCTTCTGGTTCGTGGGCCAGAGCGGAACCAGCTACGAGGCTCGTGATCCGCTCGGTCGTTTCGTGCGCTCCAGCGCACCGCTCGAACCTCTGGTTCGGGTCAGCGCCGCCCGTCACTCGATCGTCGGCATCCCTGCCGATCGCTCGCTTTCTCGCAGCTCGGACGGCGCCGCATCATTCACGCGCGTCGGCCCGAGCGGAGTGGCTTTCGCGGATGTCGAACTCGGCAGCGACGGCACCGGGCTCGCGCTCGCCATCCCCGAGGCCATTTGGCTGACTCGCGACGAGGGCGCGAGCTGGGCGCTCTTGCCGGGCAAGACTCACGGCGCGTATGCGCTCGCCAGTGACCGAAAAGGAAACGTACGCGTCGACACCGTATTCGGCCCGTACCGTTTCGCGGATGGCCCGGCTCGCCTCGAGCCCGGCACAGACCCCACATCCGTGCAAGATTTGCCGACAAATGCGCCCCCCCGTGGCCCGGACGCCGCCGCCCTCGCCGACGGCCGGGCGATCGTGCTCGGCAGCCGCTATCTGGAAGTTTCGGCCTCGGCGGCGCGCCCGAGCGACTACGAACTTTGGCAAGGCCCACTCGACGGCAAGCTCGAAGCGACCGCCCTACCGATGCTCAAAGACTGCCGCGCCGCACGCCTGAGCGGGTTCGAGCGCTATCTCGAGCTCGCCTGCGTGCGCGGTTCGAGTGACTCGGGCAGTGTGCCGATTTCGTTTTTCCGCAGCGACGACCGCGGAGCTCATTTCGAACCCGAGCCATTCACGAGCTTTGGTACGCTGGCCGGCTTCCGTTTTGCTCTCGGCGCCTCGGGCGCGCTGATCGCGACCGGCCTGTGCGGCGCACCCAACGCCGGCTGCAGCACGGGCGGTATCTATCTGCGCCGTGAAGCAGCACAGGATTTGCCGCGCGCCAAACGCAAGAGCGCTGACAAAGCGAAAGCAGCGCACGCCAAGTTCGAGCTCTTCGCCGCTGCCACACCGACCTTGGCCGAGAGTGCACTCGGGCTGACCTTCTCACTGAATGGTCGCGTCGCGTACGCAATCGGTCGCCGTTCGAAGACCGGCGCATTGGCCACCTTCGTCTCGCACGACGGCGGCAAGAACTTCGAAGTCCACGACCTCGATTTGGTACGTGCGGACGCCGAAGACGAAGATCAGTATTGGGAACACACCCAATCTTCGGTCCGAGTCGAATCCTTCGGCGCCGCCGAAGACGGCTCGCTCTCCGTCGTTCTCGCCGACCGTCGGGGCCGGGCGCTGATCGTGACGGACGAGCAGGGGCGGCTGCTTTCCGGGTCTAAAGCCCCGGACGAACGCGCACTGGTAGCCGCCATCGGCATGCGCGCCTTCGCGCTCTCGGCGAACTCGCGCAAGACTTGGGAGTCGCTGGACGGCGGCGTCACTTGGCAAAGCCTGGCGCGCTTCCCGGTGGCGCTCTGTCCCGCCGAAGGTGAGTGCGAGCTCAAACTACAGTGCATCGCAGCAGGTTGCGTGATCGGCAACGAAGTATCGCGCATCGGTTGGGTCGGCCAGAGCGAAGACGAGCTCAACGCTCTACCCCCACCGAGCCGAGAATCGACCCCTCTCACGGAGCGTAAGGTCCGCGCGCCCGTGGCATGCGCGCTCGACGACACTCCGTGGCAGACATTGCCCGGCGTGCGAGAAGTTCCCAATTCTCGTGACGCCGCGTTCGGCAAGTCCAGCTTCGTCGCCTTGTCGACCGACCCGACCCACGCCGCGGCATCGATGATTCATGCCTCCGGTGGTCCGCGTCCGCAGCTTCGGACCGTGAGCTTGTTGAAACCAGTCGACCGTCCCGGCGAGTACGCGGCCCTGGTCCTCGATCAAGTGGAAGGCGCCGCAGCGCTTCGCTATCGCTTGCCCGAGGACCCCGCAAAAGACAGCCACCTGCGCAATATCGAGCTGGCCTGGGACAACGCTCTCTCGGGACAGGTCGGGCGTGCTCGCTTGGCCGACGGCGGGCCCGTCGCCCCCGCCGACTATCAGCTCGGCGATTCCGCGCAACGCGCCGACCCGGATTTGCTCAGTATCGGCGAAGGGGGGCTGTATCTGCGACTCCACCACAGCGCGGGGGATGTCCAGGAAACGTGGTTCTTCGACGGCCGCACGAGTACCCGCATCCCGCCCGTGAAGTGGCCAATCTCGGCGACGATACGCGGGCGCACCGAGATGGCCCGCAGCGAAGAGACACACGTCCCACTGATGCTGTTCGGGCGCGGCACCGCCGTAGCGCGCGCGCGACGAGTCGGCGCGGACTGGGCGTTCGACGCCGAAACCACTGCCTTGCCCGATCCGAGCGCATTCGGACAGAACCTGGTCAGCAACGTCGCCTACCTGGGCAACGCCTCCGGCTTGTACGTGCAGGCGCAAGCGGGTGAAGGGGCTCGCGCTAGCGCCGCATATTATGCGTTTCGCGCCACGGGTGACGTGATGGGGCCAAAGGTGCCTGTCCCCACCCAGGCCAACTTGTCCGATCGCCCGAGTCGTTGCACCGAAAACCTGCTCGCGACGACCCCGCGCATCGACGCCGCCTATTTGCCGGGCACTCGGCATCCGATCTTGGTCACCGACAATTCCGATCCGCCTCGGCTCTTCTTGAGCGCCGGCGCCGTGCTGTACGGCACGCCCGAAAGTGCCTGCGCGACCGCCCTCGATGCGGATGAGCTGGCCGAAGGCGGTGCCGCCCTGCGGCGCGAACGAGCGCTCTTGTTGCTCGACGATTTGGATCACAGCTGGCTGTTTCGCTCGACTGCGGACTCGAATGCCGTGCAGTACCGAACGATGAAATGCCACTTCGAACCCGATCTCGAGGTGCCGACCGACGTTTTCCGCGCCCCGGGCACGCTCGTGCCCCGCGGCGGGTAGCGCTCGATGGATTTGCGCTATGCTCGCCCGCGGTGTTCGAGGCACATAGGGACGTAACTGGGGAGGGAGATCGCACCTCGACTGCCGCGCGCTCGGGCACCGAGAAGCTCTCGAGGAATGGCATCGCCGTCAGCGCAATCGTGTGCGGGGCGTTGCTGCTCAGAGCTTCGTTCGAATTCGATCCGCCGTGCACGCTCGACGACGCGTTCATCTCCTTTCAGTACGCCAAGAATCTCGCTTCCGGTGCCGGGCTGGTCTTCAATCCGGGTGATTACGTTTGGGGTTACACCGCACCACTTTACGTCCTGCTGCTCGGCGGCTTGGGCGCCCTCGGCATTTCGATCGTGCAAGCCGCGATCGTGCTGGGAGTCCTTGCGAGCTGTGCCACGGCGTTGATTTGGGAGCGCCTTCTCAGCCGTTTTTTGCCGCCATTTTGGGCATTGGGGCTGGCGTTGTTCTGTCTCACCAACCGCACCAGCTTCTTGTTCCGCGGCATGGAGACCACGCTGCTTTTGGCGCTGCAAAGTTGGGCATTGCTGCTGATCATCGAAGGCCGAGCAAAACCTGCCTGGTTCGTTTCAGCGCTGGCCTGTCTGACGCGTCCGGATTCGCTGTTGCTGGTCGTGCCGGCCTTGCTGCTTTCCAAACGCATGCGCAGCCTGAGCGGTCTGGTGTGGTTTGCGGTCCCAGGCCTGCTATGGCTGGGGTTTGCGCTGTACTACTACGGGGATTGGCTACCTAACTCGCTGCACGCCAAACAAGGGCGAAGCGCTTGGTGGGAGATCGCGCCGCATTTTGCGCGCTACCTGAATACCTTCCCGTTGAGCGCGTCGAATCGCTTTTGGCCGTTGCCGCAGCTGGCTGAAGACGCGCACCCTCTGATACTGGTTGCGCTCTGTGGGCTCAACCTGGCGCTCACGCTGCTCTGCTCGCTTTCGGCCGGTCTGCGCCGAATGCCAGCTCTTTTGTGGGCGTTGCTCGGGTATCCGTGGGTTTTGCTGTTTGCCTATTGCGCGATCGGAACCCCGCAGAACCAAGACTGGGAGATTCAATCGGCCTTCTTCTTCAACCAGATGGCGCTGGCCATCGGCTTGGCGAGCGGCGCTCGCTATTGCATCGAGCGCTGGCACTCCCGCCGGCGCTCGGCAGCGTACGCTTTCGGTGTGGCGAGCGCCGTGCTGTGTGCATTCGTGGTCACGCGCAATACCGTTACGCTGCTCGAAAGTCCGGTCTGGGAGCAGCGCTATTTTTGGCTGGGGGCGCGCGAACGCGCCTATCGCAACGTCATCACCTGGGTGGATGCAAACCTACCTCGGGATTGGGCGTTGATCGCCAGTGAACCCGGGATACTCGCTTTCTATTCGGACCGTCGCATCATCGACGGTGGACGCATCGTTTCTCGCTGGGCAAACGACCAGGTGCCACGGCTCTGGCTGGCGGAGGGCGTTCAAGAAGGCCGGATCGGCTACTGGAAGAAGAGCGGAATGAACAGCTACACCGCGATCCATTATTTCCCAGCCGGGGAGTTTAGGGACATGACGCTACTGGCCCTAAAGCCTGCTCGGGGAGCAGCGCTTTCGCCATGAGCGCACTTGCGGTGTCACGGCGCTTCCTCGGCCAATTTCCCCTAAATTTTGGCTGGTTGGCGCTCGGCGCTGGGCTGTCGTGCGTGGCAGGCTGCGCCGGATCCGCAAACGAAGAGTTGGAAAGCCAGACGCGAGCAGCCATCGTCGGCGGGGCACCCGCGGCGCCGGACGGCTGGCGCAATGTCGTCAAGCTGGACAATGAATGCACGGGCGTCGTGATTCACGAAGAGTTCTTGATCACTGCCCAGCACTGCTCGCCGCCCAGGCGAGGCTGGTTCGAGGTGCCACAGAATCCCGATGAAACTCCGTCCGAGGTATTCACGATAACGGGTTGTGATTCTCTACCCGGCGGCGGAGTTGGCACCGGGCAAGACTTGATGGTCTGCCGCTTCACACCTAAAGCCGCGGCGCTTCCGCTCGTGCCGATCGCGCTCGGATGCGAGATGGATACCGTCGCGATCGGTGACGACGCCGTCCTCGTCGGGTACGGGACGAGCAGCGCCGATCAGACGCGAACCGGCGGCAAGCAGACGGTGCAAGCGCAGGTCGTCGCGCTCGGTGACGAACTCGAAATCGGCGATGACAATGCTGGGTCTTGTTACGGTGACTCAGGCGGGCCGGCCTTCATCCGCATCCAGCCCGCGGGTGAAGATCCCGTCTGGCGACTCGCCGGGTTGCTGTCTTCCGGCTACACCGGCCGCTGCGGCAGCGGCTTCTACACGATCCTATCCGGCCTCGTGCCCTGGCTCGAGACGCGCACGCAGCGAGACCTATCGCCCTGCTTCGATAGCGATGGGACCTGGGATCCGAGCTACGATTGCCTAGAGAACGGGCTCGACGCAGACGGGCGAAGCGCGGCGCAGCCCGCCGAGCGAGTGCCCGCGACCACCTGCGGCGAAAACACCCGCGCTCGAATTGCTGATACCAATCCTCCCCAATTGGGCTCGATTCGGATCGCGGCCGCACCGCTGCGCGGTTGGCATGAGGTGAGCGTGCAGCCATTCGACGCCGAGTCCGGGATCCGCGCCGTACTCTTCGAACTGCTGGGTGCGGACTCGTTCGCGATCACGACGGAGCTGGACGAGGTCCCGCCCTACAGCTTACTCTTCGCCGACTCATCTCAGGTCAGCCGCGTGCGGGTCACCGTAACCGACGGCGCTGGAAACTCGAGCAAGAGCGAACGCGCGGTGCAAGATAGCTCTGACGTGGGCGCGGGTGGCTGTAGCATGGCTCGAACATCGAGCTCAGCGGCGTGGTGCGTCGCGTGCTTGGCGATTGCCGCTTGCGCGCTCGAACGGCGGCTACGCGCTCGAGTGCGTCAGCGCGCTCAGCGACAGCTGGCCGGGCACTCTTCGCTGAAACAAGCCATGAATTCGGCCCAACCGTCGCGGCAGTAGTCTTTGCCCAAAACCTGACAGGAGGCCGCGCAAGCGCACATGTTCTCGCACTCTGCCCCGGTGCAGGAAAGGCAATTCCGATCCGCACAGCCATAGGAGGTCAGACATTCGGTGAAGAGCCACTCCGTAATCGGCGAGCACAACGTGCTCGCGCGTTCGATGCAAGCCTCGCAACCCGGCTGATTCCAGATCCGTCCGAAGGCCCCACAGCCCTTGATCGGTTCGTTCGTGGAACCGCCGGCCCCTACTCCGGCCGAACCAGCCACGCTCACCGGCTCACCGCCGGTGCCGGCGTCTGAATCAACAGGACCGGAATCGGGGAGATCACCAGCGCTCGAGCTACCACCAGAGTTGAAGCCTGCGCTCGACCCTTGGCCCGCACTCGAGCTGGTTGCTCCCGTCTGACCGCTGTGCTGAGCCTTGCCGCCACAAGCGAGCAACGCCGCCGTTGCGGCCAAGGAAACGAGACTCGGGCGCAACCGGCAGATCATTGCGCGCGATCGATTCGAGCTCGCGCGATCATTGGGGGCAATCACCGCCGTAGCCCTCCCAAATCCCGAGGCGACACAGCATGGTGATTCCGCCGCCGCACGCATCACCGTACGCGCACTCCTTGCCTTGCGGTGCGTCGCAACCCTCGCCGGCATTGGGCGCGACCAATGGACAATCCAAATCCGCGGGCGGCTGCCAGCAAAGCCAAGTCGTTCCGCTCTGGCGGCAGCCCGGATACTGAGGCGAGAGGCGATCGCAGTCATAGCAGTTGCACAGCACTCCGCCGGGGAACGCACAGGCCGTAGTGTCTGCTCCGCCTGCATTGCACTTTGCGCCGGCTTGGGGGGTCTCGCTCGGGCACGTGGGCGGTTGAGGGCATTCGGATCGTCGCTCTTCCCACACACCTGACTGACAAATCATCAGCGCTCTGCAACCCCAAACACCTGACTCACCGTAACCACAGCTGAGGCCGTTGCTGCTGCTACACGCTTCCCCATCAGCAGGCGAACTCTCTGGGCAAGCTACGCGCGGGAGCGGGACGGAACGCTCTCCACTCGTGCGGATATTCGCGGTACCGCCGTCACTGCTGGTGCCGGCGCTGCCGCCTTGCGTGGCGGAGTCAGTGCCGCCGCTTGCACTTCCCGCGATGCTGGTATTGCCAGCCGCACCGGCGGCGTTGGCGGGCACCCCAACCTGATGCGTTTCGCTCCCACCGCAGCCCAGAGCCAGGGATGCAAGGCCCAACGCGATCGCGCCGCGCCAGACCCATGCTGCCCAGGATGTTGTTTTCGCATTAGCCATCGGGCAGAACGACATCAAAGCTGGAAACTCAGTTCGGGTAGTGGCTGTTTGCCCTTGCAAATGCGTCTGTAGCGCTGTCCCAGCGCCTGCCACCGTTGTAGTTGCTGAGTGCGTAAAAAGCACGGTGAATGCCGATCAAGCGACGTACGCCATTGACGACTTGGTAAATCCCTCCGCCACTTTGGCCCGGGGAAGTATCAATCGTAGTGTAGCGCAGAATGAAAAGCTGGCTGGGATCGATGGTTATCGTGCCGCTGTCGTAAAAAATTTGTCCCTCGTAGTAAGTATCATAAAATAGCTGTTCGTATTTCGTCGGCATCGCGCCGTTGATGTCCGAACCCGGCGCTGCTTGCTTCGGATAACCGTATAGGTAGGCGGTGGCACCGGGGGCCGTGATCTGCGCAGTCGTCCGCAGCAGGGGACTCGCGTACCCGGTGAGATTACCCGGACTGTAGCCACAGGCTCCGAAGTCCACGAATGCGTAATCGTATTCCTGGCCGAGATCGCCAGAGTTAATCCAACCCGCGGGCACGACCGGCGAGTAGCACTCGAGATAGGCACCCGGCGTATTGGTCGCCCAATTTCCGCCGTTGTAGGTGACGTCATAGGAATACGTCGCAGAGGTGTGGGTGATCGGCGCGGCGTCCGGATCGAGGCCGTCCATCGCGTTTACCCAACGGGGCCAGCGCTGGATGCCGCCGCCCCAAACGTAAGAAGGCTCCGACGTCACTTGCTCCCAACCGCCGCCATAGTAGAGGCAGTGCGCGGCGGTCAGCATCACGGAGGGGCTGATCATCACTCCGCTGCAGCCCACTTCACTGAAGCCGAACGGTTTCTCCAGCGTCGCAGTATTATTCCGATCCAGCACACGCTCGTCGGTTCCGCAGCAATTTCTCGCCTCTCGGGAGTCCGCGTCATCTTGATGCGTCAACTTGTCGAGTACTTTGCGCGCCAACTCGAGGTCCGGCTCGGCAATGTATTCGTACTCGCCGCGCACCGTGACGCCGCGAAGTTTTTCGGCCATTGCCTCGACCGACAGCCGTTCCGGAACTTTCGACGGCGCCTTTGGCTCCGCGGCAGGCGCTTTCTGCGGCTTCTTCGCGAGCTCCCCGAACGCCACCGCTCGCATTGGAGCCTTGCCCCGTAGCTTGTACTTGGTACCGTTCGAGTGGATCCACTCCGCTGCGGGGCTTTCGCCTTTCGCGGCTAGGCTAGACGGACCGACCGAACCGTTGATCGGTTGCTCCGCACTGCTGTCGTTGCCGCAACCGGAGCTCAGCGCAGCGGCGAACACCGCCAGCCCGGTTGCCCCCGCTGCGAACACGAACGAAAACCCGCCCAAATAATTTCGAATGCGCAATGCGACCTCCCTTGGCACCAACCACCGGCCGCTGCGACAAAACTACTTTGCCGGCCTCCGGTCAAGAGGCTCGCGTGCTCTGTGCGCACACGTTGCCTCACGGACTCGCAGCGGCAACATTCAGTTGGCCGCGCGGCGGGGCAAGCTGCCAATGCGACAGAAAAGCTCAGTTGGGGAAGTGCGTGTTCATCCTCGCAAACGCGTCGGTCGTGCTGTCCCAACGCCGGCCACCGTTGTAGAGCGTGTAAGAGCTGTGGTGGTTGCCAATCAAGCGCGGAACACCGTTCACTAGCTGGTAGATGCCGGCGCCACTGTCGCCCGGGCTCGTGTCGATAGTGGAATAGGTCAGGGTGTACGCCTCGTTCGCGGCAATCGACAGCGTGCCATTGTCGGTGAACAGCTGGGCCTCGAAGTATGCTCCGGACCACAAGCTTTCTGCCCTCAAGGTCTGCGAGTCACTGACCGGGGTGCCAGGCTGTGCACGCACTGGGTAGCCATACATATAGGCCGTGGCGTTCGTGATTTCCGTAGTCGTCCGCACAATCGGACTCCAATAGCCCGTGAGGTTACCAGGGCTGTAACCGCAAGCTCCGAAGTCGACGAAGCCGTAGTCATCGAAGACGGTGTGATTCGCCGTCTTCCAGGCCGCGGTCACGATCGGCGAATAGCACTCTAGATACGCACCCGGCGTAATCGTTTTGAAAGACCCGATATAGGTGACGTCATACGAGTAGGTTGCAGAAGTATGGGTGATCGGCGCGGCGTCCGCATCCAAGCCGTCCATCGCGTTCACCCAGCGTGGCCAGCGCTGCGGGCCGCCGCCCCAAACGGTCGACATGTACGAGGGCTCGGAAGGTACCTGGTACCACCCGCCGTTGTACAAGCAGTGAGCCGCGGTGAGCAGCACGGAGGGGCTGATCATGACGCCACTGCAACCAAGCTCATTGTAGCTCACTGGCTTTTGAATCGTGCCGGTGTTGTTGCGATCGAGCACGCGGTCGTCGTTTCCACAGCAGAGGCCGCGGCCCTCTCGGGAGTCCGCATCATCCTGGTGCGCGAGCTTGTCGAGCACTTTGCGCGCCAATTCCAGATCTGGCTCGGCGATGTACTCGTACTCGCCGCGTACGGTCACGCCGCGCAGGTGCTCCGCGAATTCTTCGACCGAAAGCCGCTCGGGCGGCGTTTTTTGCACCTTCTTCTCGCCCTGCGGCTGCGCCAGCTCCCCAACCGCCGCGCCCTTGAAATTGGCCTTGCCGAGCAGCTTGTACTTGCGACCGCTCGAGTCGAACCACTCTGCGGGGGGGGCCTCCCCTTTCGGGATAAAGCCCGAAGGGCCGACGGAATCGTGGATCGGTTCATCCTCCTGATCGCTTCCGCAGCCGGTAGCCAGGGCACCTGCGAGCGCTACTGCAGCGACCGCCCCAGCGGTGAGCGCGAACGAGACCCCACCCCAATTTGCTCGATAGCCCACTTCTCACCTCCGCTCGTGGCCGCCCAACGCGGCGTAAAGCATTACTCTCGCAGTTCCGCCGATGTCAAGCGCGGCCGAATCTTGCACGCCTTGGGATTGGCTCAGGGATGCGCATCGGCAACCGCGAATCGCCCCACGTGAAGGGCGCCCAGCTCGAGCGCCTCACCCGGACGCAACTCGACCTCCAACCAGGGCCGCGGCTCGGCAAGTTGGGCGAAGCCCGGCGCGTTGGAATCGCGTACGAATAACGGTGTGAACTGTGCAGTGAACCAGAGCCGGGCGCGGCCAGCCGGCACCCGCTGAAAATCGAACCGACCCAGCTCGTCGCTCATGGCACGCTGAACTCTGCTTGCGGCGTCAGCCGCGCGCGCCGAAGGTTGTGCCAGCGGCTCGAAAATCAGCTCGATCTGTGCGCCTTTGCGCGGCCCTCCAGCGGCGTTCAACAATTGGCCGCGCAGCGTTGCCCAGGGCGACAATTCGAACTCGAAGCTGCGAGAGCGAAGCGGATCGAGTTCGATGTTCGCCGAAACACAGCCCGCGTCGGCGCTGATGTTTACCGAGTAGCGACCCGAATCGAGCGAGCTCAGCCGGCAGTGCCCGTTCGCTGCGTGCACCTGTACGCTTCGGCGCGTTGGGCCAACGACTGACAGCGCGTATGAAGTCACCGGCTCGCCGCGGTGAGTGACGACGCAGCTGAAAGCGGCGGACTCTGCCAGCACCAAGCGCGCGTCCGAACCAACCGCTACTGCGCGACGCAGTGCACGCTGAGCTCCCTCGCCGTGACGGGCCAGGATCGAGTACGTGCGCGCGCACAGCTTGCTGAAGTCGAAGCGACCCCGGGCATCCGAGACCTCCGTCGATTGAGGCGCTTCGGTGAAGTCGGGCAAACCATCACGCGGGCCTTCTTCGGGCCAAACGCCGATTCGGGCCCCTGCGACCACCGCGCCGTGCGCATCGACGAGCACGCCTGTCAGCACTCCTGTACAAGCAGCAGCGCTTTCGGGAGTGCTGCTATTGCCCCCCAGAAAGCGCGCGGCAGACTTTACCACTGCGGGGCGCTCTGAATCTTCCGCGCCAATTGCCGCGCTCGCCTGGTCCGAAGCGCGCGAGTCGGGGACCGACTCCAACCACAGCTCGAGCTCACCGACATGTTCCCCCAACGTGATCGACGCGATCGTTGGCTGCTCGAACCTCAGCTGCGCCGCCTCGGCAGTGAGCTCGAAGATCCCCGACGGCAGGCCTTCGAGTCGGAACCTCCCCTCCGTGTCGGTCACGCCCCTCACCACCGATCCGTTTTCGATGGAGAAACCCT
>Ga0247772_1000031_pt1 | contig 96064 bp, 95 predicted proteins | sample UWRJL151409C6_FD_179945 | JGI IMG/M metagenome (GOLD analysis project Ga0247772, IMG submission 179945) | Plant litter microbial communities from Arlington Agricultural Research Station in Wisconsin, United States - UWRJ-L151-409C-6 | ecosystem: Environmental > Terrestrial > Plant litter >...
CAGCCTTCGCTTCGACCACGGGTTCAGCCTTCGCTTCGACCACGGGTTCAGCCTTCGCTTCGACCACGGGTTCAGCCTTCGCTTCGACCACGGGTTCAGCCTTCGCTTCGACCACGGGTTCGGCCTTCGCTTCGACCACGGGCCCCGATCGCTCTGGGATCGGCGCAATGGTGGCGGCGCGCAGCTCGGCGCTCGGCCCCATGTAATCATTTTGCGGGAACTCGCGGGCCAAGCGCGCGGAGACCGACGCCACGACATTCTCGAGTTCGCTCTCGTTCCCCATGCTCGGGAACTCCGACAAACCTTCAGTCGATTCACCGAGCAATGAGGCGATGTGCGCAGCGACCGAGTCTTTCGCCTTGGCGGGCTGGGGTGGGAGTGAAACCACAGCATCGGCGGGCGGCGGAGCGCTGGGGGGATTGAGGCTCGCGGCAGCGCCTCGCAGTGGACCCGCCGCTTCTGGCGGCACACTGGGCACCCGCGGAATCACTTCGCTCGAGCGTTCCAACGCACGGGCTGCGGCGTCGAGATCTTTGTTGCTCGGCGGCACGGCCCGATCGCTGCGCTCGGCTGCGACAGCTGGCGAGGTTGCGCTTACGACGGGTTCGGTGGATGGCACGACCTCGGCAGCCAACATGCTGCTCTGGGTCGGCATATGCACTTGCTGCAGCAGGGCAGCCGACGCCTTGGCTTCGGCCACGATCGACCCGACCGAAGGTTGAGTCGGCTCGGACGGAGGCTCTTTATGCGGCGACACGATGGAGATCCCGCTCTGGCTGGGCGGCAGAATGCTCGGCCCCATCATGCCGTCTGTCTTCAGATTCGCGTCCAACGAGGAGATGAATACCGGGTTCGGACGCGGCAACTTGATCGGTAGGGGCACTCGCCCCTTGGGGCGCGTCTTCAAGAAGCGCTTCCTCAGCCACAAGCGGTGTGCGACGGGCAAGAGCACGCCCCAGAGCAGCACCATCGTCAGAGGCGCGACGATCAGCTTCCAGATCGCAAACGTCTGCGAGACCATCACGCCCGTGACCGACGCGCCGACCGAGAAACCTGCGAGCGCCAAACCGGTCACCTTGAGGTAGCCCGGAACCGCGTTCTTGCTGCGGAACTTGGCGTGTTCGCCCATACACAGCACGCACCAGTGGTCCGGTCCGAGCTGATGCTCCGGGCAAACCTGCCCCTCGCAGGCCGGGCAGATGTTGCCGTAGCTTGGCTTGCTACAGGCAACGCACGGGAAATGCGTGGGAACTTCGTGGACGTCGCTACTCGACCGCGATGAACCCGGGCTGCGCGACGAGTTCGGCGCAAAGTCCATACTATTCGGAGGCTGCGAATTGGTCGGCGGCATCGAGCGCGGCGCGCCCGAACGGCGGGGGCGGAGCGAGCGCGGAACTTCGAGCCGCCGCGGCGCCACCACTTCCATGTCTGGTTGGCCGTGCGAGCGCGCGCGGCTGCGATCCGCCAATGCGCGCAGATCGGCCCACATGGCCGCGACTTGCGGCTCGGAGATCTCGAGGTACTGCGCGGCCTCGCTCTCGGTAATGATGGCGATGCCCTCTTGGTCGCTATCCAGCACCAGCGCGTAAGACATCATGTCCGCCAAGCGCAGCGTGTGCACCATCGAAGACAGCAACGTGTCTTGCATCGCGCGCGCGGGCGCATGGTGATAGAGCACCACTTTTGGCACCGGATCGGGGATGTTCCAGGCCTTGAGCACGTGTGCGCCGAGCAAGGCGTGATCGAAGCCGAAGACCCGGCGTTCGTGGGTGTGAAGTTGATCCGGCGCGCCCCCATACTTGCGCACGAGCTCAGCGTACTTCTCGCCCTCGGTGTCGAGCAGCATCAGCTTGCCGATGTCGTGCAAAAAGCCGCAGGTGAACAGCTCGTCGTGGGGAAGCCCCAGGTGCACCGCCAAATAACGGCACAACGAACCAACGACCGTTGCGTGCTCCAAGAGCTCCACCGCGGTCTCGTTGTTCGTCTCGAACAAGTCCAAAATGGCCGCGGTCGTCGCGACCTGATGCAGGCGCCGCGTGCCGACCAAGACGGCCGCGTGGCGCACGGAGGTGACTCGCACTTTCAGGCCGTAGCCGGCCGAGTTCACCAGTCGTAACAGACGCACGGATAGGCCCGGGTCCGTTTCCAGCACGGACACGACCTGTTCCAGGCGCGCTTTCGGATTGCGCGTCAATTCCTCGAGACGGCGTGCAGCGATCGGGAACGGCTTGGCACCGACGATCTTGGCGCCGAGCGCGGCCACGCTCTGTTCGACGCGTGCCTCCGCCTCGCGGTCGTCACCGCCGCCGAACCAAACGTCCTCTTCGTTGCCGAACGAACCGGGTGAGGGTGACGCGACCACGCTCGACCGCCTCAGCCAGCCGCCAGGGCCGGCGTGGGTTCGGAAGTCTCTTCCGCGGCGCGCGCAGCGGGCGGCGCCACGAAGACCTCGCGGGTGGAGAAGCGCGAGCCCTCCAGGATTACCTGAGCGCCCGTGCGCGTCTCGGAGTTGACGACAATCGGGGCCAGAAGATTGACAGTGGCGGGTTGACCAATTGGCGCGCACAACACGACGAGCACCGCGAAGTCATCCTCCTTGCCCTGCACCCCGGCCGCGTTCGCCGCGGGGCTGACCGGGACATCCGGATAGCTATCGAGGAAGTAGTGGGCGGAAACCACCGGGAACGCCAACTCGGGCTTGGTCACCGATTGCAACCAGGCCAAGTACGTCGAGCCGTGGTGCGGAATCAGCGCGAAGCTTTGCTCGCGCGGAAAACCGATGATCCCCTCGGGAAAGCTCAGTACGGCGTCGTCCTCTAGCTCTACGACGCCGAAGCGTTGACTATTGATCTGCATGGCAACGAAACTCCGGGCTGAAGCCGCCGAAACTGGCGTCTACGAGTCTTCATGACTCTTTCGTGAACTAAGCTCTGCAAGTCGGATGCCAGCACTCGAACCGCTGAATTCACTTCGATCGATCGCCTGCGAGACGGTGCTCCGGATGGAGCGAACGGCCGTTCTTGGCTGTCCTTTAGCTCCGGAGGGCGGGCAAAGAAGCAGACTGCTTGTTGCAAAACAGCTCACGGCGTCGGCAATCGAGGTGCGCGTCAGCGTCGGGCGTCCGAGTCGAGCACGGGCATCCGGCGCGGACGACTCTCGAGCCTGGCGCGAATCAGATGCACGGCTTCCGCATGCAGCTGGCACACGCGAGATTCAGTCACCCCCAACACTTCCCCGATTTCACGCAGGCTGCATTCCTCTTGGTAGTGCAGGGCCAGTACCAAACGCAGGCGCTCGGGCAGGGTATCGATCGCAGTGGCGATGCCATCGACGATCTCGGCCTGCGAAGTAATCGCCTCCGGCGAAGGATCGAACGACGCTGGTTCGGCGACGGCCGAGATCTCGAGCCGCGCAAAGCCAGCCTCCGAAATCTCCATCAGCAAACTCTGATACGCCGGTAGCGACAACCCGAGTTCGCCAGCGAGTTCGTCTTCGTTGGGCACGCGGCCCAGCCGATTGGTGAGCTCGGAGGCCGCTTCGGTGATGCGCCGCGAAGCGCCGCGCAACTTGCGCGAAAGCGGGTCCAAAACCCGCAAATAATCGAGAATTGCGCCACGCACGCGGTACGACGCATAAGCCTCGAAATGCTCGTCCTGCATGTCTTCGGTGCGGCGTTGCAATGCCTCCGCCATGCCCACCCACCCGGCAGACAGAATGTCGTCGAACGTGAGCGAGGCCGGCAACGTACGAATCGTACGCATGGCAATTCGGCGCACGAGCGGCATGAAGCGCTCGTAAACCGCCTTGTCGTCCACACGCTCGCGCATCGGACTTTTGCCTACCGGAGCCTGGGACACCACCGCCTCATACGAAGAGTTCACGCCTCACTCGGAAACACAGCGTCGAGCACACCGTCGACGGAGGCGTCCAAGATGTCCTCTGGTACGCGCGGTCCGTTGCACAGATAAGCGAAGGGGAGCTGGTTAGGTAACGCAGCATGTAGGATTCCTCCTACTTGGTAGGTCTCATCGAGCTTGGTGACGACAATTTCCGTCGGCAACGGATCATCGTACATCTCCAAGACGCGAGTTACGTCGTTCGCGCGCAGCCAAGCGGGGAGCGTGAGCAAGACGTTCAGCTTGCGATCGTCGATTTCGCGCAGGCAGCCCGCGAGCGGCCAAGCCGTGCCATGCACGGACCGACCCGCGGTATCGACCAACACCAAGTCCGTCGGCATGTCGGCCATTGCTCGCAGGAAGGTCGTGCGATCGCTGGCAATTTGAAAGGGAATGCCCATCAGATTGGCGTAGCGCTGCCATTGTTCGACGGCGCCGACGCGGAACGTATCGAGGCTGATGACGCCCACGCTGCGCCCGTGATCGAGACGAGCGCGCGCGGCAAGCTTGGCCAATGTCGTGGTCTTGCCGACGCCCGTCGGCCCCACGCAGGCGATTACGCGAGGCGCCGGATCGGTCAGCAAAGAAGGAGTAACGGTCAGCCGCTCTTTGATGCGACCGCTCAACCAGGCACGCAATGCTTCTCGGCCGCGACGCGCGACCTTGGTCGCCCCGGTCGCGAGCTCGCGCGCCAAGGGGCCTTCGATGCCCGCCGCGTGCAGCTCGGTCAGCGCGCGCTCCTTCGGCGGACGGCTCTCGTTCAACTCGTTCAACATTTGGCGGAGCATGCCGAGCTCGCGCTCGATCTCACTGGGATCGCGCGCCACGCTGGGCGCAGATTTCTGCGCGCCGCGACCGAACGCCGCCGGTTTGCGCGCTTCGCGTCGCCGCATGGGCGCCGCCTCGGCAGCCTCGGCTGCTTCGCGATTCGCGTACGGCCACTTGAGGCCCGCTGGCGCGGCCGCCGTGACCTCCACGTAAGAGTGGCCGAGCCCGCCGCCGCGACCGTTGCTGATCTGGCGGGTGCCTTCGATCAGCGCGTTCGGTCCGAGCGTCGCCTTGACGGCCGAGAGAGCTTCTTTCAGGTCTGCGCCACGAAAATTCTGATACTGCACCAGTGCCTACTTTCCAGAGGAAATCACGCCGCTGCCTTGTTCAGCGTGATTGTTTCGAACGGTCGAATGCTCACGTCGGGCTCTAGCTCGCGGAAAGAAAGCACCGCGAGGGAGGGGCAACGACGTTCGGCGAAAGCCCGGAGATAGCGCCGCACGTCGGGGCTCGTGACCACACACGGTGGACGGCCCGCCAAAGTCATTCTCTTCACTGAAGCTTCCAGTGCCACGCCCAATAGGCGCGCCTGCTCGGGATCCAGTGCGCCGCCGGTGCCCTGCGCAATTTCGCGCAGCGAACGGCGGAACATATCTTCGACAGGTGCATCGAGCACCAGAGCCGACAAGGTTCCGTCAGAGCCCATGAAAGAGGCAGTAATCTGACGCGACAAGCGTTGGCGGCTCAACTCCGTGAGCTGCTCCGGGTCGCGTGTCTGCGGCGCAAGCTCGGTCAATGCCTCGAGAATCGAGCGCAGATCACGAACCGACACACCTTCTCGAAGTAGATTGCGAAGCACGCGCAGCACCTCTCCAAAGGAGAGCAAGTTCGGGACCAGATCTTCGACCAGCTTTGGAGTGGTGCGCGAGAACACCTCGAACAGGTGTTGCAGCTCGCCGCGGCCCAAAATATTGTGCGCATTGGCGCGCACGGTCTCCGACAAGTGCGTGGCGATGATTGTCGTGTGATCGACCACGGTGTAGCCGAGCGCTTCGGCATATTCGCGGTCGCGCGCCGAAATCCAACGCGCGGGCGTACCGAAAGCGGGATCTTTGGTGGCCTCGCCGTCGATGCTCGGAGCGTTGCCCGCAGCGTCCATCGCCAGCAAACGCCCGGCGCGCGTGGTGCCGCGCACGATCTCCGTGCCGAGCAGCAGTAAGCGATAGGCGCCTGCGGGAAGTTGAAGGTTATCGCGCACGTGCACCGGCGGAATCACGATCCCGAGATCGAGCGCCATCTGCTTACGCAACGCAGCAATGCGGTCGACCAAGCTGCCGCCCATCTGCGGATCCACGGCGTGCACCAATTCGTAGCCGACCTCCAAGGCCAAGATATCCACAGGCAAAGCCGCGTCGATTTCCTCGCTGGAGCCGGGCTTGATGGCGGGCTCACTCGGCACGTTGGCTTCGATGGCCGCCGCCGAGGCGTCTTTCTTCAAGCCGGCCTGCGCGCTGAGCGCCAACATGCCCGCTAGAGCCAGGAAGGGGAAGGCGGGCATGCCTGGAATCAGGGCGAACAGCGTCAACACGCCGGCAGTGGCCGCGACAGCTCGCCGACTGCCGAGCAACTGGGTCTTCAACGCGCGACCGAGCTGGTCGCCAGTTGCCGAACGGGTCACGACCACACCAGCGGCGGTCGAAATCATCAGTGACGGCATCTGGGAAACCAGCGCATCACCGACAGAGAGGATGGAGAAGGTCTCGCCAGCGGCGGCCAGCGTCATGCCTTTGGACAGGCCGATCATCAGGCCACCAATCAAATTGATGGCCGTAATCAGCAGACCGGCGATGGCGTCGCCCTTGACGAACTTGCTCGCGCCGTCCATCGCGCCGAAGAAGTCTGCCTCGCGTTCCAGGTCTTTTCTGCGGCCGCGCGCAACATCCGAGGTAATCATGCCGGCATTCAAGTCGGCATCGATCGCCATCTGCTTGCCGGGCATACCGTCCAAGGCGAAGCGCGCCGCAACTTCTGCGACGCGCCCAGCACCCTTGGTGATCACGGTGAAGTTGATCACGACCAAGATCAAAAACACCACCAAGCCGACGACCACGTTGCCGCCGACCACGAACTTGCCGAAGGTCTCGACCACGCGGCCCGCCGCGCCGCCACCCTCCGCGCCCTTCAGCAAGATCAACCGCGTCGTCGCAACGTTCAAGCTCAACCGCAGCAGCGTCGCGACCAAGATCACGGCCGGAAACGCGCTGAACTGCAGCGGGCTCTCCATGAACAGCCCGATCAAAAACACGCCGATCGAAATCGCCAAGCTCATCGCCAAGAGCCCGTCGATCAGGAAGCCCGGCAGGGGCAACACCATCATCAGCACGATGCCGATGATCGCCGTCGGGATCGCGAGCTCGGCGAGGAAGCTCTGCTGAGCTCCCGTGCTCGTGCCGGTTGTCGGTGCTGACGCCACGGGCCCGAGGTTTGCGAGAAACATGCCAGCAAAAAGCGCCCTTTTCGTCGCGAAAACCGGCTGCTTTTATGGCGACAGTCAGTCCTCCCCCAGCCCCGCGCTGACGCTTTGACACCTGAACACCCGCGTCCAGTCAACGGGCTGACGCGTCAGCCCGTTGACGAGGGCGGTCAAGCCGATTGAGACGCCCAGCCGGCCAGTTGCACGTTCATACTAGCTGCACGGCCGTGCTCTCGTTGTCCGTCGACACTCGAGGTCATCCGGTCGGCGCGTGACAACGTGTGAACGAATATGCGTGGGCTCGTAGGGCCCTGTCGGTTTTCGTCGTGGCATTGGCTCGAGTTCTCTTCGTTCGCGCCACCAATCTGAATCAAATTGTTCGGAGGGCTGAGTTGCAATCGTGCTATCGATGCTCCCGAATTGGTGGAGGGCGGCGACGGCGGTGGCGGTCGACGTCGAATTTAACAGCAGAGGGAATGGTGGAAACATGAAGAAGAAGCTCGTTTTCAGTGCACTTTTGGCTTTCACTTCGTCAGTCGTGGTTGCGGGCATCGCCTCCGCGCGCTCGGTGGCAGCAGTCGACGGGAACCCCGTCGTAGGCGCCCAGTCGAACTGCTTCAACATCGACAACTCGAGTGGAGCGGTGATCAATACCTGTGCGTCGGCCGAATACATCGTCCCAGCCGATGTCGACACCGTGGGTGCCAAGTCGATCCAGTTCACGTCCCGTGCCACCGCCGCTGGCGCACTGTGCCGCGCGGTTAAGAACAATCGACAGGGCACGGCCTTCGCCGTCAGCGCCGTGCTACCCGTGCCAGTGGCTGCCGTTCCGGTGATTCAGGCGACCGGCGCGCTGCCGGTCGCCACGCCAAGCGACGTGTTGATGCTCGACTGCTCCCTGAATGCGGGCGCGCGGCTGCACTCGCTTTTCTGGACGCCATAAGTGTAGCGGGCCGAGTCGCCAGCTCTGCCAGCCTGGCGGGCTGGCGATTCGCGCCATTCGACGCTCAAATGTCGACCGAGGGGTAGAGCAGCAATGAATCGAGGAATCATCGGGGGTACCTTCGCGCTAGCGGTCTGCGCTGCGAGCGCGCTGTTCTGGTACTCCTCGCAAAAGCCAGTTCAAGCGCCCTCGTCCAAGTCTGACGAGGCGGCCATTCGGGAGCTTCGGCGTGAGGTCGGTGAACTGAAGGAAGCGCGCGCCACGGATTTGCTGGTCGCGGCTCAGCTGGCCAATGTCGGGCGTGCACCGGTCCCCGCCCCGAGCAGTCCCCCTGACCCGGTTCGCGAACCGAGCGAGGCCGCTCAGAGCCCTGCGCTGTCTGACGCGGAGCAGGAGCAAGCCGCTGCAAAAGCCGAAGCCGGCATCCTTTCCGGGCTAGAGCGAGCCTTCGCGAGCGAAGGACGAGACGGTCGCTGGAGTGGCACCACGGCCAACGAACTCTCGCGCTCCGTCCGCGAAGCGTTGCCTGCCGGGTCGAACGTCAGCTCGGTAGACTGCAAGAGCCGCATCTGTCGGCTCGAAACCACGCACGAGAACGTCGAGGCTTTCCGTGAATTCAACACCGCGGCCTTTGCCCGAACCGGACAGACTCTCTGGAGAGGCGCGGTTTACTCGGCAGTTCGTGAGCAGTCGGGAAGCAGCATCGTTGCGCTGACCTACCTCGCCAAGGAGGGCGAAGTGCTGCCGGACACCGCAAACTGAATATCGTGGATAGCGACGGACTTCGAGGTGCGCTGCGGGATCGCGATCGCCCGTCCCCTATTTCATGCGCGCTTGGAGCTCGAGCGTACCCCCGGTGAACTTGAACTTTGCGTCCGAAAAGCTGGGCGCGCTGAAGGTATTGCGCGCGTTTCTCGAGGCGCAATACTCCTCCGTCGGGTAACCGACTAGGTTCGTGTCGAGCTCACCGTTCTTGTTCTCATCGTGAAACGCCGAGATCCCGTACACGCCAGCGGGAACCTGGCTAAAGATGCACAGCGCGACTTTTCCGTGAATCACCGCCAAAGCGGGCTTCAACGGGTCTTTGAGCCAGCCTTTTTCCGTAAAAATTCCACAGCGAACGACGCCTCGATCGTTCGACACGTAGGTCTTGAATCGGATCACGTTGATCGCGCTGGAATCTTCGGCGGATGCGCTGCTCGCAGAAAGTAGAAGCGTCGAGAAGAGCAGCGCACGGCCGAGAACGGGCGATCTCATGTGCTGAAGTATACGTTACTCAGTGACCGCGACAAGTTAGACAGCGCCTGAGCAATGGCGCCACGCTGCGCCCTGCTCGCGGCATTCGAAGGCACGCCCGCCAACGCTCAGCCTCCGAGCAACAGGGATAAAGCACCCTCGAATCGCTGGTGACAGTCTACCTCCGCGAACGCGGCCGCCCAACGCTTCGCGCTGTCGCTTTCCGCGCGCGCGTCGAGCAGGCGCACCGCAACGGCCCTGACTTGCTCCGCGCGTAGTCCGCCGCTGCGCAGCTGAATGCCGGCTCCGCCCTCGACGATCGCGGCCATGGCCAGATACTGATCGAGGTTCGAAGGTATGCCGAGCACCGGTGCGCCGGCGGCCAGGGCTTGGTAGCCGGTGCTGGAACCGCCGTTGGTGATCACGAAACGTGCCTGGCGACAGAGAACGTCACCTGGCAAATAAGGCGCAGCCTGGAAATTGCTGGGCAAATGGTCAATCGTTGTGCGATCCGCCGTGGACAACAAGACCTGCAGCGGCAAGCCGTCGAGCCCCTTCAGCACCGCGGGTAGCGCGCCCAACTCACCCGACGAACCGAGCGTCACATAAACGAGAGGGCGTTCAACCGAGACGGCGACTTCAGGCGCAGCTACCGGCGGCGCCCAGAGCACCCCGCCCAAGTAAACGTGGGTATCCGGCGCATCCAGCGTCGGACATAGCTCAGGCAGATCCGGGTAGAGCACGACGTCCCCGAAGCATAGGGTGTGCAGAAGTGACGGGAACACTGGCAGGCCGAAGCGCTTGCGAAGCTCGTTGATTGGGGCTGCAAAATGCGCGAACACGCGCGGCATGGCCTGTGGAAAGTAGCGCGCCGCGCGCTCCACCCCCACCAGACGCACGATCGGGTGATCGGGCACGGGAAAACCACTGCGCACGGCGTACGGACTCCAGTAAGCGTTGATCAGCGACGCGCACGGGATTTTCCCGACTTTGGCGCTCACCGCGAGCGAGAGTCGGAAGTCGCCGATCACCACGTCCGGCTTCACCGTATCGAACAGCTGTAGCTCATGCTCGACATAGCGTTCGAGCGTGTGTGTCTCATACAATCGATCGCCCTTGGCCAGCGCCCGCATCCCCGCTTTGCGTTCGATCGTGTACAGGGGCCAGCACTTGAAGTCGGTGCCTGCGAACAGAAGCGGATCGAACTCGCTACTCGCGAAATGCACCTCGTAGCGCTCCGGATCCAAGCCAGCCGCGAGAACACGCAGACGCATCACCTGGGCCAGGGTGATGTTTTCGACAACGAACAAGACGCGCCGCCGCGAAGCCACGCGAAGACAGTAGCTCAATTCTCAGCGCAGGCTACTGGCCGCGAGCCAACCTGAGACTGCTGCAGGTCTGGGTACCTCGATCGGAGCAAATGAAAGCTCGCTCAGACGGGCGTGGGGCCGGCGATGACTGACCGCGAGCATCGGCTTGCCCAGCAAACTCCACTGCCTTTCCGTTCGTGGGCGCCACTTCGCGCCGCGCTTCCACGCGGCGTACCGCGATCATTTGAAATAACTCGCTAGAGTTATGCTGCGAACTATACCGCCCCGAATGCGATGACGGAGCGAGGGAACCTACGAGGAGCGGGCGACGAGCACGGCGCCCATACCGGCGCGCTCGGCGGCGGTGATGCCGAGCAAGCTGTCTTCGAAGACCAGGCAATCAGCGGGCGCGACGCCCATGCGTCGCGCAGCGAGAAGAAACAGATCGGGTGCGGGCTTGCCGTGCTCGACTTCTTCGACGGTAACGACGACAGGGAACAGCTGGGAGACGCCAATCGTGTGTAGCGTGCGAGCGACGGTCGGCCCATCGCCACCCGAAGCGACGCTCACCGGGCAGCCCGCCAGGGCGCGCTCGCGGGCGAAGGCGACAACTTCGTCGATCGGTTTTACCCCGCGGGCGAGCACATCGTATTCGGCGCGCTGCGCAGCCGACACCAGGACAGGGTCGAGGACGAGCCCGAATTCGGCGTTCAGTTCGGTCACGGTGAGCTCGATGCTCTTGCCTGCCCGGCTCATGAACAGGTCCCAGCTGAAGTCGAGGGTTGCGCCGTATTTTCGGAGCGCGCTGATCCACGCCTTTTGATGCAGCGGCATGGAATCGGCGAGCGTGCCGTCACAATCGAAGATAAAGGCCGAATATTGGCGCGTTGGAAGGGTGAAGAGCGCCACGGTCCGGCTCACTTCTCGACGTCAGCGCTCTTTTCGGTCGGGTAGGCGCTCTTCTCCGGATCCTGGCCTTTGCCCATCACGTGATAGCCCTTGTCGACGTACACGGTCGCGCCGGTGATGCCGGTGGCGAGCGAACTCGACAAGAACGCAGCCACGTTGGCCACTTCGACCGTGGTCAGCTTCTTCTGAATCGGCGCGTTGGCCTCGTAATACGCAACGACATCATCGATGATGCCGGTCACGCTCGCGGCGCGCGAAGCATAGGGTCCGGCCGAGATCGTGTTGATGCGGAAACCGTGCTCGCGACCGGCCTCGTACGCCAGCACGCGCGTGTCGCTCTCGAGCGCGGCTTTCGCGGCGTGCATGCCACCGCCGTAGCCCGGAATGACGCGCTCGCTCGCGAGATAGGTCAGAGACAAGAACGATGCGTTCGGGCGCATCAGCGGCGCCCAACGCTGGACCATCGAAACCAGCGAGTACGCGCTGACACCGACCGCGGCGAGATAGCCCGCGCGGCTGGTCTTGAGCAGCGGCAGGTGCACCTCCGGGCCGTTGGCGAGGCAATGAATCACGATGTCCAGCGGCTTCTCGCCGAAATCTGCGACCAGCTTTTCGCCCACGCCTTGGATGCTGAAGTCGCCGCGGCTCGCGTAGCGTTTGCTTTCGCGCAGACTCGCGGGAGCGTCTTCCAGGGTGTCGAACGCGGCGTCGACTGGATAGATGCGCTCGAACTCGAGCATGGAGCCGTCGGCCATGTGACGCGATGCGTCGAGCTTGCCTCGCTCCAAGAGCTTCTCGAAGATCCCCATCGCCGGCGGCCAAGTTCCGGCGACGACGCTTGCGCCCGCTTCCGCGAGCGCTTTGGCGATTGCAAAGCCGAAGCCGCCGTCATCCGCAATTCCGACGACGAACGCGCGGCGTCCAGTCAGGTCGATTTTCAACACGGCGGGTTTATCTCCGATCTCGTGCGTCAACGCAAGGCCGTGACAACCCGCGCTTTTCCGGACGCAAAGTGCGCGATCCGGCGGCCACCGGGCAGCGCCGTCCGAAGCGAAATTATGCGCGAATGCCGCGGTTCTTGAGGCGATAGACCATGGCCAGAAGCTCGGCGACTGCCACGTACAGGTCGGCCGGAATCACGCGCCCGACCCTCACTCGCTCAGCGAGCGCGCGAGCCAAAGGCCGATTCTCGATGATTGGGATCCCCTCTTCCTTGGCCAGCTTTTTGATCTGCAGCGCAATCTCGTCGTAGCCCTTGGTGGTCACCGTCGGTGCGCCCTCATGCTGCTTGTAGCGGAGCGCGACCGCAACGTGCGTCGGGTTGGCGACGATCACGGTGGCTTCTTTCACGCCTTTCCTGAGCCCCCGCTTGAGCATCTCGCGAGCGCGCGCGCGCTGGCGCTGACGAATCTGCGGGCTGCCCTCCTGTTGCTTGTGCTCGTCCTTCAGCTCCTGACGACTCATCTTGATCGATTGTTCGTGGCGCCACCACGACCAGCCGTAGTCGATCGCCGCGATCAGCCCGAGCGCGACCGTCGACCAGAGCGCGACGCTCATCACGACTTGCGTGGTTTCCCAGACGGCAGCGCCGAGCGGCGCGCGCGATAGACGCACCAGCTTCGGGAACTCTTTCTCCATCACCGACTCGGCAACGACGCCCACGACTACCACCCGGAGCATCGACATCACGACGCTCATCAGCCCGGATTTGGGAGAGAACATCTGGCCGAGCTTGCTGATCGGGTCGAGCCGCTCGAGCTTGATCTCGAGCAAGTCGAAATTGGGGTGAAAACCCGCTTCCAGAAAGCCTACGGCCGCACCAGCGATGGCCGCGGCAATGGCGACCGGCACGCACGAGGTCACCAGCACCATGCCTGCCTGCTCGGCGAGCAAGCCGATGTCGCCGCGCACGAGCGACAGCGGATCGTCGAAACAGCGCAAGCAGAAGGCTCGAATCGTGCCCACGAAGTCGCCCGCGGTGGCACCGATGATGCCCAGGGCCGCGATGGTGCCGGCGACGGGGCCGCTATCCTTCGAGCGCGGGAACTGACCTTCGTCACGTGCCCGCTTGCGCCTATCTGGGCTGGCGTCTTCCGTTCTCTCCGTATCGTCGTCAGCCATGACTCACGATCCGGTTCAACGGCCTTGCACGGCCGTCAGCAGAGTTTCGATTTTACCGCCGCTACGCGCAACCTCGCCGAGTAGCTCGTACCCCAAATCAGGCAGCACGAGCACCATGACCAGGGCCCCGGTCGCCATCGTCACGGCGAAGCCGACCGAGAAAATTTGCATCGCAGGCGCCGCACGCGAAATGAACGCGAGCGCAATTTGGGTCATGAACAGAATGGCGATGAACGGCACCGCGATTCGTACGCCGGTCGCCATCGCATCGGCAGTCATGGCCAAAATCACCGGGGTCTGCAAGGCAGGGTTCGTCATCGAGCCCACCGGGACAGCGCGAAAACTAGCCAAAACGCCGGCCAGAACCACCCGATGCAGGCCCGCGATCAGAGCCAACAGCACGGCGAAGTTTCGAAACACCGAACTCAGCACGTTCTGCATCGACTTGGTTTGCGGATCGAAGAGCTGCGCGGCTCCGATGCCCATCATCGGCGCGATGTGATCGGCCGCCATTTCTGCCACCGCGACGAACAGGCGCACGACGAAGCCGATGCCGAGCCCGAGCATGAACTCGCTGCCCACACTGAACGCCAGTCGTTCGATCGAGCTCTGACCGAGACCCGCCGCGCCTTCGGCATGCGCCGCAAAGGCCAGGAGCAGCACGAGCCCGCTCTTGACGCGCAGCGGCGCGGGCTGCCAAGCCAATGGAGCTGCGATCACCACTCCCGCGATGCGCACCGTCTCCAGCGCGAAGGTACCGGCCTGCTCGCGAATCAAGGCGTCGAGCTCGATCACCGCGTCACGTCCGAGATGCTTGCGATCGTGCGTCCAGTGTAGTCGACGAGCTGCCGAACCGTCCACGATCCGAGCAGGGCGAAGGTCAAGCCGACCGCGATCAACTTGCTGACGAAGGCGATGCTGGCTTCGTTCACCTGAGTCGCCGCTTGCAGCACGCCCACAATCAAGCCTACGAACAACGCCGCCAAGAGCGGCGGCCCCGCGATCAAAGCGGTGATCATGATCGCATTGCGAAACAGCTCGACTGCCCCGTCGGTCGTCACGCGTAGCTCCTGAGCAGTGAACCGGCGACCAAGTTCCAACCGTCGACCAGCACGAACAGCAAGAGTTTGATGGGTAGCGCGATCGTCGAAGGGGGTACCATCATCATGCCCATGCTCATCAGCAGCGAGGCGACGGCCAAATCGACGACCAAGAAGGGTAACAGAATCACCACGCCCATTTGGAACGCGGTGGTCAATTCGGAGATCACGAACGCCGGCATGGCCAGGCGCATCGGGACGTCGTCCGGAGTTTGCGGCAGCGGCGTGCTCGTCGCGTCGTAAAACAGCTTCAAATCGGCTTCGCGGGTTTGCCGTAACATGAAGCGCTTCAGCGGCAGGGAGCCCACCTCCAAAGCTTGCATGTCGGTGATCTTGCCCGCTTGATACGGATCGACCGCGGTGGTCTTGATCTGCTCGACCACGGGCGACATCGTAAACATGGTCAAGAACATCGACAGGCCCATGATCACCTGCGTGGGCGGGCTTTGGCCGGCACCGACACCTTGACGCACGAACGACAGCACCACGACCGTGCGCACGAAGCTGGTCGTGGTCAAAAGGATCGCGGGCAGTAGACCCAGAATCGTGAGAACGAGGAGGATCTTGAGCGATGGAGCGAGCTCCGTCGCTTTCAAGAGCTCCGCGGGGGCATTCATTCGCGGGGCTCTCCCAGGCGTGCCAGCAAGCCCTTGGCCTGGCCTTCCAGATCGATCATCTGCGGGTTGCCGTTCTTGCGCAGGACCTGGGGCTGGCTCTGGGCTCGGCGCGGCTCGACAGCGCGCGGCGTCGAGCGCGTGAACGTGTCCTGAGTTTCCGCCGCCAAGGTCAGGGCGGCCGAATCGTCGTCCGGGCGATGGCCGAGGTTACCGACCGCAGAAGCCAACAGATCGCGGAACGAGCGCTTGACCGGGGCTTCCGCCGGCTCGGCTGCCGCGCGCGACGAGCGGGCCCCGAGGTCCAGACCTGCCGGGACCAGGCGCGGGCGCGTAGCTGGTACGAGCTCCTCTTCCTCGACCGGCTCGGCGTCCATCCAGCCGAGCTTGCGCACCGACGCATCGGTCACGCCGAGCAAGATCTGCCGACCGTTGACCTCGGCGAGCACGAGCTGCGCGCGCCCGCCGAGTTTGGTCGCGCTGACCACGCGCAGTTGCGCGAGGCGCGCCTTGGGAGCCTGACGCTTCTTGCTGCGCAGGTACAAGGCGCTGCCGCCCAACACCGAGACGAAGAACAAGACCGCCAAGCTGCGCCCGAGACCCACACTGGGGCCAGCGGCGACCACCTTGGCTGGCTTTGCTGCGCTCTTCGGGGCGAGCCAGGCCGGCGACTTCAGGGACGCGTCCGGCGCTTCATCGGCCTGGGCGCCCGCTGCGCACAACGCAACACAGATGCCGAAAAGCGCCGCGCAAATTCGCTGACGCAGGGGTGTCATTCTTTTGAACCCCGACCGCGGCCGTCGTCGTTGACGACCACCTCGGTCAAGCGGATGCCGTAGCGCTCGCCGACCACGACTGCTTCACCGCGGGCGATCAGGCGATTGTTCACGTACACGTCCAATGGCTCGCCGTTGGCCTTGTTCAACTCCAAAATCGAACCCGGGCCGAGCCTTAAAACCTCGCCAATTCGCGTGGTTTTGCGGCCAAGCTCGATGGTCAGCTCGACCGGCACGTCCATCACGAAGCTGAGCCCGTCGCCACCTCGGCCACCTGCTCCTAGAGGATCGTTGCCCCCTTTTGGCGGGGACGAGGAGGCATTATCGAAGGCGTTGGGAAGCGGGGGGCGAACGTCGGCGTCACTCATGCCCCCACTCTCTTCAATCTTCGTGCCGACCTCGGACCTCGACGGCGAGCTGGCCGCGCGAGATCACTGGCACACCGACGAACTTCTTCACGCCCGCGATGCGCACACTTACCGGGTCGTCGACTGCGGTGTCCAAACGCAACACTTGACCAGGTTGCAACGACAGCACGCGACGAAGCCCGAGCCGAACGCTGCCCAGCTCGCAAATCACTTCTACGGGCACCTCGCACAGGGCTTCCGCCATGCGCGGATCACCTGACTGGGTGGTTGGAGGCTCGTTTTCACGCGCCGCTGACTCGAGCGCCTCGGCCCCGATCGCAATCGCGATCCGTGCGCCGCCCGCGATGCCCTCGAACGCGCAATCAACGCTCAGGCCGTCAGCAAAATTCGCCTCGCGCTCATCGCCACGGGCAATGCTGTGCTGAATTTCGATGCTCAGCGCAATTCCGACCTCGGCGCGCACCGCCTCCGCGAAATCTTCCGCCAAAGCACGGGTCACGCGGCCGACCAGCGCCGTCTGCGCCAACGTCAGATCTGCGCCGAGACCGCTGGCGCCGCCGCTGTCGCCGCCGCCCAACACCCCCTCGAGCACCACGCCAATGGCATCGGTGTTGAGGGTCATCAGGCCCCAGGCTGGCCCACCAGGCGTGCCCAGGATGATTTCGTAAATCGGGCCCTGTTCGACGATCCGATCTGCCCCGAGATCGACGATGGCTACCGCGTCGGGCACGATTCGCGCCTTGCGCTTGACCAAGAAGGGCAGTGTTCGTCGGGCTGAACGAGCAAAGCGCTGAGCGACGTGCGCCATTGCTTGCATGGCACCGCGCAGGTGCCGCTCGCGCCCGGTGAGATCGACGCGCTTCAGCTTGCCTTGTGGGCTTGGCTCACTCAGTCGAGGAGCACCAGCTCGCAGTGACTTGGGTGTGGCATGTAGGCTGTCGCGCTCGGCATTCATTGCGCCACGAAGTCTGTGATCAAAACGCGACGCGCGCGCTTCTTGCCGACTGCGTTGATGATGTTGTCATTGAGATCTTTTCGGAGCTTGTCGAAGTTCTTGGGCGCCGACAGCTCTTCGAAGTCGTGCGTGCGGAGATACCAGATTGCGGCTTCTCGAGCCCTCGGCACGTAGGCCTTGAATTCGGCCTCTTTCATCGTGTCTGGGTGCTCGATCGACAGCGCTATCTTGAGGTGACGGACTTGACCATCGGCAGAGCGTGTGTCGACGACAATCGCAGCTAGGTTGGTGATTTCTTTCACCTCGCCGGCCGCGGATTTCTTCTCCACGTGCTCTTCGTCCGCAGGTTCGTCCGCCTTCTCTTCTTCGGCGGCTTTGTCTTCACCCGAAGCTTTGTCGTCTTCGGATTCTGCCTCCCCTTCGGCAGTTTTCGTGGGGACCGGTTTCGCGAAGAATTTGGGCCCCATCACTGCACCAGCGGCGCCTGCACCCACGACGAGTACAGCAGCGACGATGATACCAATGAGGGGACCCTTACCCTTCTTCTTCTCCACCGGGGCGTGACCGTGATCACTGCCCTGTTCGTCCATAACCGCACCTATTCTGGAGCTGCGGCCGTCAACCCGAGCGCTGAACTATCAGCGCTTGAGGTTGATCAGCTCTTGGAGCATTTCGTCTGCGGTCGTGATCGTCTTGGAGTTCGCGGAGAAGGAGCGCTGATGCTGAATCATGCTGACGAACTCACTCGCCAAGTCCACGTTCGAGCCTTCCAACGCGCCACCGGTGGTGGCACCACGGCCACCGCTACCGGCCGTACCCATCGCGGCGGTGCCGCTCTCGCGCGTCGAGATCCACAGGTTCTGCCCAGCGCGGCCGAGGCCGTCGTTGGATCGGAACTTGGCGATGCCGAGTTGCGACATCGCGATCTTCTCGCCGTTCGTGTACAGGCCGGTGACGACGCCTTGGCCGTCGACGGACACGCCGGAGAAATCACCGGACGCATAGCCGTCTTGCTTCTGCGCAGACACGTTCGACGGACCGGCGAATTGCGTGGTGCCGTCGAGACCCGTCCCGCCGTCGGCGATCGAGGTGCCGAAGTCGATGGTGATGGCTTGCGCGGCGGTCGCGCCGCCGCCGAACGTGGCGGAGATAGCGGTGGTGACGGTCTCGGAGTCGAGCTTGCCATCGGTGGTGAAGGCGAGTGCGCCGCTACCGATTTCGGAGTTGCCGACGACCGGGGGATTCATGTCCGCACCGGGGACGAGCACGTGGTAGTCCCAGGCGTTGTCGGCCGTTTTACGGAAGTAAACGTCCGCGGTGTGGGCGTTGCCGAGCGAATCGTAGACCGACATGGTGGTCGAGAAATTCGCGGTGTTGGCGGGATCTTGCGGATCCCACGCGGCGGTGATGACCTGAGCGGACGAATCGAGGTTGGCGGTGACGTTCATCGCCTCGGTGGCGCGAGCCGGCAAGGCCGCGGTGGGCGCCGTGACGTCGGAGAGCGACGCGGCAAAGGTGCCGTCACCATTCGCCTGATAGCCCTGAACCTTCAAGCCCGACGTGTTGGAGAGCTTGCCATCCTTGTCGATGACGAACTCACCGGCGCGGGTGTAGAAGTTCGAGCTCACGCCGTCGACGGTGCCTTTGACGACGAAGAAGCCGTCACCGTTCAGCGCGACGTCCGTGGAGACGCCCGTGTTGGAAAGCGATCCTTGGGTGAACATCTGCTGGATGTCCCCGACCCGAACGCCAGAGCCTGGCAGACCGGTGGAAGTGCCAGCAAGAATCGAGTGACCGAGAACATCTTCGAACACGGCGCGTTGCGCCTTGAAGCCCGAGGTGTTGACGTTGGCGATGTTATCGCCCGTGACGCCGAGGGCGTCACTTTCTGCTTTTAGGCCTGAAACGCCCGAATTCATCGACGACAGAACAGTCATTTTGAGCCCTCCTGGAAGAGCTGGGTACGGTTGATAATGTGCGGTGTGGTTGTTATGGAGAAGATTCGACCTTCAGAAGGTCAGAGACTGGAACTTGCATTCCATTAGCCAGTGTCAACACTGGATAACCTTTGTCGAAGGCGACGGACTTCACGAGCCCAGTCGTCTCCTGTGCGACCGAAACGGCGCTACCGTCTTTGGTCTTTGCTTGAACGCTCACGGCGTATGTACCCGCTGCCATCACGTTGCCTTGGTCGTCACGGCCATCCCAATTGACCTTGACCAGGCCGGCGTTGTGCGCGCCTATCGGAATCGTGCGGATTACTTTTCCCGAAGCGTTCTGAATCGAAACGTTGGTCGAGTCCGTGGCCGAGTTGAGCGTGAAGCTCACCGGCACCGCGGTACCCGAGCCAGAAGCGGTGACCAAGCTGCCTTTGACGGTCGCGGTCTTACCGACCAGCGCGACCACCTCGGTGTTGGCCATGCCCTGATTCTGCGAAGTGATTGAATCCAGGCGGCTATTGGTACCCATGGCGGCTTCCAGCGACGAGAACTGGGCAAGCTGCGCCACGAACTGCGTGTTGTCTTGGGGCGCGAGCGGGTCCTGGTTCTTCAGCTGGGCAACGAGCAACTTCAGGAAGTCGTCCTTGCCCATCGCCTTGTTCGTACCGAGCGCGGAGCTCAGCGCCGAAGAATCTTGAGCGCTAGTTGTGTTGTTGACTGAAGCGACCATTGGTTTACCCGATGAGGTTTAGTTTGCGTGCCAGGCGACGCCGCGTTTGCTCGTCGTCTTTAGACTCAGCCTCTGTGGCCTCACGAGTGCGCTGCGTTGCACTCGAGCGTGTTGGAGCAAGAACGGTGCCGAAGTTGTTGGCGCGCACCACATTGACGGAATCGACGGTAATTCCGTGGCTCTGGAGCGCGCGCGTCAAAGAAGCGCGCTCCAAGCCCAGCGCGGCCTCTGCTCCGGCGTCAGCCGCGCTGATCGTCACGCGGATGGCACCCGCGTGGCGGTCGACGACCAAGGCAATTTCGCCCAAATCGCCACCATCTACGCGAACAATCAGGCGATTTTCATCGACATCGGCGGCTTGCTCCGCGACGGCGCCGGCGCCACTCGCAGCACCAGTCTCAGTCAAACGGCCGCCAGTAGCCGGTGTCAGATCCCCGGCACCCGAGTGCCAAGCGCCCGCCTCTTCTTTGAGCATGGGCGTGGCGGCACGAGCCGACAACTGCGCACCAACCAGGGTCGCCCAGCGTTCCGCTTGTTCCAGCGTCGTCTTCTCGTCGTCAGCGCGCTCGTGCGCGCGTGACGCGGCGCCGGCGCCGAGCCCAGTGGCGAAACCATCGCTCATCTTATTTGTCTCCGCGTCGATCCGCGAGAAATCGCTGGGCCGCCAGCTCGTCTTCGAGGCGTCTTTCGGCGCGTTCACGCTGAACGCGTTCCTCTGCGCTGATCCGAGCCGAGAGCACTTCGACCTTCTTCAAGTCGGTGCGAGCGTTGAGCACCTGCGCGCGCGCTCGCTGCGTGTCGAGGTGTGCCTCGACAGCTTGCGTTTCGGCAATTTCCGCCAGCGCAGCGCGGCTCTTCAGCCATTCGTTGGCGGCGATCCAGTCGGTCGCGCTGAGCGGCGCTTCGGCCAACTTGAGCCGAGTCTCGGAGGCGCGAAGCGCCTCTTCGCGCTCGCGCTCGGCGGCCAAACGGGCGGCTTCTTCTCGGCTTTTCTGCTCGTTCAGCTCGCCGATTCGCTTGTCGAGCTCTTTGCCGCGGTGCTGCACGACTTTCTCGATTCGTTGACGTCGGGGGCTCATTTGCGAATGCCTCGTTCACGCATCTGGGCGAGCATCGCGAGTCGCTTGTGGGCTTCTTCGAAGCTCGAGGCCTCGCTCACGCGCTGTTTGAGAAATGCCTCGATGTGAGGATTGGCCGCGACGGCGATGTCGACCCGAGGATCGCTCCCCGCCGCGTAGGCACCGACCTGTATCAAGTCTTGTGCCTCGCGATAGGCCGACATCATGTCGCGCACCGCGCCGGCCGCTCGCATGTTGGCCTCGCTGGAAATCTCGGGCGCGAGGCGGGAAATGCTCTGCAAAACGTCGATCGCCGGAAAGTGATTCTTCTCGGCGAGTGAGCGCGACAGCACGACGTGACCGTCGAGAATGCTGCGCACCGTGTCGGCGATCGGGTCACTCAGGTCGTCGCCCTCGACGAGCACCGTATAGAGCGCCGTGATCACGCCCACGCCGCTGCCCGTCCCTGCTCGCTCGAGCAATCGCGGCAAGGCCGCGAATACCGACGGCGGGTAGCCCTTGGTGGCGGGCGGCTCACCGGCGGCGAGCGCGGCTTCGCGCAGCGCCATCGCATAGCGAGTCACCGAATCCATCACCAAAAGCACGCTCTTCCCCTGATTTCTGAAGTATTCCGCGATCGCAGTGGCGGACTCTGCGCCACGCGCGCGGACCAGGGGCGGCATGTCACTGGTCGCCGCGACGACGACCGACTTGGCGAGGCCGGCCGCGCCGAGCGAGTTCCGGATGAAATCGTTCAACTCACGACCGCGCTCGCCGACCAGGCCGACCACGTTGACGTCCGCCTGGGACGAGCGACAGATCATGCCGAGCAAGGTGCTCTTACCGACGCCGGCGCCGGCGAAGATGCCCATGCGTTGACCAACGCCGAGCGGCAAAAGCGCGTCGAAGGCGCGCACGCCGGTGCCGAACGGTTTGTCGATCGGACGGCGCGCAAAAGCCGGCGGCGGCGCGGCATTCACTGGACAAGAATGCTCCGCGACGATCGCGGGTCCTCCATCCAGCGGGCGGCCGAAGGAATCGACCACTCGGCCCAGGAGCGCGAGCGTGCCGGGCACCGTCGCCCCACGTTCCAGGCGCACGACCCGCGCGCCGGGGCGAATACCCGACAAAACACCGAGCGGAGTAGTCAAGAGCCGGCCTGCGCGAAAGCCCACGACTTCGATCTCGAGCGTCGAACCGCTGTCGTCCTCGACGGCCAGAGCGTCGCCGACCGCGGCGCGCAAGCCACCCACCTCTACAATCAAGCCTACGACGTCGAGCACCACGCCTTCTGGCGAATGAACCGGTGCCGTCCGGCAGCGCTCGAGAAGCCGCTCGAGCATCAGCGCGACTCACCTGAAGGTGCGTCCGATTCCGGTCGCAAGGCTTGGAGCAGAGTCGAGATGCGCGACTCGATCGATTCGTCGACGCGGCCGAGCTCGGTCTCGACTACGCAGCCATATTCAGACAGCGACGCGTCCAGACGAACTTCGGCGTGCGCGCCGCGATCGGCGAGCCGTTGCTCGAGGTTCGCGCGCGCTTCACGGAAAGCGCTACCGATGCGCACGAGCACCCGGTCGTGCGCGCCCAGCGCCGCCAAGCCCTCGTTCACCAGACCGGCAACGATGCTCGGATTGAGCGATATTTCGTGGGCTATCACCCGGCGCGCGATGATCGTCGCCAGCTCTCCGAGCTGGCTCGCGGTCTGCTCCAGGACGCGCGAACGCTCGGCCACGAGCAACTCGATTGCCTGCTCGAAGGCATGCGTTGCCTCGGGGTCGACGACTAGCTGCACGGGGCCAGGCTCGGCCGCGAGGTTGGGCATCGGCGCGGGCGCAGGCATCGAAGGCATGCGCGGCGGCATTTCCGACGCGCGCGGTGGACGCGAAGCGCGCTCCGGCTCGAGCTCTTGGCGGATCGCGTCCACGAATTCGCTCGGCAGCGGCGGCGGCTTGAGCGAGGGCAGAGGCTCTTCCTTCTTGGTCGCAGCGCGTCCGCGCGCAGACGGCATCCAGGAAGGAGCACGCACTCGCGGATTGGTGACGCGAGCGAAATTTACTTTGCGCGGAGCGTCGGCCATTGCTTCGCCTTCGCTGCTCGAGCCGCGCGGGGTTTCAAACCACCGCACTCTTGGCCTCGAGGGAGATGGTGCCTTCGGCGTCGAGACGCAACGCCACTTCGACGATTTCGCGCTGGGCCGCTTCGACGTCGGCCAAACGAACTCCGCCCATTACTTCCATGTCTTCCTTGATGCGCTCGGCGGCGCGCTTGGACATGCTGGTAAAGATGTGGTTTCGGAGCGACTCCGAAGCCGTCTTCATGGCCATCGTCAGTTTCTCGACCGGCACGGCCTCGAGCAGCGAGCGCAGCGCGCGCGCGTCGAGCACCGACAAATCCTCGAAGGTGTACATGGCGCGACGAATCTCGGTCGCGAGCTCTTGGTTGCCCTCTTCCAGCACTCCGAGCAGCGCCTCGCCGGTCTCGCGGCCCATGCGGCGCACCAAGGCGGCGGAGCGAGCGATGCCGTCGACCGTGCGAACGGTGTCCTTCTGCGAGGTCGGCAGCTCCGCGGACAGTGCGGTCGCCACTTCCTCCAGCAGGGCCGAAGGGATCTCGGTCATGGTGCCGAGCCGCTCCAAGACCTGCGAGCGGCTCGCCTCCGGCAACTGCTCGAGCACGCGTGCCGCCTTTTCGTTGTCGAGCTGCGAGAGAATTGCGGCCACCAGCTGCGGGTGCTCGTTCTCCATCACGGAGGCGATCGCGGACGGCTCCGCCGCCGAGAGGCGCTCGAGCGCACTCTCTTGCTGATCGACGAAGATCTCGGCGGCCCGAGTCTCGCCCATGGCGCGCCCGGTCAGCTTGCGTAAGTAGCGAACGCCCCCGCGCGGCACCGCGACTGCCTCTTTGGTCTGCTGAATGAACTCCGCGTAGACGTGCTCGAGCGCGGTGGCGGGTACCGCCCGCATGTTCGAGGCGGCCTCGCGCAGCTTGCGCACATCCCCCGCATCCATCTCACTCAAGATGGGAGTCGCGGTGGCCTCGTCCAACGACAAGAGCATCAACACCGCCTTCTCTGGACCGCTCAACTCCATCACTTGGTCCAACCCTCATGCGAGAGCTGTGCCGTACTCGAGCCGGCGAGCGGGTGGGTCAGTAGCTACTCAGCCGGAAGCGCGGCCGGTTCACCTACACTCAGCCAACGACGCAGCACGACCGCCGCCGTGGCTGGGTCTTTCGCGGCCAACTCGAGGGCACGCGCGCGGATCTCGTCGGAAGCCGGCGGCGCGTCCTCCAACAGCAAGGTGCGCGCTTGGTCGGTGCCCAACTGAATCGTGTTGTCCTTGGTGCCGGTGATCAAACCGCCCAGCTGACCCTCGGTGATGACCGGGGCCGCCAAGGCCAGCGCTTCTGCGGCCTTCTTCGCACGGCTTCGGCGCCAAGCCATGATCACCGAAGCCACCAGCACCACCGCGACCAAGCCGGCCACCGCGAAGGGCAGGTAGCGACGGTACTTGGCCAGCGGATCGAGCACGGTCGCGTCGTCGCCGGTATCGAGCCGAGCGAATTGAACTGCGCGCAGCTCCACGTCGTCGCCGCGCTCGGCGTTGAAGCCGACCGCGTGCTTGACGATGGAAGACAACGCCAGCACCTCGTCCGCCGAACGCGGCACGAACACCGACTTTTCGCCGCGTTTCTCGTAGCGACCGTTGAGCACGACCGCGACGCTCAAGCGGCGGATTTCGCCAGGCGGGGTGGTGGTCTTTTGGGTAATGCGCTGCACCTCCCAATTGCGGGTCTGGCTACGGCGCACGCCGCCGCCGCCCGTCGCGGGCGTCACCTCGGCGTTTTCGCCCTCTTTGGCGTCAGGCAGGTTGGTCTTCGCGCCGGGCACGCCGGCCACGCCCGCCTCGCCCGCACCGTTCGACTCCTGGACCACGTGTTCGCTGCGGAGCGCGGTCTTGGCGGGCTCGTAGAGCTCCTCGGTGCGTTCCTTGGCAGCTGGGTTGAGCTCCACGTTGACGCGCACGTCGGCGTTGCCTGGGCCCACCACTCGCTCGAGCTGAGCCTGCGCGTCGCCCTCGAGCTGAGAGGCGATCACCCGCGACTGCTCGGCACCCTCCCCTGCCAGATCTCCGCCGCCCGAAGCGTCAGAGTTCGGACGGTGAAGCGTCAAGCCTTCGGTGCTGACCACGGACACGCGGTCCTTGCTCAGACCGGGCACCGCCATGGACACCAAGTAGACGACCGCCGCCACCTCACGCCGGCCAAAATTGGCGGAATTTGCGAGCTTGACGACCACCGACGCGGAAGCGCTCTCTTCGCGCGATGCGAACAAGCGGTGCTCCGGCAGTACCAAGTGCACGCGCGCGCCTTTCACGCCCTCCACGCTCATCACCGAGCGCGCGAGCTCGCCTTCGAGCGCGCGTCTCAGATTGATATTCTGCTCGAATTCGGTGGCGCCGATGCGCGAGCGATCGAAGATCTCGAAGCCCACGCTGCCTCCGCGCGGCAGGCCACCCGCCGCCAATTCCAGCCTCAAACCGGCGACTTTTTCCTCCGGGACCAGGATCTGCGAGCCGTTCGCGGAGAGCTGATACGGCACTTGCTGCGTCTTCAGCTTTTCGACGATCTGAGCGGCGTCTTCGGTGCTGAGCTCGCTGTACAGCGTGGAGAAATGCTCACGAGAGCCGAGCACGGAGAGCAGGCTCACCCCGATCAGGACCGCGGTCGTGAAAAAGACCAGTGCGATGCGCTTGGGCGTGGGTAGACCAGCCCAGAAGTCAGTCAGCTGCTTCAAGAACGCACGGGCTTTTTCGGGCATGATCCTTCGTTATCGCTCCAACAAAACTGCTTAAATCTGCATCCGCCACAGCTCATAGAAGGCATCCACGACCTTGTTACGGATGTTGCCGACGAGCCGCAGTTCGATATCTGCCTTGCTAAGCGCAAGCATTGTGCCGTGAATGTCGTCGCGCGTTCCGGCCGCGAATTCCTTGCCCACCGCTTCCGCGTTCTGGATGCTGTCGTTGGCGTTGCCGACGACGTTCTTCAGTAAGTCCTCGAAGATCGCGCCGCCCGACGGGTCGACAGCGGTGTCTTTGGAAATGGGCGCCGGGTCGACCTGCACCGGTTGGTGCGGGGCGATCAGCGAAATCCCGGGCCCATCGATCGGAATCATCGCATTTACCGGCCAATATCCAGTGCTGAGCGGCCCATTTGCTTGACGGTGTCGATACTCGTCACCCCGGCCTCGTAGGCACGAGAGGCGGTGATCATGTTCACCATCTCCTCGACCGCGTTCACGTTCGGGTACTCCACGTAGCCGCTCGCGTTCGCGTCTGGATGGCTGGGCTCGTAGACCATCATGCCCTGGCGCGTATCTTCTTGAATTCGCGCCACTTTCACGCGGGAAACGCCGCCTTGGGTGGCCATCACGCCCTGCTCGTTGTCGAGCCCAATGGCCTCGAACACCGGGTCCAAGCGCTTGTACGGGCCACCGGCGTCGGTGCGGGTAGTGCGCGCGTTGGCCAGGTTGGAGGCCACCGTATTCATGCGTGTCCGCTCGGCCGAGAGACCCGAGGCCGCGACTTCCATCGCACTAAAAACGCCGAGCATGGCTCAAACTCCTACTTCTGTTGGGGGGTGGGTACTCATGGCTGCCTAGCCTTTGGCGTCGCTTGCAGCGAAATGTATGCCGCGCAATTCGGCCGAGACGATGGCCGACACCGTGTCGTAGCGAAGCTGATTGGCCGCTACCTTGGCGGCCTCGCGGTCGAGCGAGACGTAGTTCCCGTCGTTGCCCACGCCCGCAGAAAGGTCCTGAAAAGTGCGGCCTTCGAGCTGCGCGGTGCCCTCACCGCCGGTACTGAGGTGAGCCGCGTTGGTGCGCCGCATCGCGACGTTCAGCGCGCCGTCGAAGCTGGCGCCGTCCGTGGTCTCGACGCGCGCCAAGTCGTTCGGCTTGTAGCCGGGCGTGTCGACGTGCGCGACGTTCGACGCGAGGACGGAGTGTCGCTCGAGGTGGTAGTCGAGCGCACTGTGGAGTGGTTGGATAGAGGCGAAGAGATCCGCCATGACGGGTCCCTTCAGCACGAGCCGTGCCACGCTCAGACTCCCAAAATTTATTTGCTCAAGCTTTGTTTTTGGCCTCCGTTCTTGGCATCCGAAGCCGGCGAACCGCCCTGGGGTCGATTTGACCCCCCTGGGGTGCATGGATACCCAGGCATAGTTGCCGCAGTTTTAAGGCGATTCGATAAATATGCTGCGAAGTGGGCAGGTCAACCCCGACCCGTACCCCCCTCTGGTGCTGCGTGTAGGCCGTCTGGAGCCGAAATCAGAAGCGCCAAGGGATCAACGCTGGATCGCCAGCGCGTCGACAGTTGGCCCGTTGGTTGCTTTAGCCGGACTCGCAACGAAGAGGGCAAAGGGAATCACCAAATGGATCACTCGACACTCAATCACAGCGCGGCAGGTTTCGGTGAGTTCGCAGACGACGACTACACCTCGGGTGTGTTCGAGTCGAAGGGCTCGGAATCAGTCGAGGTCGCGCGCATCGTCGTCGCCGACGACGCAGCCGTTGCGGTCGTCGCGACCGAAGACGAAAGCGACGACGCTCTCGATAGCGTCGACGCCGAGGTTGCGACGCTGGCCCCTGCCGAAGCGCGCACGCTGCCGAGCAGTATGCAAGGCGTGGTCGGCCTCTCCGATTCGCTGGTCGATGTCTACCGAGTGATCGACCGCGTTGCCGACACGCTGTGCACGATCCTGATCACGGGCGAGAGCGGCACGGGCAAAGAGCTCGTCGCCAAGGCCGTGCACAAGCAGAGTCAGCGCACGAGCAAAGCGTTCGTTGCCATCAACTGCGGCGCGATTCCGGAAGCCCTGCTGGAGAGTGAATTGTTCGGTCACGCGCGCGGCGCCTTTACGGGTGCGCACGCCAACAAGGTCGGGCGTATCGCGCTGGCCGAAGGTGGCACGCTGTTCTTGGACGAAATCGGTGAAATGCCGCTCAGCTTGCAGGTCAAGCTGCTGCGCGTCCTGCAAGCTCGCGAGTACTCACCGGTCGGCGATAACCGCATCCTCAAAGCCGACGTGCGCATCGTCGCTGCCACCAACGTGAACCTCGAAGCAGCCGTCTTGGCCGGCACTTTCCGGGAAGATCTGTACTACCGCCTGAACGTGATTCACTTGGCGGTGCCCGCCCTGCGTGAACGCAGCGAGGACGTGCCGCTCTTGGCGCAGCACTTTTTGAGCAAGGCCAAGGAGAAGATGGGCAAGGGCGGCGATCTGGAGATCTCCCGCGCCGCGGCGCAGCTGCTGTCCGAGTACCAGTGGCCGGGCAACGTCCGCGAACTCGAAAACACCATCGAGCGCGCCGTGCTCTTGTGCGCGGGAACCAGCATCGACCCGAAGGATCTTCCGCAGCGTGTCTGTGGCCTCGGCACCGAGAAGCGCATCACTCCCCGCTTGCCCGATACCGGCATCGATCTGCGCAACGCCGTCGAGTCCTTCGAGAATCAACTGATCCGTCAAGCGCTGGAGCGCACCAAGTGGAACAAGAAGCAAGCCGCGACCTTGCTCGGCTTGAATCGCACGACTCTGGTGGAGATGTTGAAGCGCAAGCGCATCGCGCCGCGCGCGGCCTGATCGGCTTGTTCTGACGGGGCGATCGCGATCCCGCATCGCAGCTCACGACGACGCGCTGTGCCCGCGCGGAGCGGCTCCCGGATTTCTACCACCGAGCCGCAGAGATCGCAGAGCCAGCGCAGAGATCGAACAGCGTCCCATCAACTACGGAATGCACCCGAGAACAGGCTCAGCTTTTGGGTCAACGATGCAAGCCGTCGCTTGCATTATTCACTGCGTAAACGGCCGCCCCGAGCAAACCCAAAGCTCCCACCCTTCCCTCTCTGCGATCTCTGCGGCTCGGCGGTAAAAAATCTTGGAGCGGATCAATGACGCATTGAGCCGAGGCGTGGGCGCTCGCGGTCCAGCAGCGCAGCTCACGGCGCGCTCGGTTCCGCACTTTGACGCCGAAGGCTGAGTGCGACGCGACGAGACTCGTGACCATCAAAAAATCCTGGCCCGATAGTTGCCATGTGCTGGCTGAGCAGCGTGCGAACTCGGGTAAAAACAGCGCTTTTGCGCGGCAGCGTCAGTATTTCGGCGCTGGTTGGTGCCATGTTTCTGGCAACGCCGGCGCACGCCGAGGGCTACCTGTTGGACGGCAACTTTGGCATCGGCAGTGGGCTCGAAGGCGGCGATACCGGAACGGGCCAGTTCGGTTGGCGACGCGCGAGGCTACGCATCACTACCGGAATGGATTTTCGCAGTGACGAATCACAGGCCGAATCCTGGGGATTTCGCGCGTTTGCCGAGATCGAGAAGCGCGCCACGCTGGGCGGCGAAGCGCGTTACGAGCGCTGGCTCTCGCACAACGTTGGCGCGTATGGCGGAGTGATTGGTGTCGTTACGCCAGAGAGTCTGTTCGGCCTCACGACGGGCATGGACCTCGTGATCCCGTTCGGCAAACGTGCAGGCCTGTTTATCGAACCCTCTTTCAGTGTGCTGCCCGTGGGCAGTGACCTGCCGAGCTCGGGGCCGTTGGTTTGGCTGCTGTTGTCGGCTGGGCTCAAGCTGGGATTATGAAGCATGAAGTCGACTCGAGCCCCGCGATTTTCCCGGCAAACGGTCGTGCGAGCGCTGTTCGCACTGCTCGCGTTGTGCGTGCTCGGCCTCACGCAATTGCTCGGTAGTACCGGCTGCTCGAGCGGCGCCATCTGCTATCGCAACACGGATTGCCCGTACGCTTCCGACTGCAAGCAGGGGACGTGCGTTCGGCGCACCTCCAGCGAAGCGAGCTTCGCGGGCAGCAGTTCGGACGACGACGCCACCGCGGGCGAGCTCGACGCGAGCCAAACGCCTGACGCCAACTGACAGAGGTTTGCCACGTGGCCCGGCCGGTCGTGCGGCGGCGTCCACGGATTCGGCATGATTCAGGGCCGATCGCCCTGCGCAACGGCTTGGCACTCGAGTTGCTTTGCAAGTGATCGGAGGTTCCCATGTTCCGGTCTCTGAATATCGCTGCCACTGGTATGGCCGCCCAGGAAACGCATCTCGAAGCGATTTCCAACAACATGGCGAACAGCAACACCGTTGGCTACAAGAAGCAGCGGGTCGACTTCGAAGATCTGCTCTACCAAACGGTACGCGCCGCCGGAGCTCCCACCGGCCAGAGCACGATGAACCCCACCGGGCTACAGCTCGGGACCGGCGTTCGCGTCGTGGGCACCTCTCGCCAGTTCGCCGAAGGCACGCTCAGCCAAACCAACAATCAGCTCGATGTCGCCGTCGAAGGCAACGGCTTTCTGGCCGTGATGCAGAACGACGGCACGCTCGCCTACACCCGAAACGGCGAGCTCAAGACCGACGGTACGGGGCGAATCGTAAATCACGATGGCCTGCCACTCGACCCCGCCATCACGATCCCGCAGGGCGCAACTCAGATCAGCATCGGCTCGAACGGTCAGGTCACCGTGCAGATGCCAGGTGAGACCAACCCCACCGAAATCGGCCAGCTCACCGTGAGCAGCTTCATCAACGACAATGGCCTACGCGCCATTGGTCACAACTTGTTCATGCCGACGCTAGCGAGCGGCGAAGCGCAGACCGGCGAACCCGGCACGGACGGCCGCGGCACGCTGATGCAAGGCTCGCTCGAGCAATCGAACGTAGATATCGTCGAAGAAATGGTGGGCATGATTTCCGCCCAACGCTCGTACGAGATCAACTCCAAGGTCATCTCCACCGCCGACGACATGCTGCGCGCGGCAACGCAGATGCGGGGTTGATGCACGTCATGACAAAGCGTTCACTGCTCGCCTTTCTGCTCGCAAGCTCGTTTTGCCTCTCGGCCAGCGCCGAGTTCGAGCAGACGATCGACGGTGCGCGCATTCACCTCAAAGACGTGAGCGACGGCTACGACGAAGGCGACCTCGCCGGCCTGGACTTGGGTCCGGCGCCGCCGCCCGGCAGCTCGCGCTTGCTCTCGCGCGGCGAGGTCGAAAACCAACTGCGTGCCGCCGGCGACGACGCCAAGAGCCTGCGCATGCCCGCCGCTTTGCGTGTAAAGAGCGCAGCCAAACGCTGGTCGCCCGAGGAACTGCGCGCCGCACTCACCCCAAAGCTGATCGCGGCCTTGCCGCTCGGCCTCACCTTCAAGGCCGCCAAGCTGAACCGTTCGCTGGTCACCTCACCCAGCGTGACCATCGGTGCCGCGCACTTCCCGAAATTCCCCAAACGTGAGGGAGAGCTCACGCTGACCGCTACCGTCGACTTGCAACAAGAGGGCGTCACGGTCCTGCGCGTGCCAGTCACGGTCGTCGTGCTGGTCACCGAGGCGGGGACGCGCGCCGCGGCCAGCAAGGGTGCACGCGTCAACTTGGTGATCCAGCGCGGCGCCGCGCGTGTCAGCGCCTTGGCAACCGCCATGTCAGATATCGAACTCGGCGCTGTCGGCCTGTTCCGGGTTGCGAGCACCCAGCGGGTGCTGCGCGCTCGGTTGCTCAGCTCGGATGCAGCGGAGGTGGTCGAATGATTCGCGCTGCCCGCTACGGACTCGTGTTCTTCGGCCTACTGAGCTTGGCGCCCGCCTGCGGCCCCAATCACATTCAGCCCTTCACCGCGCGCGACCGCAAGTACGAGCCCGGCGAATACGCAGCGCTGCGCGCCGACGCCCGTCCGTCCAAGGGCTCGATCTATAGCGAAGCACAGCCGGGCTACCTGGAAGATACACGCGCGCTGCGTATCGGCGATGTCGTCATGGTTCGAATCAACGAGAACGCCCAAGCCCAAGGCGGCGCGACCACGAACCTGAAGAAGGAAACCAATCGTTCGGCAGGCATCGATTCCCTGCTCGGGCTGATGCCGGCGCTGAAAAAGGCCTATCCGAACATGGACCCGGCCGAGCTCGTCAAGATGGCCTCCAGCTTCGACTTCGAGGGCTCGGGCAAGACCGAACGCGCCGGCAAGCTGAGTGGGCTCATCGGCGTACGTGTAAAGCAAGAGCTACCGAACGGCGACTTGTTCGTCGAAGGCACCAAAGTCGTGATGATCAATCACGAAGAACAACACCTGTACGTGTCGGGCGTGATCCGCACCTCCGACATCGCACCCGACAATTCGGTCGACTCGTCGCTGATTGCCGATGCGCGCGTCGAGTTCACGGGCCGCGGCGACATCAACGACCAAGTCGAACGCGGTTGGCTCACCAAGATCCTCGATTTCGTGAATCCATTCTGATGGTTACCCCAAATTCCACTGGTTTTTCGCAGCACTCCGCGGTTGGGCGCTGGCTCTTTGCGTGGGCCCTCGCCTTGTTGCTGCTGCTCTCGGGCCGCGCGGCGCGCGCCGATAAGCTGCGCGATCTGACGGACGTCGTCGGGGCTCGCGACAACCAGCTGGTCGGCTACGGCGTCGTCACGGGCCTGAACGGCACTGGCGACGACATCACCGTGCCTTTCGCGCAGCAATCCTTGCGGGCCCTGATGCGTCGGCTCGGCATTCAGGTCGATCCCAAGCAGGCGCGCCTGCGCAACGTTGCCGCAGTGATCGTCACCGCCACGATTCCTCCGTTCGTCCGCGAGGGCTCGCGCCTCGACATCACCGTCTCATCCATGGGTAACGCCAAATCGCTGCGCGGCGGGGTCTTGGTGCAGACGCCGCTCCGCGGCGCCGATCGCAAGACGTACGCGGTGGGGCAAGGGGCGCTCGTGGTCGGCGGCTTCAATGCGGGCGGCCTCAATGGCAGCAACGTGCAAGAGAACGTCACGACCACCGCTCGGGTACCCACCGGCGCGCTGGTCGAACGCGAGATCAAGATGAACTACTGGGCCAAAGAGACGCTCACTCTCGCCCTCCGCAATCCGGACTTCGGCACCGCCCAGCGCGTGGTCGAAGCCCTGGAAAAAGCCCTGGGAAAGGACAGCGCAAAGGCTTTGGACGCCGGCTCGGTGGAAGTCAAAGCCCAAGGTGATCTCAAGGGCAAGCCGGTCGAGCTGATTTCCAAGCTGGGCGACGTCGACGTGGATCCGGTCACTTCGGCGCGAGTCGTGATCAACGAACGCACCGGCACGATCGTGGCGGGCGGCGATGTGCACCTATCGCCCGTCGCCATCGCGCAAGGCGGAATCACGATCGCCATCCAAGAAACTCAGCAGGTCGTCCAGCCCAACGCGTTCGGCAATGGTCAAACCGCGACGACTCAGAACAGCAACGTCGAGGCGAACGAAAAGGGCCCCGCGCTGACCTACGTCAAGGGCGCGGCCACGCTCGCCGACGTCGCGCAGTCGCTGTCCACCCTCGGCGTCACGCCGCGTGAACTTGCGAGTATCCTGCAAGCATTGAAGGGCGCTGGCGCGCTTCGTGCAGAGATCGTGATTCAATGATCCCCATCGGCGCCATCGGGTCGGCTACGGTCTCTGGCACGCAAGCGGCGGGTGGCCCCGCCAAGGCCGAGGCGCCGGACCCCAGCGTGCTCAAGGCCGCGAAGGACTTCGAATCGATCTTCGTGCGCCAGATGCTCAAGTCGCTCGAGAAGACGACCGCCGCCGGCGGCAACACCAAGCCCACTGCCGGGCAAAGCACCTACGGCTCGATGATCGTCGACACCCTGTCCGAGTCCATTTCCAAGGGCGGCGGCCTAGGCCTGGCGGACGTCGTGGCCCGCAGCATGATGGCCGCCCACCCCGTCGCCAAGCCTGCGCTTGGCGGCCCGGGCTCCGCCGAAGGCGCTCCGGGCGCCGCTCCCAGTTTGATCCCCGCCCTCAAGCCACTGAAATAAAACATCTTTTTTTGCCGCCCGCAGCCCCCAGAGATTTCTCTAAAGCCTTTCCCATGACTACCGTTCCTCTTTTCAAGAATCGTTTGTTGGAGTTCCCCTCCAGCGGCGGTTCCGTTCGGAGGAGTTCATGAAAGGTATCACTGGCAACCCCGTCCTCGATGCGTACCAGCGAGGCGGAGTTAACAAAGTTGGCGCAGCCAAACCCGCCGAGCAGGCCGGTCCGGTTACGCCAAGCGCCAGCGGCGGTCCGAGCAGTCAGGCCGTCGAGGTGTCCATCTCGCATGCGGCCAGAGATCTGGCAGCAAACAGCAGCCAGCCCATCAATCACGCCAAAGTGGAAGACGTGAAGAATCAGATCAGTCAGGGCACGTTCCACGTCGATTCGAAGAAGATTGCAGAGCGACTACTGAGCGCGCTCGGGTGAAGTCATTGGCCGTACAGCGGCGAATGACGGCCCGAGCCGCTCCCTAGCGCAGGAACATTGGAGATCGCAGCGGTGAAGGCAGTTGAACATCAAGAGCTAACCGACACGTTGTCAGCGCTGGAAGCGCTGCACGAGGCGGAATGCGTGGTGTTGACCAAGCTGGATCGCGCGGCTCTCGACAGCATCACCGAGCAGAAGCTGGTTTTGTGTGAGCGCTTGCAGGCGCTCGCCAACGAGCACCCGCCCCGCGCCGAGCATCGCGGCAGCCTGGAACGCATCCGGCGCTTGGCCTTCAAGAATCGCCTGCTGGCGATGCACGCCCGTGACGCGGTCCGCACCGTGTTGACCGAGGCCGGCTTGACGCCGCCGATGCAACAGTTCGGCTCCCAACGGCCAAGCACCATCCAAGACGGCATACGCGTCAATTGGAAGGGCTAAGAGCATGGCTGGCCTCACTCAACTCCTGAACGTAGCGCGCGACGCCTTGACGGCGCAGAGCTACGGGCTCAACGTCACCGGCCAGAACATCTCGAATGCCAGCACCCCTGGCTATGTGCGCCGGGTGGCGCTGCTCGAGACGCAAAACCTCGGTACCCAGAGCGGCGGCGGAGTTCGCGCGGTCGGCCTCGACCGGGTCACCAACGATTTCATCGAGCGTCGCGAGAACCAAGCGACCGGCACGTCTTCGGCGGCCACCACGCGCGACCAAACGCTCGCCTCGATCGAAGCGCTCTTCAACGACGGCGGCGGCACCGGCCTCGGCTCCGCGCTGAACGACGTCTTTGCGTCGTTTTCTGCGCTGGCCGCCAACCCGAACGACACGACCACCCGCGCCAACGTGATTGCCGCCGCGAGCGCGTTCGCCGACCGGGCGAACGCCACGGGCAATACGCTGGCTCAGACCAAGATGGATCTGAAGCAGCAGGGTCAGGACACGGTCGATCAGGTCAACCAACGCGCCCAAGAGATCGCCAAGCTGAACATGCAGATCGCGCAAGCGACCATGCAGGGTGACGATGCCTCCGACCTGAAGGATCAGCGGACCGAGAAGATCCTGAACATGTCCGGGATGATCAACACCCATACCTTCACGGATGGCTCGGGCAACACCGTGGTGCAGGTCGCGGGCACCACCATCGTGGATGGTCAGCACGCGCGCTCGCTTTCGCTGGATCTCGACTCGAGCGGTTCTTTGCAGCTGTTCGCCAATCAATCGGGCGGCGGAAGAAGCGAAATTACGCAATTTTTGACGGGCGGCAAGCTCGGCGGCATCAAAGAAGCGCGTGACAAAGATCTGTTCGACGTCTCGCAGAAGCTCAACGCGCTGGTGTTCGACGTGGCCACCGCGGTCAATACGCAGCACGCGGCCGGCGTCGGTGCCGACGGCGGCACTGGTCGCAACCTATTCGACATCGGCACGAGCTCCACCAACGCCGCCCGTGACGTGCGCGTCTCGGTAGACGTATTCGATCACCCGGAGCGCATCGCGGCCGCGAGCAACGTGTTCTCGACGCCCGGCGGTTCGGACAACGCGGTCGCCTTGAGCAAGATTTTCGACACCCAAATCGCGGTGGGCAACAGCAAGACGGCGGCGCAAGCCTACGGTGATTTGATCGGCAGCATCGGCAGTACCCGCGCCAACAGCCAGCGCGACGTCGAGACGCAAAGCGCGATCTTGACCCAAGTTCAGAGCATGCATCAATCGCAGAGCGGCGTTTCATTGGACGAAGAGATGGTGAACCTCACCAAGTTCCAGAACGCCTATCAGGCCGCCAGCAAGATGATTGGCGTCGCCGACCAGCTGATGCAAACCCTGCTCAACACGGTGGGCCGATGAGGGTCACCGAACAGATGCGCTACGACAGCGTGGCGAACAACCTCTCGCAGCTCAGCGCTCGCCAAGCCAAAGCCGCACAAGAGGCCCAGACCGGCGTGCGCGTCAGCTTGCCCTCGGACGACCCGATCGCCGCCGCCCAGCTCGCGCGTTTGAGCGCTTCGCAGAGCCAGGTCAGTGCCCGTCGCAGCACCATCAGCTCCGTGCGCGGGGACGCCGAGCTCGCCGAATCCTCGCTCCAGCAAGCCTCCGATCTGATGGCGAGCGCCAAGGAGCTCGCCATGCAGGGCGGGAACGGTTCCTTGGGCGCCACCGAACGCCAGGGCCTCGCCCTCCAGGTCAAAGACATCCGTGATCAGCTGATCGGCATCGCCAACACCAAGGGCACCTCGGGTTACCTTTTCGCGGGCAGCGCCACCGAGACCAAGCCGTTTTCTGCGACCGGCGCCTTCAGCGGCAACGACGATTCGCACGTCGTCGACATCGGAAACTCGACGCCGAGCACGGTCAACGCCAGTGGAGCGAAGGCCTTCACCGCAGCGGGCGGCCGCGACGTGTTCGCCGACCTCGACGCACTTTACAACGCGTTGAACGCCAACGACGTAGCCGCTATCGGGACCTCGCTCGATGGCATCGACATCTCGCGCAGCCAAATCACGAACGCCCAGGCGGCGGTCGGCATCACCCTCAACAAACTCGACGCCAGTGATTCCGTGCAGAGCGCGCTCGACCTTTCGAACTCGAAGAGCCAAAGCGACCTCGGTGCAGCCGACCCGGCCAAGGCCTACTCGACCTTGGTGCAGCTGAACAATGCGCTGCAGCAGTCGGTCTCGGTCGGCAAGAGCATCCTCGATATGGCTGCTTTCAAGCAGTTCTGAGCTCAGCGACGCGAACACTTTCGCCCTGGCACGCGACATGCAGACGATAAGGTAGCCATGCTCATCGTCACTCGCCGCAAGGGTCAGCGTATCGTTCTCGGCAATGACATCGAGATCGTGATTACCGACATCTCGCGCAGCGGCGTGAAGATCGGCATCATCGCACCGAGCTCGCTCACCATCCTGCGTGGCGAAGTAAAAGACGCTGTCGAGCAAGCCAATCGCGAATCACTCGAGAGCAACTTCTCGCTCCCGCCCGTCGCGGCACCGAGTAGCGAAGCATCCGGCGCGTCTGCGAGCGACACGCCGCCCGCTGCGGCCGTCGCGACCGCGGTCATCCCTGCCGCGCCTGCGTTGTCCGAGCGCTGAAGCGCTCGTCAACGAAGTGGCAGCGCGCGTCGTCAAAGCTTCGACGCCCCAAGCAATCAAGCGTTCGTGAACCGACGCTCAGCTGGCTCATTTCCGAGACCAAACGCGCAATATCGCGTTTTCCCCGTGAAATCAGCCACCAATTCGCTTGGCACGAATCATGGATTGTAGGCCTTCGCGCGTAACCGCGCTGGCCATCGATGTCCTTCGATCTCGCACAGCTCAAAGCAAGCTTCTTCCAGGATAACTTGGCGCGTGCGCGTTTGAGCGCCGACGATCGAGGATTGGTCGAGAGCTCTCGGAGTGAGGCGCACGTCGTCGAGCTCGACGACGGCACACCGGTGCTGCAACAGGGCTCCCACCTACTGGGCGCAGATTTCGATCCCGAATCGCTCTTGGACGTGACCAAGCGCGCGGGCTCCCCGGTGACGTTCGTCGTCTTCGGCATCGGCATGGGTCACACCGTCCGCGGCTTGCGCGCGTTCAGCTCGGCGCCGCTGGTCGTATTCGAGCCCGATCCAGGGCTGCTACGTAGCTTCTTCGAAAACGGTCCGAGCGATCTCAGCGACGTCCCCATCGTCTGCTCGCTCCACGATCTCACCCAAATTTGGCCGAGGCTCTCCAATGGCAAGCAAAGCGTCACAGTCGTCAATACCCCCGGATACAGCGAGCTCTTTCCCGAGCAAGCGCAGAGCGTGCGCCAGACGGTGGGCGAGCTGGTTCAGCGCAGCGGTGTCAACGACGCGACACACCGACTACGAGCCCGAATCTGGATTCAGGACGTGTTCGCGAACATCGAGCTCCTACGTGAGCACCCGACTTTCCTGGCACTCGCTGGGCAGTATCAAGGTGTACCGGCGTTTATCGTCGGTGCCGGCCCGTCACTCGGCAAGAACGGACGACTATTGGCCGACGCCGCGAAGAAGGGCATCGTCTTCGCCCTCAACTCCAGCGCCCGAGCCCTCGATAGCTACGGGGTCGAGCCGCAAGTCCTAGCCTGCATGGAGTCGATCGATGTATCGCACCTGTTCGAAGGTGTGTCGTACATCGATCGCGTCGCGCGGGCGGTGAGCTTGACCGCGCATCCGCAGAACCTGCGCAAGGGAGGCGGCCCGCTGCTTCCCATGTTCGAGGGCATCCCGCAGCAAGATTTGCCGCTCACCACCCTGCTTGGCTTTCCTGGTCTATCGGTTTCCGGCAGCGTCTCCACGTTGGCGTTTTCGCTCGCGCAGCGCCTTGGTTGCTCACCGATCGTGTTCGTCGGCCAAGACCTGGCCTACACCGACGGCAAGGCCTACGCGCCGGGCTCTGCGTACGAGGCGTCCCGAGTTCGGCTGGGCGCGGACGGTCAGAGCCTCGAGCACGATTGGTGCGAGACGCTGAAGACGACGCACAATCAGGGCGAAAACAAGATGATCGACCACGAGCCGCTGCTCGAGGTCACGGCTTGGGGCGGCGTCGGCAAGGCGATGAGCACGGTGGGCTTTTCGGCGGTGCGCGCTTGGCTCGAGAGCGCGAGCATCACCCTCGCGCGTGAGCGCCCCGACACTCGCTTGGTGAACGCGACCGAAGGTGGAGCGCGCATCGGCGGCTTCGAAGAGTGCCGGCTCGCGGAGCTGCTCGCTACCCTGCCCGAACGAGACATCACCGCCGCCTCTCTGCTTCGAGACGCGGAACGGGTTCAAGCTCCGCTCGGCAGTGCGCGTCTCGCAACTTGGTGCGAAGAACAGGCGGCGCTCGCCCGCACCGTGCGCCACGCCGCGCGTCGGCTCAGGCGCCTAGGCGAAGCCAGCCTCGCTGCGCTCGACCAGAACCACCCAAGCAAGATCAGCAAAGGCTTTCAGAAGCTGGAGATCGCTGAGCTTGCCCTGAAGCAAGCCGTGCGACGCATGCCGTTTGTCGACGCCTGGACACATGCCGAAATAGATCGCGCAGTCGAAGCGAGCGGCTCACTGGAGAGCGCCAAGGACGACCAGGACAGCGCTCGCCGCTCGGTATCGCTCGAGCTCTCGCTGGGCTCGGTGATCGAGCAAGGAGCCGGTGAGATCGAGCGCCAGCTGATGAAGCTCGGCGAGAGCTTCCGCCAACTACCGCCGAAGGCAGTCGAACAGATCTAGGACATGACCGAGTCGTGATCCCAGTACCCCCACGCACCCGAAGAAGGAACCCGTCATGATCAATATGAAGTCCAATATCCAGGCGCTCGACGCGCAGCAGAAGCTGAACACGACCCAAATGGCCGTGAACAAGAGCTTCCAGCGCCTGTCCAGCGGCTTTCGTATCAACACTGCCGCCGACGACGCGGCGGGCCTGGCCATCAGCGAGAGCATGAAGTCGCAGATTCGGTCCTACACCGTGGCCGAGCGCAACGCGAGCGACGCGATCTCGATGACGCAAACGGCAGAAGCGTCGCTGGGCGACATGCACGACATTTTGGGCCGCATGCGTGAGCTAGCCATGCAAGCCGCCAACGGCGACATGACCCAAGTCGACCGCGGCTACATCGACACCGAGTTCAAATCCTTGCAGTCGGAGATGTCTCGCATCGAAGGCTCGGCGCGCTTCAACGGCCGACAGCTCGTCGCCGCCAACCCGGACAACGTGACCTTCCAGATCGGCCTCGACAACACGGCGTCCGACCAGATCACCCTCACCTTCGGCGGTCTGAGCCTGAGCACCATCCTCTCGGCCACGACCAGCCTGAGCGGAGCGACCACCGGCAACGCTCTGGCGTCCCTGTCCCGCATCGACGACGCCATCCAGAACATCTCCACTGCCCGCGCCCGCTACGGCGCGACCCTGAACCGCCTGGACATCACCATTTCGTCGATTCAGACCATGCGTCTGAACATCACCTCCGCCAACTCGCGCATTCGCGACGTCGACGTGGCTACGGAAACCGCCATGCTGAGCAAGAACCAGGTGCTCGCCCAAGCCGGCGTCTCGGTCTTGGCTCAGGCCAATCAGCTGCCGCAGTTGGCCCTCAAGCTGCTGCAAGGCTGAGACGGCGCGACGCGCACGCCTCGCGGCTTTGCGCGAGGTAAATCACGTCAGACGCGCTGGGCGGACCCCGCGTCGGCGGACATGTAGGCAAAAAGCGCCCAAACTCCGCGTAGAGTGCCAGAGTTTCGCGCGATTTTTCCCTCAAGCCTTGGGACACCACTCCGTTCCTTGTGGGTGACGGGCAATGACGCCCCGACGAGCCAGTACCCCTGGCCTCGTGACCTCCAAGAAGGAGTATTCCAATGGCTATCAATATCCAAACCAACTACGCAGCACTCTCCGCACAGAAGAACCTCGGTCAGAACCAGAAGCTCCTTGCCGGTAGCTTCCAGCGGTTGTCGAGCGGCTACCGCGTCAACAGCGCGGCAGACGACGCTGCAGGCCTCGCGATCAGCGAGTCCATGAAGTCTCAGATCCGTTCGTACACGGTCGCGCAGCGGAACGCTTCCGATGCGCAATCGATGGCGCAAACGGCAGAAGGTGCTCTCGGCGACGTCCATGACATCATGGGTCGTATGCGCGAGCTGGCCATGCAGTCCTCCAACGGTGACTTGGGCACCACGGACCGCGGCTACATCGACACTGAATTCAAGTCGCTCCAGAACGAAGTGACTCGTATCCAAGGCTCGGCGAAGTTCAACGGCAAGCAGTTGATCAACGCCACCGCTGCGACCACGACGTTCCAGGTCGGTCTGAACAACGTCTCTTCTGACCAGATCAAGGTGACCTTCGGTGGTGTCAATCTGACCTCCATCACCGCGAACACCACGGACTTGAGCACCGCGACGCACGCACTCAACGCCTTGGCCACCATCGACACGGCGATCCAGAACGTCTCGACCGCCCGCTCGAACTTCGGTACGGCCATGAATCGTATGGACTTTGCGACCAGCAACATCCAAACGATGCAGCTCAACATCACGGCCGCGAACTCGCGCATCCGTGACGTGGACGTGGCGTCTGAAACCGCGAACTTGTCGCGCAACCAAGTGCTGACTCAGGCTGGCACGGCGGTTCTCGCCCAAGCCAACCAGATCCCGCAGTTGGCCCTGAGCCTGATCGGTCGCTAAGACTAGTCGGATTCAGAGGTAGGTTCGGGCCGCTAACTTCTCGGAGTTGGCGGCCTGTCCTGCTTTGTGCTCCGCGAAAAAAGCGCAAAAAGCGCTGTAGATGAGCCAAATCCGGCCGTTCAATAGAAGTAAGAATCATGGCAGACAGCAGCCTGAGCGGAGTCGGATCGGGGATTGACACCTCGAGCCTCATTTCGGGTTTGGTCAACGCCGACTCGGGGCGCCTCACGGCGCTCAAGAACAAGCAGACCTCGACGAACTCCGCCATCTCGACGTTGTCAGACATCAGCTCGAGCCTCGGCACACTGCAAAGTGCGGTCGACGCGCTGAGCACCGCCAGCGGCGTCGGCAGCTTCTCCGGTACATCGAGCAACCCGTCAATCGCGATTAGCACCACTGGCAACGCGCAGCCGGGCGCCTACTCGATGAAGGTGACGCAGCTCGCCAAGGCGCAACGCACTTATTCGAACACCTACGCTTCGGCCAGCACCGCCAACGGTCAGAGCGGCACGCTCAGCCTGCAAGTAGGCACCGGCACTGCCACCGACATCAACATCGCGGGAACCGATACGCTCGACCAAATCGCCGCCAAGATCAACGGCGCGGGTGCACGCGTCAGCGCCTCCGTGTTCTACGACGGCACCGACTATCGGCTGCAGGTGCGCGGCTTGGACACGGGCAAAGACAACGCGATCACCTTCACCCAGTCAGGCCTGGATTTGGGCTTGAACGTCACGGCAAACACCGTCCAAAAGGCGCAAAACTCGATCGTCAACATCGACGGTTTCGACGTGCAGCGTTCGACCAATCAGGTAGTCGGCGCGATTCAAGGGGTCACCTTGGCACTGACCGCGACCACCACCGAGCCGGTCGATGTGACCGTAGCCGCGGACTCGCAAGGCCTAGCCACCAAGATCCAATCGATCGTGACCGCATACAACTCCGTGCTGTCCAAGATCAACACGGCAGCTGGCAAGGGCTCGACCAAAGCGGGCAACTCCGAGCTCGCAAGTGATTCCACCTTACGTGGCATCACCAATCGCCTCAGCACTGCGCTGCAAACCATCAGCGGCAGTGGCAAGTACAACACCCTCGGCGCCGTTGGCCTCAGCCTGCAGAGGGACGGCAAGCTCGCGCTCGACACCACCAAGCTCAACGCAGCCGTCACCGCTGATCCGAGCGCCGTCACCGCGCTGTTCGCCGGCACCAGCACCAACGGCACCACGACCACCGGCGTCATGGGCACGTTGAGCAAGGCCATCAAAGCCTACAACCAGACGGGCACCGGGCTACTGACGCAACATCAAACCGACATGCAAAACCGCGTCAAGACGATGACGGACAGCGTCAATCGCGAGCAAGATCGGCTCGATCGCTACCAAGCACTGCTGCAAAAGCAGTTCTCCGCGATGGACACCAACGTCACATCGAACAACAACGACATGAGCTACCTCAGCAAGCTCTATAGCTCCAGCTCCGGCTGATCCAAGGGACCACGTAGATGCTCGAGTCCGCCGCCGCCGCCCGCTACACGCAAGTTCGCAACACCACCTCGACCCCCGGTGAGTTGCTGCTGGCGCTCTATGACGGTCTGTTCCGCTTCTTGAATGGTGCCAAACTGTGCTTCGAGCAAAAGCAGCATGCGCGAGCTCGCGAGCTGCTCTCCAAGTCGCACGCCATCTTGTCGGAGCTGACGATCGCGCTCGATCACGACGTGGCTCCCGAGCTATGCGGCCAGCTCGAAGGCTTGTACGGATTTTGCATCGACCGGATCCAAGTGGCCAGCCGCAAAGCCGACACGGTACCGATCGACGAAGTGACGCGCGTCCTCACCCCCTTGCGCGAAGCGTGGGTCATCGCCGTCCCCAAGGCGATCCAAGAAGCCCATGCGGCCCAAGGCGCGCGATGACCACCGCGAGCGCCCCCAACGCGCCCGCCTTGGCGAAAAAGCCGCATGACCCGAGCTATGAGTTCGGGCGACGCGAGGCTGAAGTGGTGGCCCGCTTTCCAAGCGGAAAGCGCGTTGCAGTCGTGCGTGGCCGCGATCGCTCGTACCCCGGTCTGCGCAGCGTGGCGCCGAGCACGTTGGCGTTCTACGAAGCTTTCGCACCACTGATCCGCGGCAAGCACGTGCTCGACGCGGGCTCCGGCTCGGGCCTCGGCACGCGCATTTTGTGCGACTACGCGCCGCACGTCACAGCCCTCGACAACGACGTACGGGCGCTGGAATTTGGCCGCGAATACGCACCCAACGCCGCATTCTTGCAAGCCGATTTGTGTCACGGCACACCCGTCGACCGCGCAGAGGCCGCGTTCCTGATCGACGTACTCGGTCACCTCGCGCGCCCCGAAGCCGCGCTGCGCGGTCTGCGCGCGTGCTTACCCGCAGGTTCGCAACTCTTCATCGCCGAGCCCCGGGCCAACGCCTCGCAGCGCCTGCTCCCCCCTGCTCGCCGCGCGTTCTCGCAAACTTCCCTCACCCACCAGTTGCTTCGTTCCGGTTTCGATCTCGAAGAAGTCGCCGCGCCAGGCGCCAACTTCGTCGCGCTGGTCGCGCTGCGCTCCGCCGATCCCTGCATCGACGCCCTGGTCGAAGCCCTGCACCAAGCCGGCCGCAATCAATTCCGAGCGGCGCGCGCAGAGTTCGCGCGCGCTCGCCAGAGCGAACGCATCGACATCAAGCTGGAGGCGCTCCTCGGTGAAGCCGAAGCGGCATTCGCCGCCAACGACGGAGACAGCGCGGTCCGCTGCTACTTCGAGGCCAACGAACTGAGCGACAGCGACGGCCGTGCTCTATCGGGCCTAGCCCGCGTAGCGCTAGCCACAGGCGAAGTCGACGACGCCCTTCGCCTTGCCGTCGATGCGCTGCAGCGCGACTCCACCGATGCCGAGGCACACACCGCGATGGCCGTGGCCGCCGAGCACCTTTCCCTGCCGGACGCGTGGAACTCCTGGCGCATCGCCGTCAACCTCGCCCCCGACGACCTCGAAGTCGCGACCGGCCTCGCGCGCGCCTCCGCCGCGCGCCAGAACTACGCCTTCGCCATCCACGTCTTCGAACGCCTGCGCGGCTACGACACCGCCCTCGGCCTGCAATTCCACGTCACCCTCGCCTGGCTGTTGCTGGCCGACGGTCGCAAGAACGACGCCGCCGTCGAAGCCCGCTACGCCGCCGCGATCGCCCCCGGCGACGCTGCCGTCAGCGAGCTCAGCGCCGCCATCGCCGCCGCCTAGTCATCACCCTTCTGGTTGATGGTCATGCGGCACCCATAGGGCGTCGCAGCCTTCGGCGTCGTAATTCGGTGCGAGATACGCGGGGCGCAATATGACTCCACCAAGCGGTTTCGCGGTCTCGACACCGGGATCGTCGTAGGGAGCAGGCATTTCCGTCTCGCCAAGGGATTGCTCCGCCGAAGCGGCTCGGCGGCTTGTATCGGTCGCCTTCAACAGGCGGGGGTTGGCTTGCTGACGCCGGTAGAGGTGCCACGAACGCAAGGCTCACAATTTTCTTCACGCGCGAAGCTGCTTTGGAGCCAGGCACATCGCGGCGAAAATCGCAGCGAGAAAACAACATGGCCCTGCGCCGCCATCGAGCGAGCGAGGAACGAGCAGGCGAGAAAGTGATGCGCGAGTTTCGTGCACCGGGCTTTCGCGGGGTTTCGATGCCATCGATGCGATTGGCGCCGTTGCGCCGCCTGAGGTACGCACAGGCGCGAATCACCCGGCGGAGCCCCGCCATCAGCTCCACCTGGTGAAGTCTGTAGCTTACGGCCAGTGACACGCTCGGAAAGTTCAGCTGCCGGTTTCGGCGAGGCCGGGTGCGCGTTCGGCGACCAATGCGGCTTCGACGATTTCGCAGATCCCGTGCCAGGCGAGGATGTGAAGCTCTTGCACGCGGGGCGTCGCGGCTTCGGGGGCTTTGAAGGCGAATTTGGCGGCTTTGGCGATTGGGCCGCCGTTGCGACCGGTGAAGGCGATGCCGATCGCGCCCTTTTCGCGGGCGGCTTCCAAAGCACGCACGACATTGGGTGACCGACCGCTGGTGCTGATGCCGACCACGATGTCGCCCGTGCGTGCGTGGGCGCGAACTTGGCGGGCAAATACGTCTTTGAAGTCCCAGTCGTTGCCGACCGCGGTCAGGATCGAAGTGTCGGTGGTGAGGGCAAGCGCGGGGTACGGATCGCGCTCGATCGCGAAGCGACCCACGAGCTCGGCCGCGACGTGCTGCGCGTCGGCCGCGCTGCCGCCGTTGCCGCAGAACAAGATCTTGTGACCAGTGCGCAGCGCATTGGCGAGCAGCTCGGCGATCTCGGCGAGGCCGGTGAGGGACTCGGAGAGCAGCTTCTCGTGTGCCCGAATGCTGTCTTCGACGATGCGCTTGAGAGCGCGTTCGTGCGCCGGCATTCGGCTATGAACGGCGCGGGCGTAGAGCACGAGCTCTACGGCTTCTGCCACCGCGCCCTCACCACCACGCGCCTCGAGCACGCGGTGCGCTTTGCCCCGCGCAGCGGGCGAAGCATCAGCCGGGCACAAGGCCAGACCGACGGTCGCGAAGGCCAGAGCATCGCGATCGGCGTCGCCCACGAAGCAAATCGATGAGAGCGGTACGCCCATTTCCTCCGAGAGGGTGCGCAGAGCGAGGACCTTGTCTTTGGCGCCCGAGAGCACCAGATCCGCGTTCAGGCGCTCGGCAATGGCGGCTTGCAGTGCGCCGGTTTCGCCGGTCACGAGCGCGAGCTTCAGACCTTCGCGGCGCGCTTTGGCCAGGGCGTCCAGATCGCGAAAGGCGATACCTTTGGTCTCTTCGCCGTGCGCGCCGACGCTGACTTTGCCGTCGGTGACTACGCCGTCGATATCGAGCGCCAAAAGTTCGATCGAATTTACCAGCATGTTCGGCCTCCATCCACGATCAGATTCGAACCTGTCATGTACGACGATGCGTCCGAACACAGGAAAACCAGGGCGGCGCGATACTCGTCTTTGTTCGCCATGCGACCCATGGGAATCAGATTGGTGAGCCGCTCGACGAAATCGTCGGGTTGGCCCGCGTACACACCACCCGGGACGAGCGCATTCACACGCACGCGCTGCTCCGCCCAATAGGTCGCGAGGTACTTGGTCAACATCACCAATCCTCCTTTAACGACCGAATACGTTACGGGTTTAACCGGTTGTTCGGATTCAGCGAGGCCAGGACGCCGATAAATCCGCTGATCTGGGGCAATCACCCCCAAATCAGAGGCAATATTGACGATCACGCCGCCGCCGTGTGCGGCCATGTGGGCGCCGAACACCTGGCTGACCAAGAAGGCGCCCGTCAACCCGACCGCCAAGTCACGCGACCAATCCTCGAGCGCGAAGTTCTCGAAGCGCGAGGCGGCCAGACCTTTGCCCTCCACCTTCGGGTTGTGCGCCGCGTTGTTGACCAGGCCATCGAGACGCCCATGCTGCTCGAGCACCGCGTGCAGCGCTGCCCGGCAAGACACGCTCGAGGTCACGTCCAGTTCGACCGCGCTGCACGGTACGCCGTATTCGCGTGCGACGCTCGCGGCGCAGTCTTTGGCGGCTTCGCTGCGTAGGTCGGCAATCACGGGTGTACCACCCGCATCCGCGATCGCCTTGGCGTGCTCCACGCCGAGCAACCCGGAGCCACCGGTGATCAGGATCACGCGGCCGGAAAGATCGAAGGCAGCGAGCTTGGCTCGTTCGGGTGCGCTCATGCTGAATGCCTGTGTTTCTCGGGTTCTGGGTCGGGCTCGCCGCGTTGCCAGCGTTCGACTGCCGCGGCCAGGGCCGGGATCTGCTCGGGATAGTCCAGCTCGTGGATCTTGCCCTCGACCACGAACGGCAACACCGTGTGACCGACCATCGAATCCATCTCGAGGATGGTGCGGGGCCGCACGATGTCGACGTAGCCATTCTGGTGATAGACCGCGGGCAGCTTTTGCCGGGGCATCGAGTGTGACTCCGGGAAGCCCTCGAGCGGCAACGCTTGTTGCAAGTACTGACCCTCGATGCGCCACATTTTGTACGGCGTCTGCTCGGCGAGACCGATCGAGCGCAGACTGTCAGCCTCTGGATGCCGGAGCATCAGGCCGATTGCACGCTCGATCAGGTGTACGTGCCGCACCGGACCGGTCGGACGCAGATGGACCACCAATTCCGGCGTGTAGCCACGTTCTTGAAAAAATAGGAGCGCGTGGCGAAACACCTGTAAATCTGTCGCGGTGTCGGTCGCGGCCTCCGCGGGTCGGCGAAATGGAATCTCTGCACCGAAGCGCCGCGAGACGTCGGCGATCTCGTCGTCATCCGTCGAGACGATGGTACGCGTCACCAGCGAGCAGTCTCGGGCATGCCCGATCGAGTAAGCAATCAGCGGTTTTCCCGCCACGTCCAGCAAGTTCTTGCGCGGCACTGACTTCGAACCGCCGCGCGCCGGAATGAGCGCCAGCACTTCCGCCTTTTTCATCACAGCGAACCCTCGATCTTCTTTTGAACGCCCTCGGCTTGCGAAGTGAGTAGCGCCACCGCAACTTCTAGACTCAGCGCGCCTTCGCGCAGTGAAGGGCTACATGGCTCGCCGCGAATCACGCAGCCGAAGAAGTTCGCCAGTTCGTCTAGAAACGCTTGATTGCGCGGAAAGTCGGCGTAGCTGTGACGCTCGAGTGATTTCCCCGACTCGTCGCAGTGTTCGAAGTAACGCCCGCTCAAGCTCCAGACGAGCTTTCCGCGCTCACCGAGCACCGTGACGCTGCGCTGCGCGGGGCGCTGCACGAAATCTTGATGCAACTCCGCAAACAGCGGGCTGCCATCCGCGCGTGCGAACTCGAGCAATGAAACCGCCACGTCATCGACGTCGAGCTCGAGGGAAGACACGTGGCCGCCCATCGAAAACACGCGGCGCGGCGCGCCGAATAGCGCGCACAAATAGTCGATTTCGTGGATCTGAGAGAGCGTGACCCCGCCCCCCAGCGCACTCTTCGAGGCGTACATCCGGCGGTAGTCTTCGTAGGGGTGAAAGCCCGGCAGGTATTCGCCTACTTCGGCCCGCACCGAAAGCAACTTGCCCACTGCGCCCGCGGCCAGCATTTCGCGAAGGCGCACGAACCCGGGATGATAGCGCAGCTGATAAGCCACACAGGTCACGAGCTTCTGCTCGTCACACAGCGCCGCGAGCTCGCCGACCTGAGCCAGCGAATGTGACAGCGGCTTCTCGATGAACAGGTGGCAGCCGCGACGCGCGGCTTCGAGAGCAACCGGCACGTGCAAGCTGCTCGGGTTGGTGATGAACACCACGTCGGGACCATGATCCAACGCTTGCTCCAAATCAGAGCTCACCGAAATGCCGTATTTTTGCTCGAGATCGACGCCCGGCACGACTTCTAGATTGTCGTCCAAGGTTTGGCGCTCGCGGCGCACGCGATATGCCTCGACCTCGACGGAGTCGCCCAACAGCGCGCGCAGATTGCGCAAGTGTCGCTGGCCAATGCCGCCCAAGCCCACGAACAAGCAACGCCGAATGGCTTGGCGCGTCTCCCCAGGACTGCCTTGTATCGCGTGGCTCGACGGCGAGAGCTGCACTATGCCGCCCTTCGCGCTCGCAGCTGGCCCTGAACGAAGCCGAGCGAGTGCGCAGCTGAAGCCTCGGGATCGGCGTCGAAGTAGTGCTGGGTCAGAAAATCCCCGGTGTAGCCAGCGCGCGCCAGCACGCCGAAAAAATCGCCGAAGTTTGCGGCGCCGCGCCCGAACGGCTGGCTCGTTCCGCCGACGACGCGATCTTTCAAATGCACGGCTTCGAGCAGCGGCAGGAGCGGCAAGATATCAGTCGCGATATCCAAGCCCTGCGCCGTCGAGTTACCGGTATCGTAGTACGCGCGCACGTGGGTGTGGCCGATGCCGCGGATCACGGCCGCGTATTGCTCACCGGGGATCTCCATCTCCAGGCCGAGCGTGATGTCATACGCCTCGAGCGCCGGACACACGCTGCGAATGCTCTCGGTCGCTTCCCGCACTTGCTCCGGGGTACTGAGCGCAGAGGTCTCCAAGAGCGGCAGTAAAATACGCGTGGCGCCGAGCTCGCGCGTCCAGCGCACCAACTCGGATAGCGCCGCAGCGTGCGCGCTTCGCTCTTCGGCAGTGCCTCCCGCCAAGCGATGAATCATGAAATAGTCGGCGCATACGCTGCCCACGGGCAAACCGCTGGCTGCCGCGCAGGCGCGAATGGCGGCGCGCCCGGCGTTGCTGGCGATCGGGTTTTCTTCCGCGCGTTCGGCCTCGTAGATCCACTCCAGATACGAAAAGCCGACGCGCTTCGCCTGCGCGAATTCGTCCGGCCAAGTCTGGTGCGGGAACGCCTGGAGCCGGTTTTCTGGACGCGGCGAGAGGCGTCCCTGCATCACGCCGATGCGCTGATCAGCCATGCGAGTCGTCCTCCGTGTATTTCGAGCTCAGCCGACGCGGCGGAGCTTCTTCATGATCGGGATCTCGTCGTCGGTGACCTTCTTCACGCCGTCGCCGAGGCCCGATTCAATCGTGCGTGTATCGCGAACCAGCTTCATCAAGCCTTGCGGCTCGACGCTGGCAGCTTGATCGGAGCCCCACATGGCGCGATCGAGCGTGATGTGTCGCTCGACCATGGCCGCGCCCAGGGCCACCGCGGCGTAGCTCGTGGCCAACCCCACTTCGTGTCCCGAGTAACCGACGGGCACGCCGAAGCGCTCACGCAGCACGGGGATCATGCGCAGATTCAGGTCTGCGATCTTCGCGGGATAGGCGCTGGTCGTGTGCAACAGGATCAAGTCTTTGGTGCCCAGCACTTCGACCGCGTGGTCCACCTGCGCCATCGTGCTCATGCCGACGGAGACGATCATCGGGCGCTTGGTGGCGCGGTGATGGCGCAGCAAGTTGTCGTCGGTCAAGCTCGCCGAAGCGATCTTGTACGCGGGCGGATTGAATTGCTCCATGAAGTCGACCGAGGCTTCGTCCCAACAGGAAGCGAACCAAGCGACCTTCTTGTCGCGGCAGTAACGGTCGATGTGCTGATACGCATCTTGACCGAACTCGAGACCGCGCTTCAAATCACCATTGGTCGCACCGAACGGATTCTCACGCGGCTTCGCCAGCTCTTCGGCGGTGTAGACCACATCTACGGTGCGCTTCTGGAACTTCACCGCGTCGGCTTCGGCCACGCTCGCCACGTCGATCAAGCGACGCGCGATCCCGAGGTCGCCGTTGTGATTGATGCCGATCTCCCCCACGATGTAACAGGGGCAACCGTCACCCACGAACTTGTCGCCGATCTTGACTTGAACCATCTTGTTCTCCGTTCGAGACTCCGCAATGTCTGACTGCAAGGTCCGTTCCACTCGGGTGCAGCGCTAAGCCGCCTTGTCGGCGACTACGAGCAACATCCACTCTTTTGAAAAGCGGACGAATTTCGATTTTTTGAAGGGCGTCGGCAGCAAAGCTGCGGCATCCGCCAGTGGTTTTAGGTACGGGTGCTGCCAAAGCACCGGCAACTGGCGAAAACGCAACGCTTCCCGGACCTGAAAGCCGTGACACGCCACGCACTCTCGGAGGCCGTTCAGCGTGAACGGCCGCACGTGCGTCCAATCGTCATAGAAATGACGCCACTGCGCGGTCCAATCTGGCACCAAGGCGATCATGCGCCCTGAGGGCGATAGGACACGGTGGCACTCTCGCAACAACGAGCTGATGTCAGTGATGTGCTCGAATACGGATTTGGAGAACAGCACCGAAAATTCGCCGTCCGCAAAGGGCAGCCCGGCTCGCTCGTAGTCCGCTTCGATCACCGGCTCGCTGAACTTGGGCGCGCTCGGCCGTGAGCGATCGATGCCTTTGGCGTCAAAGCCTTGACGCGCGAAGCCGTGCAAGAATTCGCCGCGGCCAGAGCCCAAATCCAGCAATTTCGAGCCGCGATAACCGGCTAGATACTCGCGGGTCAGGTGCTCGGTGAGCTGCCCTGGGTACTCCGTGTAGGGCCGCGCGCGCTCGCTGTAGCGCACGTCCAAGTAGTTGTAGTTACCGTCGGTTTCGAGGCCTGCGGCAGTAGCGGCGTTGCTCGCGGTGCGTGTCATGAGTCTTTGCGGTCCGTGGACCCGACGATGCGCAAGGCGGCGCGACTGATCTCGTCGCCAATGCGCAGCGCGTCGATCAGTGGCGTGCTCAGCTGCGGACCCGTTACGTAGTCCTCGTAGCGTTGGGTCGCGAGCGGAGTTGCGTGCAGGTTCAGCTCTGCGGGAGCCCCCAGCTCACCCAAGTGCGATCCGACCGCGCCGTAGCCCTTGTTCATCGCTTGCGCGCTGAGCGACGTGACCGAGCGCGTGTACGCCGCCGCGTCGCCCGTGAAGTAGCCGCGTTGTTTGAGGCCACTGACGAAGCCCGCCGGGTCCCCGTTTTGGGCCGCTTGCACGGCCTCGGGGAAGCGCTTCATGAGCAGCTTCACGTAGTCCGTCGCGCCTTCCTCGGCCGTTCGATAGGCGCGAAAGCGGTCCGTAATCGTGTGTTCGGTCGCGCCGAAGCCCTCTTTCGTGCGCTGTGACACGGACAAGCCGCTCGGCCCCATGCCTTTGATGCCGCCGAAATTGTAGTTGTACATCGACGCGCCATTGCCGGTCTCGTGCGCCCATTGCGCGGTCAGGATCGCAACGGTGTGCTCGCTCGGCGGCTGACCGGTGACGTTGGTCCAGGCGCTGCGCAGCGCGTCCGAGGCCTGCGTTCCGTCCAGGCGCGTGCGCACGGGCGGCACCAGCGCAGCCGATTTGGCTGCCGCTTGCGTGCGCGCGGTCAGCAGCGCGTCGAACTCCGGCGCGGCTTGCGCGCGCGGCTCGGCGCTCTGCGGCAACTGCGGCAGGCCGAGGCTGATGTTCGTGATCGCGGAGGCCACGCCGGGCCTAACCGCAAGTTTCGGGCCAAAGCTTGACGCCTAGCTCAGCGCGCGATCACACGTCATCCAGCTTCGACTTCAACATCGTCAAATCTTCGAGTAAATCGAACAGTTCTGATTCGAGGCCACGATTGCCGATCAGATTGATCGCGTGATCGAGCGAATTGATCTCGATCTTGCTCGAGCGCGAAGCGGCCTTGTGAATGCAGCGCGCGGCCAGGATCGGAATCTTACCCACCAAAGTGCCAATATTTTTGGAGGCGTACGGATCGTTCAACGCGCGCAGGAGCTCGTGAATCTTTTCCAAATCCCCCAGGTGCTTGGCTTGAACTTTGATATCGGCTGGTTTCACCGTCAGTGGTCCCGCAACCGGAGCGCGCATGTTCACTAGTGTTTGCGAAAGCGAGGCCACCCGCAAGCTTCTCCTTTTGCCGCAAAGGTGCGCATGGCGAAACAAAGCGTCAAAAGCCCGACACCGCGCGAGTCAACCTGACAGCAATACTTTCCCCGATTCGAACGATCTCCCTCTCGCCCGTAAACGTGCCCGTGCCCGTGTCCGTGCCCGCTCTCTCCTCCCAGATTGGATTTGATGGTCACGCGGCCTCCCGCGTCCGCCTCAGCCTTCGGCGTCAGAGTGCGGAACCCTGCAAGATTGCGAGGTGCGATGCTGGAGTGCGAGCGCCCACCGGCTTGGGGAGCTGTGATCGGGCACGGGCACGGCACGGGCAAGGGCAAGACGGGTGGCCCGACGCTTGCTCTTGGAGGGCACACGAATGAGTACTGGGATCTGGTCGGCGGCTTCTGGCGCGGTTGGGCAAATCGCCGGCCTGGATAGCGCCGCTCAGAATATCGCGAATGCAACTACCCCGGGCTTCAAAGCCGAGGAAGCGGTGTTCCGGCAGACTCTGGTCAAATCGCTCGACCGCAACACGGGCACCACGTCACTGCGCTACGCGGTCTCTCGCACCACGGTGCCGGACTTCCGCGCCGGACAGATGATTCAGACCGGCCGCCCCCTGGACGTCGCCATTACCGACGACAAGAGCTTCTTCGTGGTCTCCACGCCGCAGGGTGAGCGCTACACACGCGCGGGCAGCTTTCGCATGGCGGTGGACGGCACCCTCACCACGCCGGACGGCAACCCGGTGCTCGGCAGCAACCGGCGCCCGATCAAAATCGATCCCAACGCGCGCTACGTTGGCCCGAGCGGCGAGAGCCTGCGCACGAACGTCAGCCTGGACCGCGAAGGCACGCTCACGGTCGACGGTACTCCGGGCCCCAAGTTGGCCCTCGTCACTTTCAAGAATCTGGGCGGGCTCGAACGGGACGGGCAGGTGTTGTTCCGTGCGCAGCCCGCAGCCGGCGCGGCGATCGCCTCCGATGCGCTGCTGGAGACCGCATCGTTAGAACAATCCAACGCCAACGCGGTGAGCGGCATGACCACGCTCGTGAACAGCTCCCGCAATTTCGAGATGATCAGCAAAGTGATCGAGGCCTTCGGCGAAATCGACAAGCGCGCCGCCTCCGGCATCATGGGCAAATAAGCGACACTAGTGCGTTTAGTGGCGGCGCGAGCCGCGCGCGGGCTCGCGCGGCAAGTCATCGACGCGAATCGCCTTTGGCTCGGGGGCGGGGGGTGACACTAGCGGGTTGGCAGCGGCTGGCTCGGCTCGCTCGCGCGGGGCGACGGCGGAACTCGGCACCGGGCTGCTCTGAGCCGCCTGCGGCAGGGCCCTCACATTGGAGGTGGGGATTACGGGCAGGGTGTCGTCCGGCCGCGAGCGTAGCCAGACGAAAGCCACCAGCGCAAAAGCGGCAACCGCCGTCACGAGCAGCCAGGCGCGCCGTCGATCGCGGGAGATGGCAGCGAGCACGGCATCCAGCGCGCTCGCCAGCGCGCGCTCCACCCGTGAGGCTGAACTCCGCTTCATGGTCGGCTGCCCGGACATCGTGAGTCGACCTGGAGGCTTGAGATTCCGCACGGTTATGGAGCGCGCGGAGGGTATGGATTGCAGATCTGGAATGGCAAGCTGCATTACCGAGTTGGTTTCCTTGCCCTCCATCTGGGCATAGGTGAGACGCAACACGTGTTGCATGGTCGCCGCGTCTGGAAAGCGCCCGGCCATGTCGTACGAAAGCGCCTGATCGATGAACGCAATCAAGCTTGGATGTAGCTCAGGACGCCGCTCGGCTATCGAGCGGGCCGGGCGCGTTGCCGCGAGAGCCAGCGTTTCTTGTGCATTCTCACCGGCATGCACGAATTTTCCGGTGATTAGTGTGTAGAGCGTGGCCCCAACGGCCCACAAATCAGTACGGCCATCGACATCTTGCCAGCGCCCCCGCGCCTGCTCCGGCGCCATGAAGGCCGGGGTTCCGATCGCGCTCCCCGCAAGAGTCGTCTGCGGTGTGCTCAGCTCGCGCACGCGGGCGATACCGAAGTCGAGTACTTTGACCGTCCCATCTCGGGTCAAAAACATGTTCTCGGGCTTCAGATCGCGGTGAACGATGCCCCGGCCATGCGCCGCCGCGAGCGTATCGAGCAGCTGATCGATCAGCGAGAGCGCCTCATGCGGCGACAAGGAGCGATCTTTTCTGCGCCAGCGATGCTCAATGGTCTCGCCATCCAGCAATTCCATGACTAGGAATGCGAGGCCCTCTTCTGTAACGTCGTCGTAGTCGACCGCGACTGCACCGCGCTGCGAGACGGTATTCGCAATATATCCTTCTCGGAGGAAGCGCTTACGAATCGCTTCGTCTTGCGACAATTCCGCGTGCAGCATTTTGATCGCGACACGCTTCTTGTTGCGATGTGTTGCGGCGTACACCGCCGCCATCCCCCCTACACCCAAGAGTTGATCGAGATGCCACTTTTTCTTGAGGACCGTGCCGACGCGCGCTCTCGCGCTGCGAACGCGTTCGGTCACTGCCTCGAGATCAACCGACATCGTAGAGAGTGTGCTAACTTAGCACGACCCAAACGAGAGCGTCCGAGCCGAAAGCGCTACCCCGGGAATCCTCGGGGTTTTCGCAAACGGTATCGGCCTCACCTATCCCAGCGCGCGGCGCAACTCGGCTTGACGAGTTTCGCATTCTCGTGAGAGAGGGCAAGCATGGCCTCGGCCAAGCGTGATATCCGAAGCATCATCGATTCGTTTTCCGACGACCTCATTCTGATTGCGCAAGACATCGCCCGCGAGCGAGTTCAACGCGCCGTCGCAGAGTGGCAAGCCAAGAACGAAAAGCTCTTGGCCAAAAAGTCGATTCAAGACGAAAAGGCCCAGCGTCTCGAGGAAAAGGCGCGCAAGAACCAACTGGCGCTCGAGCGCATCGAACGCGTCGCGGAAAAGCGCCGCGCGCGTGAAGAGAAGAAGGCCGCTGAACGCGCCCTTCGCCTCGAACAACGGATGATCTCGGACAGCACCGAGAAGCCGGAAAAGAAGCCGGGGCGCGGCCGCAAGAGCGGCGGCTTGCTGGGCGATAGCGCGGCCAAGAAAGAGCCGACGCCTCCCCCGCTGTTCGTGCACAAGCGCCGGCGCGATGGTGAGATTCAGCAGCTGAAGCGCGGCGATGAAGAAGCGCCGCTCCCCGCTGCCGGCGCGCCGAGCACGGGCGCCAATACCAACAACGGCGCACCCGTAGTCGCCGCCGCGTCTGGCGCGTCTGGCGCGTCTGGCGCGTCTGTCGCGTCCGGCGAGCAGCTGCGTCTCGGCCTCTACTGATCGTTCACTCGCGAATCGCGCAGGGCGAGAAGATTCCGTCGAGTGTTCCAAACCTCGACGCGACATTCTCAGCACGTGAATAAATCGCAGTCATTCGGCAAAAAGAGCAGCCCTGCGCGATTGCCGTGACAATTGCGATCTGATACGGACAACGCGGGAGTAAATGCCAATGACTAACCTGCGCCGCTTCATCTTGCCTGCTTTCTTCCACCTCGGCGCGGTTGGGGCCGTATCGGCCGTAGCAACTCCCGCCTTTGCGGCCAGCTGGCAGAATGGCGTCAAGTACGGCGGCACCACGGTCATGGACCTGTATGTGCCGACCACCGTCGATGCCTCGCCCGGCATCGTGGTCGCGCTGCACTACTGCAGCGGCAACTCGGGGAACGCTCACTCCTGGCTGCAGAGTGAAGCCGACAAGTACGGTTTCATCATCATTGCTCCCAGCGCGGGCGGCAATTGCTTCGACGCATCTCCAACGCGCAGTGGCGAGCGCGACGCGATCACCAAGATGGTCGCCTACGTGGTCACGCAGAACCACGCTGACGCCACCAAAGTCTTTGCCGCTGGTGCATCGTCCGGCGCGTGCATGACCCAAGCGCTGCTCGCTGCGTACCCGGAAGTGTTTGCGGGCGGCTCCGTGCTGGCCGGTGTTCCCGCCGGCGCATGGACGGGCGGCAACGCCTACGGTTGGACCACGCCTTCGAAGAGCGCCGCAGAGTGGGGCGATATCGTGCGCAAGGCCAGCATGAGCTTCACGGGTAGCCGGCCCAAGATTCAGCTGTGGCACGGCACGGGTGACACGACCCTCACCTACTCCCAGAATTTCCCGGCCGAAGTCCTGCAATGGACGAACGTGCTCGGGGTCTCCGATGCCACTTCGACGACGAGCAGCTTCAAGGGTTCGCAGGACACCTGGGCTCGAATCTCCTACAAGAACGCGGCGGGCACCGTCGTACTCGAGACCAACGTCGCCCAAAACGCTCCTCACGATCTCTCGGGCCGCGGCTTGTGGTCCGATGTCGTGCGCTTCTTCGGCCTCGATGTGGACACGCCGACGGGCGGCGGTGGCAGCGGCGCTGGCGGCAACAGCGGCAGCGGCGGCGCCAGCAGCGGCTCGAGCGGTAGCGGTGGCAAGGCCAACGGCGGCGCAGGCGGTGTGGGCGGCGTAGGCAGCGCCACGGCCGGCGCGCCCGGCGTAGCGGGCAGCAGCAGCGCCGGCGCCGGCGGTTCAGGCACCGGCAGTACGGCTGGCTCGGGCAACGCCACGGCAGGAAGTCCTTCGGTCGGAGGTGCACCCTCGGGTACGGCTGGAGCCGGCACCGCCGGCGCCAAGCCGTCTACTGGTACCGCGGGCGCGGCAGGCGTCGGCTTCTCGCGCGACGAGGGCTCGTGCAGTGTCAGCCTGGGCCGCGATGGTCAGCGGCCAAGCGGCACCCTCGTCGGGTTACTCGTTGCCGGGCTGGCTGCAGTCCTGCGTCGCCGCCGCTCCGTCAGCTGAACGGCCGCTGCGCGCGCTTCGAGTGCCGCCAGGTTCGGAGACATACGAGCTCATGTAGCTCCAGATCTCCGAACCTGCACTGCGCGGAATGATTCAGCGGCGACGACCGAGCAGGCGGAGCAGGTACAAAAACAAGTTGATGAAGTCGAGATACAACATCAACGCGCCCTGCAGCGCGACCTTGCTTTGTTGATCGGGGGCGGTCGTAGAAGCCGCGAATTGCTTCAGCTTCTGCGTGTCGTACGCGGTGAGCGCCGTGAACACGATCACGCCGACGAACGTCGTCAGCCAGTAGATCATCGGGCTGTTCAAGAAGATGTTCACGACGGATGCGATGATTAGACCGAACAGGCCCATCATGGCGAAGTTGCCGACGCCGGTCAGATCCCGCTTGGTAACGTAGCCGTAGGCGCTGAGCGCACCGAACGTGCCGGCCGTGACGAAAAACGTGCTGCCGATCGACGACGCCGTGTAGATCATGAAAATGACCGAAAGCGTGAGCCCGTTGAGGACCGCGTAGGCGAAGAAGAAGGCAGCGGCAGCTGCCGTGCTGAGCCGCTCGACGACCTTGGAGAAGGCCAGCACCATGACGAACTCGGCAATCAACAGGCCGTAAAACACGATCCGGTTGCCCAGGATCATGTTCACCAGTGTTTCGCTGGAGGCAACGACGGTTGCGGTGACGCCAGTGGCAAACAACCCACCAGCCATGTAGGCGTACACCTTGCGAAAGAACGCATTGGTGTCGGGGCGAACCTGCGCCCCGGCCATCGGTTGCGCGTACGGATTGTAGGGATTCATTGAGAGCTACCTTCCAGAATTGCTGAACGCGCCGCAACTATCCCAGCGCAGCGCGCGCGACGCAAATCGAGGCCCGAAACCACCGCTCCGGCCGGCAGCCGTTGTTTGCGGCCCAGAAGTCGATGCGCTAGGTCGCCCGGCGATGAAGCCAATGGATTTTCGCGGCCGTTGGCTGCTCCTGACAGGCGCGTCATCTGGCCTAGGCCGGGAAATGGCGAAGATTTTGGCGGCCGAGCACGGAGCGAACCTGATCGTCGTCGCGCGACGACAAGAGCGCCTGGACTCTTTGAAGGCAGAGCTCAACGCCGTCTGCTCCGCGCAGGTGCTGACCGTGCGCGCGGATCTATCACGGCTCGAGGATACGGACCGCGTGCTGGTAGAAGCGGCGCGGCTGCCCGTTTACGGAGCGATCTTGAACGCGGGCGTGACGCATTTCGGAGCGCACGGCGATCTCGACTGGGAGGCATTCCGTCAGATGCTGGATACGAATGTCACCAGCGTCGTGCGCATGACGAATGCGCTCTTGCCGCAGCTCGAGCAAACGAACGGCGGATTATTGCTGGTGTCGAGCATGGCCGGCATCTTCCCCGTGCCGTACCAAACCGCGTACTCTGCAACGAAAGCGTTCCTCGTGCATTTTGGCTGCGGCTTGTTTCACGAATACCAAGGGCGCAGCGTCTCGATCACGACGTACACCCCTGGCGGCATCGTCAGCGAGATGACGGATGGCGAAAGCTTCACGCCACTGCGCAGCTGGTTGATGCCCACCAGCGTTGCCGCGCGCGAAGGCATCGCTGCGCTCCGGTTGCGAAAATATCTGTATGCGCCGGGAGCGGCCAATCGCATGGCCAGCGCGCTCATTCGCTTGCTGCCGCGGCGATTTACGACGGGCATCGTCGGAAGTCAGTATCGCAAGGCGCTGAGCGCGGCCAAAGGCTGATCGCTCGCGGGTTTGGTGCCGAATGGGCAACACGCTGAGTCCCAACCGGCGTCTAGCGAGCCGCCGGTTCATCGACCATAGGAGATCGCATGACTCAACGCATCGCCTACGCCCATCAATCTCCCAATCTGTTCAAGAAGTTCCTCGAGTTCAGCAACGCGATCCGCGAAGCCGGGATCGATCAGCAGATTTACGATCTAGTCGATATCCGCGCATCTCAGCTCAACGGCTGCGCCTTCTGCGTGGACATGCACGTGAAAGAAGCCAAGATCCACGGCGAGCGCGAGCTACGCCTGCACCATGTCTCCATCTGGCGTGAATCGCCGCTGTTCTCGGATCGGGAACGCGCCGCGCTGGCCTGGACCGAGGTGTTGACCCGTCTCCCGGAGCACGGCGTCTCGGACGAGGTTTACACTCAGGTGCGCGCGCAGTTCTCCGAAAAAGAGCTCGCTGACCTCACGTTCCTAATCATGGGCATCAACGGCTGGAACCGTGTCAGCGTCGCCTTCAAGACCGTCCCTGGCAGCGCCGACAAAGCCTACGGTCTGGACAAAGCAAACCTGACTTAGGTCGAAAACGTCGCAGCCCTCAAGGGCGTAGCAAGCGCGGTAGCGCAATCGCGCCGAGCAACGCGAAGGCAGCCACCGGCAGCGAGTGCCCGACGAGCAGGTGCAGTTCGTCCTTCGCGGGGCATTGCAGGAAAAGGGCCACGCCAGCCCAGCCGCCCGCGGCTGCCCCCAAGGCGGCCGCGCGGTTCACGGCCGCGGCAGGCACCGCGCGACGCAGCGCGACGCCGAATGCGCCGAGCAAAACTAGACCGACTGCGAACGCAACCAACGCGCAAGGTAATCCCAAAGGGTGAAGCGCGCGCGCGGCTTGGTCGCCCACTCGAGTACCGAGCGGCGCAATGTGAGTCACGAGCGTATACAACGGCGCAACTGCGAATGAGGCGATGGCAAGCAGGATGACCTTGGAGCCGAGCGCGCGACGCCCCGGAACCAGCGCAACCCCGGTCGCCATGCTTGCTAGCAACAAGAGGACTAAAAAGCGCTCCGCAAAGGCCCCACCAGGAATCGCCCATAGGTCGACGCGAAGCAGCGGACGGCCTGGATAAACCAGACAGCTACCCAGTAAGCCAACCAGGAGGGCAACGGGAACGGCAATCAAGGCGAGCGCCAAACGCCGTCGAACGGTCGCGCGCGACGCCGGAGTTTGGGCAATCGCGGCCCGAACGCGCGCTGCGACCTCGGCGGTTGGCGCGGCCGGTGCAGCCAATGGGTCGAGGGGCGGCCGCGCATCAGTCACGAGTCACCTGCTTCCAGCCCGCTCGAGACAGCGCTTCGCGCAGCGTTTCGTAGGCTCGGGCCGCTCGCTGCTTCACGGCATCTCCCGTGGTTCCGAGCACGGCAGCCGCCTCGATGACGGTAAGGCCCTCGATTTTGAGCAGGATGTACGCACTGCGATTTCTCTCCGACATTCGCTGCAGCTCGTGCTCCACGATCCGCGCCAGGGTCTCAGCGTGAAGCTCTGATTCCGGTGAGCCAGGGCTTTCGAGGATAGTCCCGAGGACTTCGTCGGTCGAGGCGACGAGCGTCTCCGGGCGCCGGGCGCGGCTGCGCAGACGGTCGATGTGCGTCGAGCGAACGATGGCAAACGCCCAATGCAGCGCGCTCGCGCCGCTCACGTAGGTGGCGCGAGAGCGATGCAGCTTGAGGAAGGCGTCTTGAAACAGATCTTCGGCGTCCCCACGGCGACCCGCGAGGCGGACGCAGAACGAATACAGCCGCGGAGAGAGGACAGCGTACAGCTCGTCGAAAGCGGCATCGTCGCCGCCCGCATAGCGACGCATGACCTGGTCGGCATCCATTCGCTGATCGCGCTCGACCGATTCAAGTCGATGCCTTTCTCAGCGTCAAGAACTCAGCATCGGAACTCGAACGCGTGCAGTCTCGAAACCAAGCGAACTCAATGACGGAATCCGCCCCTATCACGATCCGGCACGGTCCCGGTGCTCGGCACGATAGCGTCATTCGAGCGTCGCGGATGTGCAATATCATCCTAGAAAGACCTCGATATTTCTTCGTCACCTCCACCGGTTGCCTACGTATAGAGGAGTAGGAGCGCACGGCACGGCTTCCGCAAGCCGCGGATGCCGCAGGGCCATTTTGCGCTCGGCACTCTCCCACGACCGGAGGACCCATGATCTGGGCCAAGCAGCTGATCGAGGACAATTACGCGCTGGAACGTGTGATCGGATGCGGCGATTCGGGGATCGTCATCGCCGCGCGCCACGCACGGCTCGGGCTCCGGGTCGCCCTCAAGTTCCTGCGGCCGGACAAGCCGCGCACTCCAGAAGTCATCAAGCGCTTCGTGCGCGAAGGGCAAATCACGGCACGAATCCAGAATGCGCACGTCACTCGTGTGCTGGATATTGGACGGTTGCCGGACGCCGAGCCGTTCTTGGTCTTGGAGTATCTACAAGGCTGCGACTTGGCGGCGCTGCTCAATGGCCGCGGGCCACTCGTCAGCGCCGACGCAGTCGAATACGTGCGACAGGCATGTGCGGGGGTGGCCAGCGCCCACGCGGTCGGAGTCATCCACCGCGACCTCAAACCGTCGAACCTATTTCTGACCATGGCGCCCAACGGAACGCCGCTCGTGAAGATCCTGGACTTCGGCATCGCCGAGCAGAACTCGAGCTCGGGCGAGCCAACGGTGAATCCCACCGAGCTCGGTTCTGCGCCAGTAGTAGCTCCGGAGCAGCTCCGCGCGGAGGGACGCGCCGATGTAAAAAGTGACGTCTGGGCACTCGGAGCGACGCTCTTCACCCTCCTCACCGGTCGACCACCGTTCGCGCGCTCCTACGCATCGGAAACGTATCTCGCGATCTTGTCCGGCCGCATTCCCGATCTGACGGCACTGCGCCCGGACATCGAGCGCCCCCTCGCCGCCGTCGTCGAGCGTTGCTTGGCTGCGGACCCCGAGCAGCGCTTCGCGTCGGCCGCCGAGCTGGCCACTGCGCTGAACCCATTCGCCAAACAATCGCCCCCCGCCAGCTCCCGCCGTCCCATTCGAGCCCGCACCCATCGCGAGCCTCCCGCGAAAACCGGCGCATCCTCGCACTGTTAGCCCCGCACCGGGGGTCCCCACCATTGTAATTGCGGATATACTTTATCCACGATATACTCCGGGCGAACCAAATCGGTAGCCCGCCTTGACCTCCCCCGCACACCTCCCGAGCGCTCCCGCTACGGAAAGCGCAGATGTCCTCGCCGCGAGCTTCGCGGCCAGCTACTCCGGTGTGGTCGCATTCATCGCCGTGGTGAGTGAGGGCAGCTTCGCCAAGGCCGGCGACCGCCTGGGCGTCGGCCGTTCTGCAATCAGTCGCAGCGTACACAAGCTGGAGCAGCAACTCGGGGCGCGGCTATTCTTTCGCACGACCCGCAGCACCTCGCTCACGCGCGAGGGCGAGCTATTCTACGAGAACTGCCGGCCTGGCGTGGAGCGCATCGTGCAAGCCGTCGACGGCTTGCGTGAGCTTCGGGAAGGCCCCCCGCGCGGCCGCCTGCGCGTGAGCTCCACGGTCAGCTTCGGTCGAAAGGTAGTCGCGCCGCTATTGACCGGCTTTCAGGCTCAGTATCCGGAGATCGCCGTCGACTTGCTGCTGGACGACAGCGCAGCAGATCTCGGCACCGAGCACGTCGACGTGGCCTTTCGCGATGGCCGACCAGAACAAAGCCAGCTGATCGCCAAACAGCTGTTTCCACTGCAGCTCATGGTCTGCGCCTCGCCCGGATATGCCACCAAGCACGGACTACCTCGCAGCGTCGAGGCACTGGCCGATCACCGCTGCATCAACTACCGCCTGGCTTCGGGCAAGCTTTGCGATTGGGAGTTCAAAGTCGAAGGCAAGCCGAAGAAATTCATGCCCGAGGGCAAGAGCAGCTTCAACGATGCCGATCTCGTATTGCGTGCCGTGCTCGATGGGCAGGGCATCGCGCAGCTAGCGGGTTATCAAATCTGCGAGCTGGTCGGCACTGGCCGACTGATCACTTGCCTCACACGGTTTGCGCCAGAGGACCGCGGGCACTACCTCTGCTACCTCAGCCGTCAGCACTTGCCCGCGCGCGCGCGGGTATTCATCGACTACATGACGGTTCATACCCGCGCCTTTCTGGCATCATCGACACGCAGCATCCATGATGGTTCACAATGAAGCTCAGCGAAGGAGTCGAACAAGCGATTCACAGCGTCTTGCTCTTGTCCGGCCTATCTGCAGACGGTGTCCTGCCCGCCTCGGCGCTGGCCGAGTATCACGGCGTGTCCACCAGCTATCTGCTCAAGCACCTGCAAGCGCTAGCAGGCGCGGGCCTCCTGCTCTCGGTACCCGGACCCAAGGGCGGCTACCGCCTCGCGCGCGAGCCCGCACACATCTCGCTGCTCGACATCGTGCTCGCGATCGAAGGGCCAGAGCCCGCCTTTCGCTGCTCCGAAATTCGCCGGCGCGGCCCCTCCCCGATCGCCGTCCACTTCCACAAAGCCCCGTGCGGCGTCAACGTCGCCATGCTGCGTGCTGAAAAAGCCTACCGCGCCGAGCTCGAAAAAGTCTCGATCGCCGACCTCAGCGTCGACCCTCGCTCCGCGCTTGGAGCAGCGATCTCAGCGCGGTCGTGCGGGTTCTTGGACGAGAATCAGCGGCGGACGTTGCCACGGGCGTGACGGAGCGAGCTCACGCCAGCGCGTTCAGGGGCCGGTAAACAAGCTCGAGGTTTGCATCTGCACGTTCGGACGGCTGGCTTCCGTGTAGGCCTCCGTCGAGGCGCCCTGGGGCGTGATGCGCACGATCGCGTCGCCGAAATCGCCGTTCTTAGCGTAGATGTCGTCGTTGCTCATGAGCTTGGCGCTCAGATCTCCGAGGGTCACCGGGGCGCCGGGATACACCGCGATTTGTTCGGCATTTCCGCTGGTGTCGATCTTCCATAAAGCGGCATCCACGTGGTCGGTCGCTTTTTTTCCGGGCACTACGAAATGGAAGCCGTCTTCGTGCGCGCGCACCGCGCCCACACTGTCGAAGCCGGTCGCTTTTAGGACCACGCCATCGCTCAATTTCATGACGCCGAAGCCGGTGAGCGCGTTGCCAACCAGCGCCAGGCCGTCGAAGCCGAACGCAAGGATCATCTCCTTGCCGTCGTATACTTGAGCACCTGCTTCGTACCAAACTTCGCCATTTGCGCAGCGGTAGATCAGTCTTCCATCTGGACTGCTCAAGAAGCGGGGCGCCAAGTGATCACCGCTCGGGCACGGGGCGGTATCGATGACCGTATCGTTCTTCGCCGGATCTTCGGGATATTTCAGGCTAGACGGCTGCGTCGAGCCAGAATACTCGGGCACGAAGATGCGCAGAACGGACGAGCCATCGCTATAGACCAGGTGAGTCTTCCAGATCTGCAGAGTGGCATCGTTCGCGTAGCAACCAAACCCAACCGAGTATGAGTTGGGCGAACTGAGCAAGGCAACCGCGTTGAACTGGCAAGTTGGAGGCTGGAGCGTGCCAAACAGGTAGACCGATTCGGGGTCATACACCGCAGGATTCCCGTCCGTGGACGACTCGCCGGCATCGCCCTCGTTCGTTGTGCCGCCGGTGCCGCCGGTTTCGCTGCTGCCGCCGCCGCTTTCGCTGCTGCCGCCGGCGCCCGAGTCACTCTCGTCAGGCGTCATGCCCGTTGCGCCCGAGCGACCGGGGTTGGAAGTGCCGGACGGTTCGGCGGGAACGAATGGCGCGTGATCGCGACTGGAACAGCCGAACAGCAGCGCACCGCATGCCGCAGCCGCCAACACCCACCTCGCCCCTCTTTCCTGTTTCCTCAAGCTAACCATGACCTGCTCGCATATCATAATTCCTGATCCAGGTCTCATCTCTGTCTCGTGCGCGCCTCCGGCGCTGGCTCGTGCGCGCCTCCGGCGCTGGCTCATGCGCGCCTCCGGCGCTGGCCCGAATCCGAGCCTCGGAACGTCGGATCCGCGCGGAAGTCATTGCCATTTCCACGTACCCTCGAGGGTGTTGGTGCCCGAGCGGCAAGTCGGGTTGTCCGTGCTTGGTTGCCTATCGAAGTATTTGGAATCACGACACGTTCGACTCCGGTTCGACTCGCGACCGACGACTCCTGGTGACGTGTTAGTTTAGCGTGCCTGGAGGTGTGGGTTGGATTCAGGGTTCGGACGGAATGACGAGCGAGGGGTGCCCCAAGAGCTTCAGGGCTTTAGTTGGGCGGCGTTTTTGTGGGGTGGGGTTTGGGCGGCCGCGTATCGAGTTTGGATCGGTCTGTTCGCGTTCGTGCCGATTTTCGGGCTGATCATGAACGTGATTCTGGGCGTGCGCGGCGCCCAATGGGCGTACCGCAAGGGCTCGATCCCAGACCTGGCGCGCTACCGGAGCGCCCAGCGCACCTGGGTGATCGTATGGGCGGCGCTGTCCGTGTTCGCGATCATCCCGGGGATCGGCGTGGTATCGGCGATGGCGATCTACGGCGTCAAAAAATACGTCACGAACGCCAAGCGCGCGGAGGCACGGAGCTCATTGGCAGCGATGGCCAAGGGCATGGCGGCTTGCGGCGCGCGTGGGGACCTGCCGCCGACGAGCGCATGGGTGCCCTCCGACCTCAGCGCGGTCGGCGGCAAGAAGTACCAGTCGACGAGCAGCGATTGGTCGAGCCAAGCCGCGTTTGCATGCTCGGGTTTCGCGTCCTCTGGGCCGCAGTACTTTCGCTATCGCTGGCTGCAAGCCACCAGTGAATCCGGCCAATTCGAAGCCGAGGCCGACCTGAACGCCGATGGAATCGCGGACGAAGCAATGCAGCAAGGCGTGCGTTGCACGGCCGGGGCATGCGAGGTCGAGCTTCTGCTCGGCGATTCGCCCGCGCCTCGCTAGGGCGCGGGTTTGCGATTCGCCGCTCAGCCGGATCCGAACTCGCGCACCATTCTTATGGCGCCGCGCTGGACAACGCCGTTGTCCCGATGATCTCGGTCTTGTACGTCTGAGCGGTGACGTAGTCGCCGCGTTCCCAGAGCAGGAACGTGTGGCTCGCATCCCACTTCGGCACCACTGGCCGCAGGTTGTCTTTGGTCGAGTTCTCGGTCAGTGGGGCCCACTTGAAGGTGGCACCCTTGTCACAGGTGACGCCCATGAAGATCTCGTGCTTCTTGCTCGGAACCTCCGTGTCCGTTCGGGGATCGAAGGTCGAGGAGAGGAAGACGACGTTCGGGTTGTCCGGGTGGACTGCACCGAGGCCGGTGTAGTCTTGTTCGTCGGGGTAGAGCTTGGGCCCGGCCTTGACCAGGTAGGTGACCGTCCAAGCCTTGGTGGTGGGCTCCCAGCGCGCGTAGATCATGCGTTTGTCGGGATCCGGACCATCCTTGTCCGGCGTGCTGTCGGGGTAATTCGCGCGCCCCTGCCCCATGACGACAATCGAGCCGTCGTCGTAGCGGACGATGTCATGGTTCCAGAACCGATATAGCGGAATCATCCCGCTCGGCGTCTTGATCTGCGCCCCGTGCGCCACGATCGTCGTGAACTTGTCGATGTTTTGCGCGCTGGTATCGCCCGCCTTGTCATCGATCAGCTTGTCCGCGCTGTCATACAGCATCCCGCCCTTGTAGTAGCCGTGAAACAGGCTGGTCTTGTCATCGCGAGGGTGAGCTTGCGTAGCCACGAAATCGATCCGATCGGTGCCGTTGCCCCAGTACTTGTAGTACCCCGCGACGTAGCCGACGGTTGGGGTCGCCGTGAGCCGGCCGTAGAAACTCCAGGTGTTGCCGCCGTCGCTTGAAGACAGCATCGCCGGGCTGGTACTGATGGAACGCACCGCGCTGAAGATCTTGCTCTCCGCGGAGAGATACCAAGGATTGGCGTAGGTGATCTTGTGGGGCGAGTTGGGGTTCTGACCGGCCTCCCACTCACAGCCGTCTTTCGTCCAATCGTACGTCTTCGACGACCATTGCGCGCCGTTGAACACGCCGTAGTAGCTGTTGCAATTGTCTCGATGCGTGGCCCACATCGCTGCGTACGTGCCATCGGGCAAGACCACGAAGCCCGGGGCATTGTGATCATCCGGGTTGAGCTTGCCGCCGAGGTTGTACTTGGTCTTGGTGCCTGCCGCGATGTCGTAGATCACAGCCTCGGGCTGGCCGTTGCGAGAGCTGCCCGTCGCCACCGAACCGATGATCGCCTTCTTGGCCTTGGTATCGATGACCACGCGTTCGTCTTGGTACCAGCACCAGCCGCCATCGTCGTTGAACTGGACGATGTCCTTGGTGGCGATGACGGCGGTAGGCAATGTCGGACATGCGAGGGGGCCGCTGCCGCCTGCGCCCGCGGTGCTGCTACCGCCCGTGCTGCTACCGCCGATGCTCGAGCCGCCGGTGCCAACGCCCCCGGTGCTGGCGGTGCTGCCCCCGGTGCTGGCGCCACCGGCGCCCGCCGCAGCAGGTGTGCCGCCGGTACCAGCGCTGCTGCCAGCGGTGCCGGTGCCGGTCCCGCCCGCCGCCGTGCCGCCAGCGTTGGCCGCCCCACCGCCGCTCGTCGCCCCTGCTGTGCCGGGCGCACCGCCGCTGCCGCCGGGGGTACTCGAGGAGCAGGCGGAGGACGCGAGTAACATCAAAAAAACGGGAAAACGGGGGCTAATTCTCTTCATGAGCGGTCACAATTGTAGCTGCGTTCACTTGGCAGTGGCCAGCAAACTCATTGTCCGTCAGCGATTCGGATCGCCTTTGACTGTCATTTCATGACGACAGGCGAAACGACGACCTCGGCGGAAGCCGACAGACGCGTTGAGGGGTCTTGTGAGCGGAACTGATGGCGACAGGCATCACTGCCGAACTCGCCGAGCGCCAATCACTCCGACATTTCGCACTCCTTCGCCTGGCATTCTCCATGCACTGGGTAGGGTTGGAGAAACGAGCCCCCCATGCCGAACCGCGCGCCCACCCCGAACGAAGATCACGTCCCATCTCGCCCCTGCATCCGCGTCGAAGGCGTTCGCCACGCGCGCATGTCGTCGATCGACGACGGCTGGGAGACCCTATCCGTTGCTGCAACGCAAGAGCGCACACTGCCCACGGTCACGGCACGCCCACGCTTGGAGACGCTGCCTGGGATCGGTCCCAGCAGTCAGCCCGTAGTGGCAGCGAAGCCGAGACAGCCTCGTCGATCGCCAATCGTCGTGTCGCTACTGGCGGCAATGGTCTCGATAGGTGTGGCCCTGGCCGCACTGATCGCCTGGCGGAACGACCCCGGCATGTTTGCGCCGCCGTCGCTGGCGCTGGCCGTCCAATCGGACCTGGGCCCAGCGCCCTCGGGGCCGTCGTCAGCTTCGACCATCGCGGAGCGAGCTCGGCCGTTGCCTGCCGCGCTCGCTCTGGTCGCCGTAGCGCCGACGCCCTCGCCCAAAGCCGAACCGCCCGCCGCGAAAGTGCCGCGCAAGAGCAGCACCTATCACCCGCGGCAAGCCAAGCGCGCCGCTACCGACAATCCCTACTGATGCGCAGAAGCGAAGCGGCAACTGGGCGCGACTTTTGCTCGACCGGGCCAGGCAGGAATCGACTAGCGTAGCAGGGCTATGGACAGCCCTGAGCCGCGCTTCCCGAAGGTACGTGCGGCCGCGCGGCGGGCGCAGCGCATGGCGTGCCTGGCATTGGCGTGCGCGGGGCTGACGGCTTGCTCGTCCAAGGGGCCAGCGCCCGAGGCACCCGCAACCGCCGATCGCGTGTTCGTCAGTCAGGCGGGCTCGAGTACGCTGCTGGTAGTCGACGCCGCGACGGGCAAAACCGCGGCGCGCATCGAGGTCGGCATGCTGCCTCACAACCTCGTGGTGTCGCCCGATCGCCGCACGCTGTACGCGGCATTGGTCGGCTCGCAAGCGATCGCAGAGGTCGACGTCGCGACGCTGACGATGCGCCGCACGTTGCTGACCGCTCCCGTGCCGGACCGACGCGCGGACGGTAGCCTCATTCAACCGCATTTCGACCAAGATGCGTTCGCTGCGAGCAGCTGTTTTGGCTGCCACCACGCCGGGGGCGCCGCACCCAAGTACGCGGGCGATCGTCCCTTCGGGTTGTTGCTTTCGCCGGATGGCCGACGCCTCTACGTCACCCACTTGCGCGCGTCTCGACTCACGGTTCTGGATCTCGAGGCGGGTCGGATCGAGAGCAGTACCTCGCTCGCACCGGCAGGCGCCGCAACGGAGGTCGTAGCAATCGATCGCTTGGGCGACGAGCTCTGGGTAGCCCTGCGCGCGCCGCAGCCCTCGACGCAACCTGGCGCTCTACGACGACTGCATGCCGACACGCTGGAACCGATCGCCGATTTGCCGGCAGGCGCGGATTCTGGGGCGCTTTTAGCGCTCCCCGAGCACGGGCGCATGCTGGTTTCGAACTTTGCGAGCAACACCGTGACGATGCACGACTCGGATGACGACGGCAGCGGTAGCCCATTCCATTTCGAAGCGGCACCCGGCCCACTCGGTTTGCTTCAGCTCGATGGGAACGGTGTGCTGGCGCTCGATTACTATTCCAACGCGGTTTCCTTTCTCGATCTGGATAGCGGCAGCGCGCAGACGTTGCCGCTCGAGCACGACGGCCTTCCCTACGCCAACCCGACCAATGCCGCCCTCGCCTCGAACCAACAGAGTGCGTGGATCGTGTCGAGCGGCACGGACGGCCATTTGCTGGAGCTCGACCTTCCGTCGCGCACGATCGTACGTGACGTTGCCATCGATGGACTTTCGTTCGGTGTCGCAGTAGTCCCTGGTATTTACCCTTGAACCCACTTGTATTGCCTGGAGCCAACCCCATGACAACCAAGCTCAACCTCTCGGTCGCAGTCATCCTCTTGTGCTGCAACCTCACGGCGTGTGGAGACAGCAGCAGCAACGCGACCGACAGCAATGGTGGCCAAGGCGGCACGAGCGGGCAAGGCGCGAGCGGCAGCGGCGGCAAAGGCAACGGCTCCCAGCCGCCGCTGGTCGTCCCCGCTGAACCGGGCACCGTGTTCGGCATCGTCACGGACATCGGCACGGGAGCGGCTGTTCCCGGTGCGCAGGTCACGGGTGGCGGACAAACTGCCACCACCGACAACAAGGGCGCCTTTTCGCTGGAGGGCCTCGACGCTGGCGATGTCACCTTGGCCATCGAGGTCGAAGGCTACGCGCCGGCATTCGCGTCTGCCGTGGTCGGTGAGACCACGCAGCCGGTGCTCGCTCGCATGAAGAAGCAAGGTTTGCCGCAATCTTACGCAGCAGACACCGCGCGAACCCTGTCGGAGAAGACCGAGGCCGGGCCTTACGCCGTGATCTTCGAGCCGGACAGTTTGGACACGGACGATACCGACCTCACCGTCTCGATTACGCCCCTCGATCCGACGAAAGAGCGCGACGCACTGCCCGGCCTGTTGCTGGCGGGCGGCAAGACCCCAACCCTGCTCGTCCCCGTGACGTTCGCAGAGTTCACGATCCGCGATTCGAGCGGCAAGCGTGTCAATTTGAAGGCCTCGGCTAGCGCCCAAGTCGAGTTACCGATCCCGCCCCAGCTGCGCGCGGACTATCCGCTCGACACCAAGATCCATTGCTATGCGTACGACCCCACGACCGGCAAGTGGGAAGACTTCGTGGAAGGCACCGTGCAGCTCTCTACGGTGGACGGAACCAGCCCCGTTCTGGCCGCGTCAGTACGCCACTTTTCGTGGTACGGCGGCGCGCCCCAAGGCAACAACTGCGTCGACGTCTACGTGAAGGTGGTCAGCGCCGTCGATGGCACGCCGCTCGGCAATGCACGCGTCGAAGCCAGCCCCGGCACGAGCTCGTATACCGACGCCGACGGGAACGCGCTGATCCGCTCGGCCGTCGGCGGTTCGACGACCAGCTATGTCGCCTACCAGACCGGCCTCGACGTCGATGGCTCATTGACCGGCATCAAAGGCGCCAAATACATCGAGTTCGGCAAGGTCGAAGAAGATTTGGTGGGCCTCACGCAGAAGCCGTGCACCGGCGATCCGAGCCCCACGCCAGGGCAAAAGAACGTACGCGGCTCGCAGGGTTCGCCTCTGACGCTGAAGGTCGGGCGCATCACGGGCGTGCTGTATCAGGCCACTGCGATCCTTTCGGGCACGGACGGCAGCACGCCGGGCCAAGTGCAAGTCATCGTCGAAGAGGGCATCCCGGGTGACGACGGCACGATCGAAGATCCGATGCCGACGAGCGGCGCAAAAGTCTTCTTCACCGAGGTCGGCAGCAGCGCCACTCCGCTCTCGCTGAGCGAACTAGCGCCCGGCACCGGCTTCTACGGATTGCTCTCCGGCACTCCAATCACTCCCGGCAAGCTCTACTCGGTCTCGATCGATGGTGACGGCAACGGCAGCATCGATGGCACGGGCACCGCATTCGCGATGGGGAGCGTGAAGTGGACCAATCCCACGGATGGCGATAGCGTGAGCGCGGCTAATTTCACCGCCAGCTGGTCCGACAGCGGCAGCGCTTCCGGGGGGGTGGCGTACGCGCCGGTGTATCAAGCCGTCATCTCCGGAACGGACGGAAACGATGCCGCAATCTACGTGGGCACCGATCGAGAATTCTTGGTCAAGAGCGCCACGATGTCCGACTCCTCGGATCTGCAGCCCGGCACCTACACCGGCAGCGTGATTGGCTTCAGCGGAGCGCTCTCCGGCAACGGAGTGAGCACCAGCAACAACATCACCGGCCTCGGCGTAACCGGCCAATTTTACAGCCTCTCGAGCGGTTCGAACGCAATCACGTTCACGGTCGAGTAGCCGAGGAACAGGGCTGTGTGCTATTGGCGCGCCGCCTTGGCAAACGATTTATCCCGCACCCAAGTGACGATCCCGACATGTTAGCGAAGCTCGTGCCCGACGCCGAGGCGTTCGCTCGGGCGATCGCAGCGCATGACCAGCTCGTTGCGTCGCACGGCCTCGGCATTTGGCTGGGCAACGAGCCGACGTTCACGCTCATGCAATCGACGGCGCCGGAGTGGGTGACCGAAGCGGTCGGGGCGGAAAAGACCGAGCGAGCGCGCCAAATCGTGATTGATCTGGCCAAGCAATCCCCGCACGCCGTGCTGCTGCGCTCGATCGGTCGCAAGTATGCGGGTGAGGCCGAACCGCGTTTCAGTTTCGGGATTTTCGGTCGACGCGACGGCGGCCCCATTTACGACGGTCCAGCTGATCCATGGCTGACGTCGGTCACGGGCGCTGGCGATCTGGCGCGCTTTTCCGCGGAGCTGGCCGCGGAGCTACTTTGCGCAGATTTCGCCTGTCGAACCTTCATCGGCCCGACCGATCTGCGTATCGTATTCGCTCGACAGCTCGACACGCCCATCCCCAATCCGCCCGAAGACGAGCGGCTGCTCCGCACTTCGATCTATCGCTCGCCGGACGACGGCCCGTGCGCACCCGACGAGTTGTCGAGCGCGGGCCTTTTTCTGCTTCAAGTGCGCAAAAGCGAAGACGGCGACCACACCGAACTGGAGCTGCCGTCGGTGCCGGACCTGGGATTATTCTGCGCGCTGCTCGGGTGTGTGGCGCGCGCGGGGCGAGCCGCGGCGCTCCCCGCCTTAGTCCTGTGCGGCTATCCCCCGCCGATCACGGCGGAATGCAGCTTCCTGACGGTGACCCCCGACCCCGCGGTGGTCGAGATCAACATGCCGCCGTTTGCAACGGTCAGCGAGTTCATGGCGGAGAACCGCCGCACCTATGCCGCGGCCGCAGCCGCTGGCCTCACGCCGTATCGTTTGCGGCACAACGGCGTCGTCGCCGACTCTGGCGGAGGTGGGCAGATCACTTTCGGCGGCAGCTCGCCCATCGAGAGCCCGTTTCTGCGCGTACCGCAGCTGCTGCCGCGACTCTTGCGCTACGTGCTGCGCCATCCCTGCTTCTCGTACCTCTTCGCGCACGACTACGTGGGCGCTTCGGGTCAATCCGTTCGTCCCGACGAGCGCGGGACGGATACGTTGGCCGAGCTGCGGCTGTCCCTCGCTTTGCTCGAGGCGCAGCCCAACGTCGACGCGGGTACGCTGTGGCTGAGCCTGGCGCCCTTTTTGACCGATCCGACGGGAAACGCGCACCGTACCGAGCTCAACGTGGAAAAGCTGTGGAACCCGGCTGAACCGGGCCGCGGCCAGCTCGGCTTGGTCGAGATGCGCGCGCTACGAATGCAAGACACGCCCGAGCGAGCGGCGGCCTTGGGGGCGTTGATGCGCGCAGTGATCGCCATGCTGATGGTGCGCGAGTATCACGACGAGCTACCCGACCACGGCGAGCTGCTCCATGACCGCTTCGCCCTGCCCTTCTATCTGGAAGCCGATCTCGAGCTGGTACTCGCCGATTTGACCGCCGCCGGTTTTGGCTTCGAAGCACCGCTCGAGGCCGAGCTACGCCGTGACGGCTTCCGTGAGCTCGCGACCGTCGAATGCGCCGGCGTCACCCTCACTTTGCGACGCGCGCTGGAGTTTTGGCCGTTGGTCGGTGACGTCACGCTCCAGCAAGGGGCCAGTCGCTTGGTGGATGCCAGTACCGCGCGGCTCGAGCTCGTGCTGCGCGCCGTGACCCCCGAGGGCGGACGGCTCTTGGAGGGCTTCGAGTTGCGCGCTCTCGGTCATCGCTTACCGCTCCGCAGCGAGGCCGACGCCCGCGTGTTCGGCGTTCGTTACCGAAGTTTCCTCCCGTTGCGGGGCCTTCATCCCCTGCTCGGTGAACAATCGCCCTTGCTGCTCAGCTTGAGTCACCCTGAGCTCGACCAAGCGCTGGAGCTCAGCCTGTTCGATTGGAAGCCCACCGGCGGTGGCTACGACGCTTTACCGAGCGACATCGCGGAAGCCACGAGCCGACGCGCCGCACGCTGCGTCACGCGCACGAAACCCCGCATCGAGCTGAGCGAGCCGAAAGCGATCGCGCCGCGAGCGCTCAGCGCCTATTCGCTCGACCTGCGCTATCCCACGCTTCAGGGATAGAGCAGCTCACGGACCACTCGGAAGGCAGGCCGAGCCACTTCCGGGAAGATTCGCCAAGCCACGATCAGCCCGAGCAATTCGAAAGCGGGCATCTTCCTCATGCGCTCGTACAGCGAACCGAGCGAGCCGGGAAAGAAGCCGGACAGGACGCCCGCGCCGTCGAGCGGTGGCACTGGGATCAAGTTGAACAGAAAGAGCACCACATTGAGCTTCAGCATCACGCTGAGTGCCAGGGCCAGCGCACTGAGGGGCGAGTGCGTACCAGATACCGCTTCGACGTATTGCTGGCTCGAGTCAGCGCTCGCGTATTGAAAGACATGCGTGGCGAGCAGAACGCGCATCGTAGCGAGCGCGATCAGCGCCAAGAGCAAGTTGGCAGCCGGGCCTGCGAGTGACATGAGCGCTTGGCGTCTGGGGTTTTGCCTGCCCCATTCGCCGTTGAAGGGAACCGACGCAAAGCCCACCATCCAGCCGAGCTGCACGTATGAAATCAGCGGCACCAGCACCATTCCGATCGGCGAGCGACGGATGTGCGGCGTAGGATCGAGCGTCACGTGTCCGGTCTCGTACGCCGTCAGGTCGCCGCCCTTGTAGGCGACGAACGCATGCGAAAACTCGTGAAATGTCGTGCTGAAAAGAAACACGAGGTACCAGATCAGCAAGCCAGGGAGCATTTCAGTCATACGCACCTTACTTGTACTCCCATTTCGGCATTTGACAGAGCGGCGCGCTTCCGGCCTAGGATGGCCGCCATGCTTCGTCGACGAGACGCGTTGCTTTCGCTGATATTCGCCCTCCTCCCCGCGTGCGGCGGCGCGAACTCTCGCTTGGTCACCGTGCGCGCCAGCAGCGGCTCGGGCGCGGTAGACTTCGTCGTGAAGAATCTCAGCGATGCTCCAATCAACGGGCTTTACGTAGCGAAGACCGAGAAGGTCAACGCTGCCGGTCAGGATCTGAATTACGACTCTCCGCAGGGCGAGGCGCTCTGGGGCGCTGATCTGCTCACGCGCTCCGGGATAGGCGTAGGGCACAGCATCGAGGTCGACGTTCCGCCGGGCACCTGGGACATTCGCGCGCTGGATCGGCACCGGCGCTACCAGCACGTGACCGGCCTCCGTCTCGGGGCCGGGGGCCGTTACATCCTCGAATTGAACGACGGCGGCTGGCGCACCAAGTAGTCAGCGCGCAAGGGCGATGAGCACGCTCCCTCACTGCGCAGTCACCCGGTTCGAGCGCGGTGCACACAGGGACTATCATGAACCTCGTGTCGTCACCGATTCGTGTTGGGCTGGCAGCTCCGCTCTTGGCCGCACTATTTGCGCTCGGCTGCAGCAGCACCGACCCACCGCGCTCGGATTCGGCAAGCCCGGGCTCCACGGAGCACGCCGCCCCCGATTCCGACGCTGAAACCCGCGCGACCAACGCCTCGGGGCGCGTCGTTGGCTATCTCCCCACCTATCGTTCACTCGATCCGTCTACCCTCGACCTCGACTCGCTGACCCACATCAACCTCGCTTTTGCCGTTCCCACGACGGACAACGCAGGCAGCGCGATCGACTTCGAAGACACGACGCCGGCCCAGATCACGAAGTTGGTCGCCGCCGCGCACCAGAAGAACGTGAAGGTGCTGGCCGCCCTTGGCGGCGCGGTAGGAGGCGCCCGCGTCGCGCGAGTCTTGGCGTTGGACTCGGGGGCCTTCGTGAAGTCGACCGTTACATTCGTGGCGCGCTATGGCCTCGACGGCATCGACATCGATATCGAGGGCGACGACATCGCCTCCGCCCCGTACGAAAAACTCGTCACTGGTCTCGTCGCGCAGCTGCCCACCGGCAAGCTCCTCACCGCGGCCGTCGCGAACTACCGGCAAGAGAACTACCGCGCACTCGACAAGCTCAGCTTCCTGAATGTGATGAGCTACGACGAGTACGGCACCTGGTCCGAGCGGGGCGAGCATTCCACCTTTGCAAACGCCAAGCGCGATCTCGAGTTTTGGTCGACCAACTACTGGCAGGCCGCCGGCGGCCACTACGAAAAGGCCAACATCGTGCTCGGTCTGCCATTTTACGGCTATTGCTGGGGTAAGGGTTGCTCGGAGGTGACTCAAGAGCCAACCGAACCGGCTTCGGCAACGTACCAACGGATCTTGGAATTCTGGAACGAGAGCCACCCCGGTACCCAAGAGCCCGTACCCGACTTGCTTCAGGACGACGCTCGCGGTTACTACCTCTCCCTCAATGGTCCGCAAACGATCGCCAAGAAAGCAAGCCTAGCCAAGGACTACGGCGGCGTGATGATTTGGGAATTGGGGCAAGACGCCCGAGGCCCAAACTCGCTGTTCTCGGTGATCAGGAAGGCTCGCTAGGCGCGACGCGGGGCGCTGCTCCCTCGCTGGGACCCAGCGCTTGCGGCGACGAACTGACACGCGCTGCCGCGTTCGGTAGGCGGACTCGAAAAACGGAGCCTTGTCCCACCTTGCTGTCGACGGCAATCACCCCATCCATCGATTTGACGATCCCGTGGACAATCGACAGGCCGATGCCGGTGCCGAGGCCAACCGGCTTCGTAGTGAAGAACGGATCGAAGATCTTGTTGAGGTGTTGGGGGGCGATGCCGACCCCGGTATCGCTGATCTCGATGACCGCAAAGCCCTTGTCGTCGGTAGAGGTCCGAACCGTGATTTCGCTGCGCTCGCGGGCACAGGATTCCAACGCCTGAACCGCATTCAGCAGCAGATTCAGGAACACCTGGCTCAGGCGTGCGTCGTTGCCCAAAACCTCCGGAACGGGCCGAAAATCGCGGACTAGATGAGCCCGATGACGGATGTCGTTGTCGACCATGCGCAGTGCGGAGTCGAGCACCACACGCGGATCGATGATGCTTAGAGAGCGATCGTGGGGCCGCGAAAAGACGCGCAGCTCCTTGACGATGGCGCTCACGCGTTCAGCGCCTTCGATTGCGCGCGCCAGCGCTTCGAGCACTGAGGGAGAGCCCTGGGAGTCAGTTTGCAGTTCGGCCTGTGCACAGCGCAGGCTGATCAGCATGTAGGTCAGCGGGTTGTTTATTTCGTGAGCGATCCCCGCGGCCAAGGTGCCGACCGAAGCCATGCGTTCGCTGATCCTCAGCGCCTGCTCGGTCTTGGTCTTTTCGGTCACGTCGCGCCGCAAGCCGACGATCTGCACGATCTCCCCTGCCCCATTCTGGACGGGCCAGACCGTGAGTTCCTGATCGAATAGAGTGCCGTCTTTGCGCTTTCCGGCGAATTGGCCGGTGTACACCTCGCCGCTCATGATCCGCTGCCAGATGGCTTCGTAGAAAGCGTCTGACTCGGTACCGCTGCGGAGTATCGCCGGTGCCTGCCCGACGACCTCGGCCCGACTGTAGCCGGTGAGCTTTTCCCACGCCGGGTTCACATAGATGAACTTCGCTTCCGGGTCGGTGATCTCGATGCCATCGCCCGCGCGCTCGAGAGCATCGACGAGCGTCAACAGGCGTTCGTTGATGCGAGCCAGCGCTTGCGTGCGCTCTTGGACCATCGTCTCGAGATGCCCGGTGTGCTTGGAGAGCCGGTCCGCCATGGCTCCGATCTCTTCGATGAGCACTCGGATTTCCTGAGGTTCCCAAGGCTGCACGGGGGCGGCGCGACGTGAAAAGTCACCATTGCCGATGGCGCTCACGGTGTCGGCGAGAGCCGAGATCCGGCGCCCAAACCAGATCGCGACCACGCCGGAAAGCGTGACGACCAGCAGCCAGGCCACGAGCGCGGTCACCCAGGTCTGCATCCGGGTGAAGCGCGATTGCTCGGCAATCGCGGCCTGGGACTGCGCAGCAACGACTCGCCATCCGGAGAGCAACGGACCTATCGGCTGAATTGCCGCGCGCATCTCGCTACCGTGTTCGTCGAGGGCCGTGCGCACTGCCGCCTGTCCCGCGAAATCTCGGAATAGGGCGACCGCCGACAGATCCGTCAAGCGGCCTCCGCCGTTCGCGCTCGAATCGGCCACGATGCGCGCGCCACCATCGAGCACGATGATCCGACTACCAGGGATCTCGGCAGAAACTTGACGAACGAGAACCGCGAACGCATCGAGTGAGACCGAGCCCTCACTGTAACCAACGAGCCGATGCGCGGGATCGAAGATCGGCGCGGCGATCTGCACGTTGAGCGTGTCCAGCACCTTGCCCTTCTGAACCATCGAGACCGTGGTTCGTTCGGTGCGTCGCAGCGACCGGAAGTAGTCCCGATCTGCGTAGTTGGCGGTCTGACCGAGGGCACCATCCGGATTCTGTTCGGTCACACGACGCAAGGCGTTGCCGTCGACGTCTCCCAGGTACGTGCCGGTGTAGTAACCGGACCGGGCCCAATGACGCACCAGCAATTCTCGAGCTCCGGGAGCCTCGGGACCGCCCAAGGCTTCGATGCCGCTCGCAAGGAGTTCGAGATCGCGACAGCGCGTTTCCAGCATCTGCTCGAATTCACGCGCGACCGAGCGAGCAACGGTCGCCAATGCTTGGTCGTGTTGCTGCAGATCGTTGCTGCCCACGCGCGCGGCATGTCGGCTGCCCAACCAGAGCACGGGGATGGCGGTGAGCACGCTGAGCAGGACGAACAAATAGGTCTTGATACCCAGAGCTCTCTTAGGGCGCATCGGCCTCGGGGCACTGGGAGCTCTCGGCATTGTCACCCGCCGGATACACTAGCGCGGCCGCGACCAGTTGGAAGAAATGCTCCTTCGAGTAACGTCGCGCGATCGCCGACTAACGCAGGCAAACGCCGGATGTCGCCACGCTCGGCTCGCTGCCCTTGGCGTGCAGGTAGAAGTTCCAAGCGCCTTTGGCAGAGGCCACGTAGGCCTCGACACCTTCATCGCGGCCCGAGAACTTACCGGCCATGCTGGTCAAGAAGCAGGCGGGGCCCTTGAGCGGCTCTGTCGGCTCGCTGTGATCGGGGCGCAAATTGCCGGCAATCATCAGGGGATCGCCGGTTTGCACGGTGTACTCACGGCTGGCGCGGAGCGGCAGGGCCGGATCGTCGTCCAAGCACAGGGCTCCGCCGTTGATCCCCGACCCGGTCGCAAAGACCTGCAAGAACCAATGACCGTTGCTCGCTTGGTAAACCTTCACCTCGTCGCCGCCTTCGAAATCACCGGACACGCGACTGAGCGCGCACACTCGGTGGGCTCCCAAGTCCAGGTCATCCTTGGCGCTCGATTGATGGAACTGCGTGGCGACCACCTTGCTCGCATCGTAGCGAAAGCAACGCGCCGTTGCGCCGACGCCTACTTGAGACGAGATCCCGGTCAGGTAGTAGTAGCCCCTCACGTTCGAGATCTTGACCATCTCCGAGGTGCCGCGAAACTTTCCGTGAACGCCAGTCAAGAAGCAGGCGTTCCCATTCGACGGCACCATCCTCTTGGAGGGTTGCCGCTGTTCCCAACTGTACTCGGCGGTGTACGCGCTGAGCCCCTGACCACTGTCGACGTTCGTTGCTTCGTCGTCCGCGGTGCTGAGCGGGACCGCGCCGCCCTGAAATGCGCAGGCGCCGAGCGTGCTGAGTAGACAAATCAGGGCCATACCCGGAAGCCGCGCGTAGAGCTCGTTCGCTTGCGACATCTTCATGCTCCTCGTACTTCACCAGAAAACCGGCCCGGGCGCCAAGCAGGCGCCGAGTTGCGCGCAAATCCTGCGCGGTGCGCGCCCTCGAGCGTGTCACGTCTTCGCAGCGCGCGCCTGCGGCCAGGCGCGCGCAATGTTTACAGCCCTGCCCCCCGCCGCCGACTACTTCTTCGGCTTGGCCTTGGGATCGCTCTTGGCTCGTTTCTCGGGAGCCAGGTCCGGGTTCGACCAGTAGAAGATACTCTCTTTACCGACGTCATCCGTGAACCCCACGCTCTTGACCTCCGCTTGAATGCTGGCCGTCCCCTCGGGAACGTGCGCCTTCTTCACGCACGAGAAGAACATGAAAATCTTCTCACCGGGTTTCACGGTGCCCGCGAAGATCCTGCCCGAGCAGGGTTGCATGGGCCGCGGCTTGCCATCGACCGTCACATCGAGCTGCTTTCCCGCTTTGTCATAGAAGTACGCGACGAGGGATCCGAACAAGATCGGGTTCTTCGACTTGTTGACCACGCTGAACTTCGGCCCCTCGTCGGTGGTCTTGCCGGTGTACGTCACTTCCATCATGCGTGAATCGCCCTTGCCGAGGCAGGGCTCGGCCTGGGTTCCGACCCCGCTCGAGCCGTCGGGACAGTCGTCCCGCAGCTTGGGTGGCTGGGGGACGGGCGCGGGCGGCGGAGCGACCGCCGCCACCGAAGCACTCGGTTTAGGCGCGGGTGCCTCTTTCTTGGCCTCCTCTTCGCAAGCGAACGACAAAGTGGCGAGCGCGAGAATCGACAGGAGCTTGGATGACTGAACTGCGAGCGACATGCGTGGGCTTCCTCCAGCGCTCCAGGGACTCGGAGCGAACGAGGGAAAACTCTACCCCGACTTGTAATGCGCTCCTAGACAGCCGCTAGAACGCAGAGGCAGTCTTGGCGTTCCTGGCGCGGATGGCCTCTTCGGTTCTCGGAACGAGCGTCTCCAATCCGGTGCGTACGGCCTCTGCTTGAACCGCGTCGATGAACGGGCGGAATTTTTCGTTGTAGGCGCGAAACGCTCGCCCGAAATCTCCCGCGTGCTCTCGCATCGCATCGGCCAACGCGGCCGCGCCGTCGATGGCCAGCGAGCCGCCCAGCCCGGCCGCGGGTGAAGCGCAATAGCCGGCGTCCCCCACCAACGCGACTCGGCCCTTCGTCCACGAAGGCATTCGGATCTGGCACAACTTGTCGAAGTAGAAGCTCGACCCCCGCTCCACTTCACTCAGCAGCTCGGCCGTCCTCCAGCCCTGCCCCACGAACTGTTCGGAAATGATCCGGCGTTGCTGGGCCTCGTCGCGCCGGTCGTAAGCGATTTCGCGTTCCGAAAAGAAGCCGAAGATGATGTCGGTCTTGTTCTTGTAGGCATTGAGCATGATCGCCTTGCCCGGCACGTTGAACATCTGCGCGCTATCCCGCTCGATCAATAGCTTGTCCACGATTGTGATCGAGAAATATTGCTCGAGGAAATGCGTGTATTGGGCTTCGCTGCCGAAGCACAGCTTTCTCACCGTAGAGTGGCTTCCGTCACAGCCGAATACTAGGTCGAACGAGCGCCGCGGCCCCTTCGCGAACGAGACGTCTACGCCATCTGCGGTCTCGTGCAGCGCGGTGACGGTGTCGGCGAACACCAAGTCGACCTCGTTTTTTACCAGATTGAAGAGCAGGTCGAGCAGAACGTCGCGCTCGATCTCGAAATCATCTTCCGCGGGCGCCTCTCCAGGGGCTCTCAACACGAGCGAACGCTCTGTGACGTCGTCGGCATTTTTGAATTCCCACCTCGCCAGACTCAAGCGATTCGCTCGGATCTGCTCGAAGATCCCCATGCGCTTCACGATCTCGATCGTGTTGCCTTGGATATTGACGGCCGTGCCGCCCGTCCGAAGCCCGTTGGCGATCTCGACCAGGGTCACCTCATGGCCGAGCTGCCTCAGCCAGTACGCGGTCGAAAGGCCTGCAAAGCTCGCACCCGACACCAAGACGTTCATTTCCGTTCCTTCTCCTTCCTGAGAATCTTGTACTGAATAAACCTTTCTGCCAGTCATTTTTTTATTGAGTACACAATTCTTAGATCCGGCTAGAATCAGGCCATGGGCGAGCTACGCGAGAGCAAGAAGCGCGAGACCAGGCAGCGCATCTCGGATGTCGCCACGAAACTGTTCGTCGCCCGCGGCTTCGACGCCGTAACCTTGGACGAGGTGGCGGTCGCCGCGAAGGTGTCCAAGATGACGGTCTTCAACTACTTCCCGCGCAAGGAGGACCTCATGCTCGATCGCGAGGAGGACTTGCTGCTGCTGCCCTTTCGCGAAGCGCTGCGCGAGAGACCACGAGGCCAAGCACCGATCGCTGCCCTGCTCGCCCTGCTGGCCCGAATGCGCGAGCAGAAGCACCCGTTCACGCGCGTGGACCCGCGCTCGGTCGCTTGGTGGCGCACGATCGCGGCTAGCCCATCACTGAAAGCACGTCTCCAAGAGCTGGGAGACGAAGCAGCAGAGGGCCTGGCCCTGGAACTCGCCGGGATGAAGCCGGACGGCCTCGCGCAGCTCATCGCTCGCATGATCGTGGTGACGATGCGCACCGCGCGCGAACAGGCGATCCACGTGCTCGAGGCTGGCGGCTCTGGAAAAAAGGCGAACGCCGCGCTCCTGATACTGATCGAACGAGGCTTCGCCGCGGCCGCCGCAATCGCCGTGAGCCCGTGTGAGTGATCGGTTACAGAAGATTATTTTTGATGGTCACGAGAGCCGTAACGGGCCGGCATTGCCTTCGGCGTCCGAGTGCGGAACCCAACCCCAGGCGCGGGGTGCGAAGCTGGAATGGGATCGCCCCAAAATACACGACCGCGCTGCTCATGCGTGTTTGCTGCGCTTCGCGTGCCACCACATGCGCACCGTTTGCCAGGCGTGCCGGAGCGCGAGCTCCGCTCTGTCGAGCCGCTTCGCGAACCAGAGCGATTGAGTCGCAAAAAGCGCCGCACTGAGCGCAAAAAACAGCACCGCGGGGCCCGGAATGAAGGCGAACAGCACGCCGACCGGCAACAGCACGATCGCCGCACCCAGGTAAGCGACCTTGACCCAATGGGACCGGTGTTGTTCGGAAATGTGAAATTTCTCGAAGCGTTCACCAGGGGCGTACTGCTTCAGCTCGCGCCAACGGTCTCTCATGTGGGTGAACATTGTCTAGAGAGTGATGCACGCGGCATGCCGTCGCCACTGATTTCGCTGTTGCGTGGCGAGTAGCGTCGAGAGCGGGGAAAGAGGCGAGCGCGGGGAAAGAGGCGAGCGCGGCGAGACGACGCCGTCGTTTTTTCGTGAGGTGAAATTGTAGTTCGCGCGCTTCGACTCGCCTCGACGGCGTGTCGAGATGACACACATCGCGATTTTGGCGAACGAACGCCGCTGTCGAACAACGTCACAGTCGCTCGGGTTGCGAGCTGTGGCGATAAGGTTTGTTGCGCGATTTGTTTCATCTGCATGAATACGCCGTGCACTCCGGCAATCAAACGGAGTGAGGTGGACAGCCACTCGAAGTGGTCTCGGCTGAACGAAGGCGTCGTCAGCGAGACGGTAGTTAACCTAACTTGTCGGGAGATATCTTATGAAGCTCAGGAATTTGGCAGTTGTGTTTTGCGCGGCCTCCGCGCTGCTTGCGGCTTGCGGTACCGATGATGATTCGGGCAATAACGGCGGCGGTGGGTCGGGTGGCAAGAGCACCGCGGGCGCCGCGGGCAAGAACAACGCAGGCGCCTCGGGCAAGGGCGGCGGCGCAAATGGCGGCAATGCCGGCGCCGAGACCGCAGGCGCCGCTGGCGAAGCGGGCAACAGCGAAACGGCCGGCTCGGGCGGCGAAGGTGGCGCGGCGACGATCAGCGAAACGTTCACCGTCACGCTCGAAAACGTTGCACCGAACAAGCCGTTCACGAGCTCTGGCGTGTTCGACACGCCGGTGGGTGCTCTCACTGCGGGTCCGGCCGTTCCCGGCAAGGGCTACAAGTTTACGGTCGACGCGGGCCGCAAGCAGAAGCTCTTCTTCGCAACCATGCTGGCCGCCACGAACGACGTGTTCTTGGCGCCGAACGGCGACGGTATCCCGCTGTACCTCGAGAACGGCACGCCCATCACCGCGGACGTGACGAGCCAAGTTTACCTGTGGGACGCTGGCACCGAGCTCAACGAAGAGCCGTTCATCGGTCCCAACACCGTGACCAACCAAGGCACGGTCAACACGGGCGCCGTCGATACCAACAGCAAGGTGCGCAAGATCGGCACCGTCACGGAAGGCTTCGTCTTCGCGTATCCGGCGGTCGCGACCCTGATCAAAGTCACGGTCACCCACACCACCGGCACGCTGTTCGATATCACGATCGACGACTTGTCCACGGCCGCGCTGACGACCGGCGATTTGGTGAGCCATCCGGTGTCACTATCGCCCGGCGTGTGGGCCGTGAGCAGCGGCACGAACGCGCTGTTCACCGATCAAGTGGCGGCTCCCGCGCACGGCCTGGAAGCGCTCGCGGAAGACGGCAAACCGGCTACTTTGGGCGTGTATTTGGCGGGCAACGCGGGCATCACTTACCCGGCCTCGCCCGGCGCGTGGCTACTCCATAAGGCCGGAACCAAGTCGCTCTTCACTTCGGGAGCAGCCGACCTGGGCAAGGGCCTTGAAGCCCTCGCCGAAGATGGCAACCCGGCCGTGCTCGGTGCAAACCTGGCTTCCCTCGACGGCTACCTGAAGGGTGCCGTATTCAACACGCCCGTTGGCGCTACGGCGGCTGGGCCGATCGTGCCCGGCTCGAAGTACCAATTCACGTTCGAGGGCAGCCCCGGCGACTCACTGTCGTTTGCGAGCATGCTCGCGGCGACGAACGACGTCTTCCTCGGACCGAAGGACGTCGGTATTCCGTTGTTCGACGAACAGGGCGTGGCGCTCACCGGAGACATCAGCAACCAAGTCTACCTGTGGGATGCGGGCACCGAAGCCAACGAGGAGCCGAGCATCGGTCCGAACACGGTCACCAACCAGCTGGCTACCAACACCGGAACGGCCGGCGAAGGCAAAGTGCAGCTCCTGAGCGCTGTCACCACCGACACCTATGCGTATCCTTCGGCACAATCCGTGCTGAAGGTGACGATCGCGACGAAGTAACGGAAAGCCCGGTACTGGGCATCGCGCCCAGCTGAAGGCAGAGAATCCCCAGAGTCCCACGCAGGGCTCTGGGGTTTTTCATGTGCGGCCCGCTTCAGTAAAACGAGGCTTGGGTGGGCCCCGGATCGTCCTTCGCGCGCGCTTCGAAGCGTTGGATGGAGCCGAAGCCTTGCGGGACGAGGTACAGGTAGCGGCCGTCGAAGGCGGCTCCGGTGCTCTGCGTCGTCATGCGGTGCTTGGTCCAGGCTTCGGCGGAATCGAACGGGAGCTTGGGATCGTAGCGCACGAGGCTGCCGCTGCCGGCCGGCACGAAGTACACGTAGCGACCGTCATAGGCGGCGCCGCCGGAGGAAATGCTGTCATTGAAGCCGGCCCCAATCGGGTTGTAGATGGCCCAGGAGCTCGCATCTTCGAAGCTCGCTTGCGTGTCGTAGCGCGCGATGAAGCCCTTGTGAGCCTGGTACGACGACAAGTACAGGTAGCGGCCGTCGAACACGCCGCCCTTGAAGAGGTACGCCGCTGGATCGAGCGTCTTGACGTCGAAGGTGGACCACGACGCCTTGTCGTCGAACTGAGCGGTGGTGTCGTAGCGCGTCGCAAACGAATCCTGCGAGCTGGGCAAGAAGTACAGATACTTCCCGGCCAGCACGGCGCCGTTGAAGGCCACGGCATGGGCGTTCACGGTGGTGAGATCGAAGTCGGTCCATGACGCCTTGTCGTTGAATGGCGCCTGGGTGTCGTAGCGGGTCGCGTTGCCACTCGCGGTGTCGCCAACCGCGTTCGGCGCGAAATACACGTAGCGGCCGTCGAACGCGGCCCCGCGGTAGCCGGGAACGGTGAGATCGGCAGTACCGCTCTTCTGCGTCAGGTTGAACGATGACCAAGACTCGGCAGACGAAAAATTGCCCTGGGAGTCGTAGCGAGCAGCGACCGTGTCATAGTTCTGCGCCGCGGCGCCGTTGCTCTCGGCCTGAGTGGGTGTGAGGTAAACGTAGCGACCGTCGAACGTGCCGCCGCGATAGCCGTTTCCAATCGCCGGATTGCTGTTGAACGACTTGCCAGTGCTCACGAAATCCAGCTGGGTGTCGATTTGGACGTGGTAGTCCTCATACCCGGTCGTGCCGTTCGGGAAGACGATGCGCTGGCCGTCGAAGATCGCCCCGTAGAGCACGGGCTGGTTCTGGGTCAGGGCATCGACGCTGCGCGAGCTCCAGCAAGCCGCATTGTCCATCGTTTGGTTGCACACGCCGGCGCCCGCGCTGCCCCCCGAGCCTCCCTGGGTCGGTATCACCGTACCGGCGCCGCCATTGCCGCCGCTGCCCGCCACGGTCGCTCCAGCGCCGCCCATCGACCCCAATATCCCGCCGCCCGCCGAAGTATCGCCCGCGCCGGCTTGCTCCATACCGCCCACCGCGCCCGGCTTCGAATGGTCCGAGGAATTACCACACGCAAAAACCAGAAACCCCGCCGCGCACCCTGCCCACACGCCAATCCTTACCCACATGACCATGTACCGTATCACGCTCGCGGCTGGTGCGATTCTCCGACGGAAACGGCTCCCTGTGGGTACTGCTGGGGCGGAATCTAGCAAATGGAATCTTACCGATGGAAACGCACGGCAACGCGGCTCGGACTGGCCCCGGTTGCTGCTGCGCTGTGCGTTCTGGTCGCCGGTTCACGCGCCCGCGCGGACTACCCGGTGATGTCTCACCGGTACCTCGCGGACCCCGGCTCGCTCGTCTACGACGGGCGCATCTATCTGTACAACTCGAACGACGACGACAATACCGGCGCCGCGTACACGATGCACTCGGTGGTCTGTGTCTCGACGACCGATCTCAAGAACTGGACCGATCACGGCGTAGTGTTCCAAGTACCGGAAGGCGCGTCTTGGGCGAACAACTCCTGGGCACCGCAGCCGATCACCCGCGACGGAAAGATCTATCTCTACTTCGGCAATAGCGCGAGCGGCATCGGTGTTGCTTCGAGCAGCAGCCCGACCGGCGGCTTCAAGGACGCCAAAGGCAGCTACCTGGTGAACAGCGCCACCCCGGGCGCCCCGGGCTCAGGCTCCTGGTTGTTCGATCCCGGAGCGTTCATCGACGACGATGGGCAGGCATATCTTTCATTCGGCGGAAACGGCGAGACCTTCGCGCGCATCATCAAGCTGGGCAGTGACCTGGTCAGTGTGTCGGGATCTGCCGCGGCGCTCTCCCCCACGGGGTTCTACGAAGCATCCTTTCTGTTCAAGCGGAAGAGCAACTACTACTTCGCTTACTCGAGTGATTCGAGCCATGGCTTGAGGATCGACTACCTGATGAGCAGTAGTCCTCAGTCGGGCTACACCTACGCGGGGGTGATTGCGGATCAGCCGCCGGTCAACGACAACAACAACCACGCTTCGGAGTTCGAGTTCAAGGGGCAGTGGTACCACGCCTACCACAACCGGAGCGTCTCGACCGCGGCTGGGATCGCCACGACCTACAAGCGCAACCTCGCGATCGAAGTGCTCGACTTCAAGGACGACGGGACCATCAAACAGGTCACGTACACGACGGATGGCGTGCCGCAGATCGGAACGCTCAACCCGTACGGGCGAGTCGAAGCCGAGACGTTCAACGCCCAAAGTGGCATCGAGACGGAGACGTGCAGCGCGGGCGGCATGAATCTAACGCAGATCGCCAACGGGGACTGGGTCAAGGTACGCGGCGTCAATTTCGGCACCGCAGGCGCCAAAACATACAGCGCGAGTGTGGCGAGTACGGCCGCTGGTGGCAGCATCGAGCTTCGCCTCGACAGCCCGACGGGCACGCTGATTGGCACATGCGCCGTTCCCGCCACCGGCGGCGCCCAAGTTTGGATGAATACGACGTGCGACGTGAGCGCCGCGTCGGGCATAAAAGATCTCGTGTTCAAGTTCGTGGGCGGCAGCTTCAACGTGGACTATTGGCAGTTCACCGGCGGTGACGGTGGCACTGGGGGCGCCGCGGGTGCGGGGGGCGGCGGCTCTGCAGGCATCGACGGTGTCGGCGGTACGCCAGGTTCAGTCGGCGCCGGAAGCGGTGGCACGGCTGGGGTTTCGAGCGCGGGCACCGGCAACTCAGCCGGACAAGCCACGGGCGGCTCGCTGGGAACTGCGGGCGGAACGAACTCGAGCGGCGGCTCGGCGGGCAAGGCCGGCGCCGGCAATATCGCAGGCGGTTCGCTGGGCAGCGCCGGCTCAGCCGCGCCCACCGACCCTGCAAGCTGCTCGTGCGGTGTTGTAGGAAGCAAGAGCTCCTCGGGTCACTGGTTGGCACTCGCTCTCGGGCTCGCGTTCTCGTTCCGCAAACGCCCATCGAGGGGTTCGTCGTCGCCGGTGTGCCGCTGACCGAATCCTCCTCGCGGCAGTCAGCCGCGGGGTTCCGGCTGGCCTCGCCCGGACTACCTGTGCGAGCGTAGTAGGGATGGGATTTTTCTGCAGCAGACTCGTTTGCGGCGGCGTGATGCTCGGCGCGCTCGCGCATACGTCGCTCGTCCGCGCAGAACCTCGTGGGCCATCGCTGTGCCTCCCGGGGACGACGGTGTGTGCATCGGCTGACGGGCGTGGCGGCGTGCAGGTCACGGGCGCCGGAAATGCGCAGGTCACACCGAACAGCGCGACCGCATCGGGACAAGCGCAGGCGAATGGCAACGGCAATGCCAGTGGCAATGGCATTGCCAATGCGCAAACAACGGCGCCGCCTCCCCTGCAATACTCTGGCGGCGGTTCGAGCTACCGCAGCTATCGAGGTCGGCACGGCTTCGGTGTGGGATTTTGTCCGATTGTCCGGGTGGGCGTGTGGTCGGGGTTCAAGGCGGGCGGCTGCTTCACGACTTCTTTTCGCTTCGAAGGCCTGACCTTCGAGATGGAGACGCAACTCCTGTACGGCGGAACCACGAACGCCTTCGACTGGACATTTCCAGTCTCGTTCGTGATCCCGCTCGGGAATCAAGATAGCCTGTTCGAAGGTGGCTACCTGCGGTTCGGAGGCAGCCCGGTGGGAGCGACGTTCGCGCACGCTGAGGATGGCGGTAGCTTCGTGCGCTTTGGCTTGTTTGCCGGCGCCGGTTACGAGCTCGAAATTAGCCGCGCGCTCACTTGGCGGGCAATCGATGGGCGGCTCAGCTTCGATATGGCGACCAAGCGAGCCATGGACCGCGATGGCCATTGGGTCGATCTCGGGCTTCAGCTCGCAACGGGGATTATTTTCTAGCCCGCGCTATTCACACGGGGTTCGCGCGCCGCTGACCATGCGCGTTCGTAGGTCCATCGAGACCTTGCCACTCGCAAAGTAGGGCGAGCCGTTGCTGACGCTGATGCACCAAATCTCGGCTCGCCCACCGATGTAGTCGCCATTCGGCAGCCACTTGAGCTCGTTGAACGTGCCGAGCACGCTCGGGATCCGACCGGCACTGAACGAGCTCAGGATTTGTAGCGCGTCGAGCCGACCAACACGCAAGGCCGTCGCGCCCGGCTCGGCCGACGACATCGAGGTGAGACCCTCGGCCACGCTCGCGCCGCTGGGGGGCTCACTCGCGGTCACCGCAAGAGCAGACGACAAGGCGTACACCGCGTCGTACGCCGAGCCCATGCCCGCTCCTTCCGGGTTGTGTCCAAAGCGGTTCGCGAACGCGAGCCGAAAGCTGTCGTAGGCCGGCTGCGCACTCGCCGTTGGGGCCAAACCGACGCCCCACAGCCGACTCCGAAGATCGGGCGGCACGCCGGGCGTCTTCTTGGGATCCACGAGTTCGAGGAGCTCAGTCACCTTGTTGCTTTCGAACAGCAGGTAAGTCGGCTTGGCCACGGGGGTGCCTGTGTCGGGCATGCCGCCGAGCGCGAGCTCCAGCGGCTTCACGAAGCTGCTGATCGACTCCACGCCGCCGAGCAACAGCATCAGATCGGGCGGATCGCTTTGGAACTGAGCCAAGAGCGCAGCGATCGCAGCCTCGTCGCCGCGCGCGTACTTCCCCACTCGTACGAAGGCGGCGTTCGTGGGGTCGGCGAGCGGCTTGCCATTGAAAGGAGCGCGCTCACTGATCTGAGCGATCGCATTTTGTCCGAACGCATCGTCTCGATACACGATGCCGAGCTTCAGATTGGGCTTGGTCGCCCTCAACGTCTGCTCGAGATCGACGTACGCCATGAAAACCAGCGGCGCGAGCTCCGACCCCGAGGGGACGTCCCGCCACATCAAGTGGTCATCTTCGAGTGTGCCCAGATCATCGATCAAAGACGTGGGCGACATTAGCGCGGTGTTGGCGGTGCCCGCGCCGAGCAGCTCGCGCACGATATCGAGCGCATTTTCGTCGATATCGGGCCCAACCACGGCTGGTATCCGCAGTGTTTCGATCAAGTGACGCGCGGCCGGCAGCGGATCCGTCGCCGACTCGGTGCATGACAGCAACGCGAGCGGGCGAGGCTTGCCCTGATTGCCGGCGCGCGGAATGCCTCCGCCGGCAACCGCCGAGTCGATCTCCTCGACGGCCAGGATCACCGAATCCAGGTGGCGGAATTCGTCAGTCAGGATCGAGCCCAGAAGGATGGAGTCTGGGTCGAGCGGATCCCCGGTCACTCGAGTGCACTCTTTGCTGAGCAGTGGCACGCACTTGCCCTCGGGTTGGAGGCAGCGCCCGGCGATCGGTGTATCGCTCGCGGCTTCTTCACTCAACCGTTCCGTACATTCCACGTGACTGCCGCATTCGGGCAGGCGCTCGTCGAATAGCGTGCACGCGGAGACGACCACTCCAGACGCGAGAGCTCCAAAGCGGAGAGCGGTCAACATTCGCCATGCTGTACGGGTTTGCCGAGCGCGAGTTTCGATTTGATCGAATCTGAAATGAATTACAGATCTGGAGTCGGGCCGGATTCCCCAGAGTCCAGTGCCGGGGTAGTATCGGCCCAGCATGCGTCCCCTTCCGAGTGCAGCCAGCGGTGGAGCGGCGCGGCCCGTCCAGCTCGGGAAGTACGCTCTGCTCGGCGCGATCGGCAGAGGCGGGATGGCCGATGTTTACCTGGCCATCGCGCACGGACCGTCCGGCGTACGGAAGCTGGTCGTGGTCAAGTGCATGCGTGCCGGCAGCGAGCTCGACAGCACACTCGCGCAGATGTTCTTGGAAGAGGGCCGTCTCGCGGCTCTGCTCAATCACGCCAACGTCGTGCACACCTACGAAGTCGGTCAAGGCGAAGACGGCGCGTACATCGTGATGGAGTACCTGCATGGCCAGGCGCTCTCGGCGGTGCAGCGCGCCGCCAAACCACTCGCTCCGCCGATCGCGGCGCGCATAGCGGCCGACGCACTCTCCGGCCTGCACTACGTGCACGAACTACGAGACCTCGATGGAACTCCGCTATCCATCGTGCATCGCGATCTCAGTCCGCCCAATATCTTCGTCACCCACGACGGCGTGGTCAAACTCGTCGACTTTGGGATCGCCAAAACCGCACTCGCAACGCGCGCGTCGACGGAGGCAGGAATCGTCAAAGGCAAGCTGGCCTACATGGCGCCCGAGCAAACGAGCAGCGGACCCGTCGATCGCCGCGCGGACATCTACGCCATGGGAGTCGTGCTTTGGGAACTCCTGACGGCTCGCCGGATCGTGGAAGACCTCTCCCCGGTTTCCGTCGTACGCCACACCCTGCACGGCACGACTCCACTCGTCTCGAGCCTTCGCGCCGAAGTCGATCCCGCCCTCGATCGCATCGTGGAACGCGCGCTGCAGCGCGATCCCGAGGCGCGCTACGCAACGGCCCTCGAGATGCGCGATGACCTCGAACAATTCCTCGCGCAAAGTTCGGCGAGTGGCGTGAAAGAGCTCGGCGCACTGATGGCCGAGCATTTCTCCGAGCAACGCAAACAGCGCGAGCAACAGATCCAGAGCTGGGTGGCCGCGTACACTCCCGAGCAGCCAACGCCGCCCGAGCTCGCGGCGTTGGGCGAACCCGCAGCAGATGAAGACTCGACCGGGCTGGCGTCCCTGGGTGCTCAAATTTCCGCTCCGCTCCCCGAGCAATCACGCGCCCAACGCGCGCCGGTGCGCTCGCAGCGACGCTTGCTCCGCGGCGCGCTGATTGCCGCCGGGCTCGTGCTGGCCGGTGCGCTGTTCGCGTTCCTTCGTCAAAGGCAGAGCGCAGACCTCACAGGCGCAGGGGCCCCAACCGCTGCAGCGCGCGCAGCAGAATCGAAGCCCAATGGCCTGGAAGTCATCGCCCACTCGAGCCTGACCTCGGATCCAACAGCGCAGTCCAGCTCGCCGGCAATCAGCCCCCTTCCGCCCGTGCTTACCGCCCGACCGCACAAGCCCTCCCTTTCGCCGCGGCCCGCGCGGTTGCCCGAGCTCGCAATACCCGCCTCGCCCGCGCCGCCATCCTCCCCTGCCGTGCCCACGCCAGTGGCCACGCAGAAAATCAAAACCAGCCCCGAGCTGGAACGTAACCCCTACATGCATTGAGAGCGCTCGGTTCGCCTCGAAGCTCGCCGTCAACATGCCCATCCCCCATCGCGCCCGTGCCTTCTATCGCTGCTGCCTGTTGGCAGCACTCGCCGGCCTCGCACCGCGACTTGCCAGCGCGGATGTGACTGGAGCTGCGCGTGCTTTCGCCGAGGGCCAGGCCGCGCAACTCGAAGGCAAGTATGCGCTGGCAGCAGAGCGCTTCGAACTCGCCTTCGCGTTACAGCCGTCGAAAGAGGCCCTGCGCTCGGCGGCGCGCATGCAAATGAGCGCCGAAAACGTGGCGCGCGCCGCGACCGACGCCCAAGCTCTGCTCGATCGCTTCGGTGACGACGCGCAATCGGCAGAACTCGCGCGTTCGATCCTGGACCAAGTCTCGCCGCACTTGGGCCGCTTCGAAGTGTCGTGTAGCCCGGCGTGCGTTCTGCTCGTCGACCACTTGGTGTACTTCCTCGAACCCGCGAGGCAGCATCGCCTGTACCTGTCCCCAGGGCCCGTCTCGCTTCAAGCGCAGTTCCCCAGCGGTCGCAAAGCCTCGCGCTCCGTGGCCACGAAGGCCGGCGAGACCGCACGGGTCGCGCTGGATGAACCCGCCGCGCCGCCTCCGAGCAGCGCCGCTCGCGCCGCGTCGGCTCCCGGCGCGCCCGCGCAGCCGCAGCACGAACCAGCTCTGCCCAAGGGCGTGCCGGTCGCCATCCCTTGGATCACCGGTGCCGCCACTGTGGCCTGCGGCGCCGTCACGCTCTGGGCCGCCCTCGACACCAAGCGCCAGCACGACGAGTACGTTGCACATCCGAGCGACGAACAGTGGAACGCCGGCCTCGCGCGTCAAAAACTGACCAACGTCCTTCTGGCTTCGACCGCGGTGCTGGCCGCAACGACCATCACCCTCACGTTCTTCGTTCGGAGCTCGGACAAAACGAGCGTCGGAGTCAGTCCCTTGCTGGGGCCAAGCTCCGCATCGCTGTCATTGGCGGGAAGATTCTAACTCGCGCGCTGCGCGTTCGCCTCAGCCCGGGTTCGAACCTGGGCTCCCCGTGTAGCTGGGCCGGCTCCGGTTACGCGAGCCACGGTTTGCGAAGCGCTGGCTGCGCTCACGCAACAGCCTCCCGAGCGCGCGAAGCGCACCCAGATGCACCGCGTGTAAATCCACGGAAACACCGATCTCCCAAGCGAGATTGCGAATGCGCTCGCCCTCCAAACGCGGGACGCTCGCCAGATCTCCCGTCGCGTGCCCGTCGTCGTACCCGTCCGCGCTCACGCGCTCCAACACGCGCTCTTCCAATGTTGGCCAGATTTCGACTAGCTGTTCCGCGGGAATGACCGGTGCGCGCTCGGCGAGCCGGTCCATATCGCCCGCGAGTTCGACGTATTCCAGCTCAATCGCCTGTGATGCCTTTTCCACGCTGCCTCCTCGGACTCACGCCACTCCTGCCATCACCTTGCATCGCCCGTGCCCGCTCGTTTTCGCTGAATTTGGGCCCCGTACCGTGCAATGAGGCGCAAATGCGGCGCGCTTGCGCACGGTCTCGCTAGAAACGCTCTACCCGGACGCGCGAACCTCCGACGCATTCCGCCAGGCGAGCTCCGCGGCGGCCGCGAGCGTGGCGCCGAGCGCTACGCAGAAGACGTCACTCCAGAGAAAGACGTGACCGAGCAGGAGCCCGCCGACGCGCGTCGCGCGCAGCGCGTCGACCCATGGTGAGTGATACAGCTCGCTGAATTCGATCAGCTCGGTCGTCACGACGGCAGCCAGCCACGCGCTTGCTGTGCTGAGCGTGGGGCGCGCGGCGCAAAACAGCGCGAAGAACATCGCCCCCCAGGCCACATCCCCCGCGTAGAGCGTGATCCAATCCGGCAACCCACTGAGCCGACGCGAGCCGAGGCCAAACGCGATCAGCAAGGCCAGCCATAGCAAGACCTTCGCTCTAGTACGGGCGTGAGCCATTGTTGCCGGCGGGCGAGTAGTTGCAGACCACGATGTACCAATTGGGAAACTGCGCTCCGAATGGTGTGTTCGTGGAACACGACTTGATCGCGCAGCCCACCTTGATCGAGCTTCGCCACACCACTTGGGTATAGTGACCACAGGTGCCGCTGCAGGTGTTCGCCGAATAGTCGTAGTCCTTGACCTCGGAGGCCCAACTCGTCACCACCGCGGCCGGCGAGGGCGCACCGCCGCCGGCACTCGCGTACAGGTTTTGACCGTAGCCCGCGGTGTAGTGCGAGAAGTTGCATTGGTCCGCCCAGGCTTGCGCCGCGGCCGCGACGGTCGCATCCCAGCTCATGCTGGGCAAAGGCGTGGTTGGCACGGGGTTCACATTCGCGCGCGCCTGATTGTGCTGCGCGGTCATGCCACAGAGTTGGCTTGCCACCTCCGGACAAGCGCTGCTCCCGCCGCTGCCGCTGGCTCCCCCAGTGCTCGACCCGCCCGAGCCCTTGCCACCACTGCCAGCGCCACCAGCGCTCGAACCGCCCGAGCCCTTGCCGCCACTGCCAGCGCCACCAGCGCTCGAACCGCCCGAGCCCTTGCCGCCAGTCCCGCCCGAGTTTTTCCCGCCGCTGCCGCTCCCACCGCTGCTCGCGCCGCCTGTGCCTGCCGCGCTTGCGCCAGCATTTGCGCCCCCCGTATTGCTCAGGCCTCCGCTGGCGGCGCCTGCTGCTGAGCTGTTGCCCGCGCTCGAGGTGCTTCCCCCACCACCTGGATTGTTCCCGCCGCTCGGGTTGCCCGCACTCGCCGAAGAATCCCCGCCACTTGCGCTCGGGGCGCCCGCGCCGCCGGAAGCGCCAACGCCGCCGTCCGGCGGAGGCGCCTCGTCCGTGCCGGAGCAGCCAATGAGGAAAACCAGACCAACGAGTGCACCAAGGCAAAGGCGGGTTTGCTTCATCCTTCCGTTGTACCCGATCTTCTCGAACGCAGTCGTCCCGCCAGAACGAGCCGAGCCTTCCTACAGTGCCCCACATAAGAATCTAGCGCTCTTCGCTTGACCACACGTGCTCCGCGTCCAAGCTGCGCGACATGTGGGGCGCCATCCGATGCCGAGCCTTGGGATAGGGAGCAACGAAGCCAAGCCACTGTCAGCGCTGCTTCTGGCGGGGCTCGTCGCGTTTGCGCTCGCGTTCGCGTGCGGCAACGAAAGCGCGGACCAGCCGTCAGGCCCTGCGGGTGCGTGCGAAGAGTGCATGCCCCGAGCGGGCAGTGGCGGCTGGGGCGGCAGCGCAGAGGAGCCCGGCGGCGCCAGCATGGGTGGCTCGCTTGGCGGCACAGCTGGTGCGGCAGGCAGCGCCAGCTCCGCCGATAGCGGCGCTGCCGGCGTCGCCGGCGAC